>WNFX01001562.1_pt1 | contig 26543 bp, 14 predicted proteins | sample 5400111 | NCBI WGS metagenome assembly WNFX01 (sample SAMN13153363, study PRJNA577476) | soil metagenome | isolation source: 40 cm soil or saprolite under grassland replicate 1 | place: USA:California | collected 2016-06-15
GAAGGGGCGAAGACTGCCTATCAGCAAGTCATCGAGAGTCGCGATGTCGAGTGGGCTCCCCATGCGGCGTTGAGCCTGGGGGGGGTACGAGAGAAGCAGGGCGACCTTGAAGGGGCGAAGACTGCCTACCAACAGGCTATCGACAGTGGCTATACTAAATGGGCTTCCAAGGCGGCGCTCAAACTGCAGGGGCTACGAGAGAAACAGGATGACGGCCTCTGAGCAACAACAGAATCAAATATCCAGTAAAGGAGTCAAAGGGCTTGAGAGAGGGATCGAGAGAAGGCTTGTTGACCTGATCCGGATACCCTCTTCCGCAAGAGGGTACCTGCTGCCTTTTCACCCCAGCCTCGTGTGGAGTCGAAAGAGCATTTTGAGCGATTTCTTCATCGTTGTTCCTCGTATGGTCGGCGGAGAGGGCGACCTCTCCACCGCCAATCCCAAACTGGACGTGAAAGTTTCCCTTCATCCAGCTTTTCAGTGTATGGTCACTTGAGATGGATACCTGCGTCCGCCAGTCGCTTACGTATTTTCTCGGTTTCCGCAAGGTTGGCGTGTCGCTCATCGTGACAATGTCGATGGAGTAACATCCTGTTGCTCAGGTCGTTGTTGTTGTGGTCTCGATCGAGATGATCGACTTCCAAGATGTCTCCTTCTTTGAAGTGCAGTTCACACCAACGGCATTTCCCCTGCTGCCTTTGGAGCAATTTCGCCTTGATCTCATGCATCATCGGATGAGTCTTGAGGCGTTGGCTCCAATACAGCAGGTTTCCGTCATACGGGCTGGCTCCTTCCCTCACCTTGATGTGTCTCTGAATCTTGGTGGTACTGTGCATCCGCAGTTTTGCGCCTTCGGGTGTTGAAAAGACCCATTTTCGCTGTTCTAGGTGGTGCCAGTATCGTTTTGCGATCCATTGACCTCCTTTATTCCGATGTCGTTTTGTCGCCCAACCCCACAGCTGGTGCCAGAGGACGTTGTCACATCTGCTAAAGGTTCGGGATGAAACGACCGTTTTGTAATAGGCCGACCATCCCCAGACGAGAGGATTGAGTACTTTAATCAGCTGTGGTTGTGAGGCTGATCGAAGTTTTGCCCGTTTTTCTCGTATGGCTGTGGTATGTCGTTTGATGGCTTCCTTGCTGGGCTTGGACTTGTCCCAGTTTGAATGAGGCAGCAAATGTGAAATATACTGCATGAAACTATGCGTGGCGAGATTTTAGCGCGTTGAAATCAGGGAAGGGTTTCATATGCGTCTTTGCTTCCATTGTCTCTCGAAGGAAGTTGGGCTGTAGCGATCTGCACCATCTGTTCTGCCAGGCGCAGCAGCGCTTCACGCAATTCCGGGGGATGATGAATGACGAACGGAAGGTTCAGTGACATGAGATAGCGCGCCTGACTTTCTATGTCGTCATACTGGCACTGAAACAGAACCCCTGTTGGCGTGGCCGTCAGCGATCCATAGGACGTGGGGATCTTCTGCTGCACGGTATATAACGCTGCTTGAAACTCCACTTCAATGTGCCAGCGGGCTGATGACTCGCCATACCGCTTCATTACATAGGCCCGGCAATCAAAACCTTCAGCTTGCTCGAAAGGTTCCTCAAGCACCTCGGCCTGCTGGATATGATCCAGGCGAAATGTGCGGTAGTCCTGGCGCAGGCAGCAGTATCCGACCAGGTACCAGTGCCCGCTCCATCCCACCATGCCATACGGCTCAACCTTGCGGTGAGTGACCTGGTCATAATGAGAATGATAGTCCATGGCAATTCGTTGCTGCTGCCCAATAGCTTCGCTGAGCGTGAGTACGAGAGAGATATCAGGCCGTGCCTCCTGTCGAGGAGAAGAGAAGAACAGGTGAGTAGACATGGCCTTAAGGCGTTCCCGCGCATGCAAGGGAAGCACGCGGGAGACTTTCGCGAGCGCTCCTTCAACTGCTACCGATGACTGTCCGATCTCCAGCCACGAGGTTCCCAGCAAGCCAAGCATGATCGCCGTGGCTTCCTCTTCTGTAAAGAGCAGTGGGGGTAGCTTAAACCCGGGGCGGAGCCGATACCCCCCAAGCCGGCCAATGTTTGCCTCGATGGGGATGCCGACATCCTGGAGATGCGTGATGTAGCGGCGCACCGTGCGTACATCCATCTCCAGCCGTTTGGCTAACTCTGGACCACTGATGGATGGCCTGGACTGAAGCAACTCGAGTACGGTCAGGACGCGACTGGTGGGATGGTACATGTCAGCACTCTGCTTTCGTAATCTTCAATAATCACCTCTCAAACGAGGACCAATTCTGTCCTTCTTCCATGATATTCTCTGTCTAGAAGACAAGTCAAGCGAGCCTCATCTGAGAGAGACATTGGAGATAAGATTGCTTCTGAGCACTGGCCTGCGTGTCATCCTGAGCGAAGCGAAGGATCTCTGCCTCCGTCGAGTGAGATCCTTCGCTTCGCTCAGGATGACACGCTTTATCTCCAAACGTCTCCATCTGAGAGCTTATTGCTGCGTCCGAAGCATGCGGAAGAATTGTCGGATGTCGTTGATGAGCAGATCAGGCGTCATCTGGGTCGCGTTGTGGCCGCCACTCTGGTAGACATGCCAGGAGACAATGTTCTTGTGATCGCGTTCGGCGAAAAGCCGGATCGACTGGAAGTCGAAGGCAAAGTTCGCCAGGCCGAGAGGAACCGTCGTGGGTCCGGTTGGCACGTCGGTCGCGTGGGCGTTTTCGTAGTAGAGGCGCGCCGAGGAGGCCGCTGTATTCGTCAACCAGTAGATGGTCGCATTCGTGAGGATATAGTCGTCGCTGACGGAATCTCCGAAGAGTTGATAGCTCCAGGCCAACTGGCCCACCGGCGAGTCAGCCAGCGCGTGGGCGAGCGTCTGCGGCGCAGTGGACTGGAGTTTGTGGTATCCTGCCAGGTTGTCCCAAAACCACTGCAAAAACTGCACCTTCTTCATGTCCTCCTCGGAAAGCTCTGGCAGTTCCGCCGGATTGCCGGAGGGCTGAGAGAAGATCTGGGTGACATGCACGCCGATGACGTGCTCGGGGTCGCAGCGCCCCACTTCGGGGGAGACTTCCGAGCCCACATCGTTGCCTGCCGCGCCGTAGCGTTCGTATCCCAGGCGGTGCATCAGCTCAGCCCACGCGCGGGCGATGCGATAACGATTCCAACCCTTCTCAGTAGTGGGTCCAGAGAAAGCAAAGCCGGGAAGCGATGGGATGACCAGGTGAAAGGCATTAGCCGGGTCACCTCCATGAGCGCGGGGATCGGTGAGCGGCTCAATCACATTGAGATATTCCACCACCGACATCGGCCAGCCGTGGGTGAGGATCAAGGGCGTAGCGTTGGGTTCAGGAGAGCGAACGTGTAGGAAGTGGATGGTCTGTCCGTCGATGGTAGTGGTGAACTGGGGATAGGCATTCAGCTTCGCTTCCCAGCTCCGCCAATCGTAGCCGTCTCGCCAGTACGCGACCAGCCTTTTGATCGGCTCCAGAGGCACACCGTAATCGTTGCCAACGCCGGGCAGTTCGTTGGTCCAGCGTGCACGAGCCAGCCGCTCTTGCAAATCGTCTAAATCCGTCTGTGGAATAGCAATGGTGTATGGGGTAATCGACATAATGCCTTTCTCCTTGTGGGAACGTCATAACTCACTTCATTTCTCTATTTGAGAGTATACACACGAAGGAGGACAGAATCCGCCCTTGTTTGTGAGGGAAAATTGGAATCGGGCAAAAACAAGCTTAGAGAAGTGAAAATCGGTTATCTCCCGTTTTTGTCTTCATGTAGAATGTGGCAAGCAACAACACACAGGAGAAAGGGCATGGAGCAGACACGTCTCGTTGCAGCCAGATCATTTATTTACTCGATCACCAAAAGCTAATTGCCTGGCAAAAGCAGCTCGTGCTCTGTCGTTGATTATCTTATCCCCAGCAGAGAGCAATTCATCCAGGGAGAGCAAATTGACAGGACGCAGGATGACCTGAGCGATGCGTGATTGGTGAAGCGGATCACGTATGACAATTCTCGCTTCTTTCGCATCATCTTGTACTGTTGGATAGAGGATAGCAGCATCAACGCCGCCAGGCTGGCTGAGGGCATAGATCGCCAGCTGGTACAACATATGTGGGGGCAAGGTGTTTTCCCAGAGATCACGATACTTGGCATCCAGTATCGCCACTACTTGTGATTGCTGCATAATCAGATAATCTGGACGTGGCTCCGGTGCTTGGCGTCTCCTGGGATTATGGGCAGGATCATAGGTCATCATGCCCTGTATCTTATACTGATCCTGCACAGTATAGTCCTGCAAATTTTCTCTCAAAAAGCGGGAAAGCAAGGCTTGAAAGAAGAGGTTCATATCAAAGAGGAAACCTGAAAGTTGGATTCTAGGGAGGCTTTCATCCAACGATATCCCTTCAGATGCCAGGAGTATCTCTATAATCGTGATCGCAGGTATATATGCGCTGTTCAAGCGCTCCATTTCCCGGTGCAACTGTTTGAGCGCGTTGTGATCCAGTCTGATTGAGGAAACGCTATCTTGAAACAAATTGGCCAATCGATACAGTCTTATACGTCGGGCACTATCGTTGGTGAGTCTTGCTGCAAGGCGTAGTCCTTGCAGGAGCACTTGATTGATCAAACAATCTTCTAGCCTGGGATGATAGGTACAGGGCAATGTTGTTTGGATGCTCCCTCCTTGCCTGGCTATCTTCTGTACGTCTATTCTGCCTCTGGGGCTTCCCAACTCGTGGTCGGTCCGCACATATCTACGATGCAACCCTCGTGCCACCAGCTCGTTGACTTCAGCCACGAGTTGATGAAGCAGTAACTCCTGAAATGCCAGCTCTTCGCTACTGTACTCAGCTTCGTCGAAGATTTCAAGATTGCGCAAACCATAGGCATAACGCAACAGGCGCAGTAAGGGCATGCCAGTGATTTTCGGATGGATGGTAATCTGAATATCCCCAAGCGTAATCCTTCCAACATACGATGATGCCTCTATGGATAATCCCTCGCGTAGTTCCGAAACACGAAGCTTCCCTGATGTTGATAGTGCTCGAGCGGTGTGCTTTACCTCAGCATCACCTGTGAGGAACACTCCTGCGAGTTGTGTGCCACGTCCCTCGGGAGCGATGCATTCCCATTCCTTCAATTGAATAGCAAGGCGCGGTGTAGTCATGCATTATTACCCCTGCGCATCAAGGCTGTTCTCTTCCTCTGCCTCTTCAGCAGCTTCTACCTCCGAAGATACAGCTTGCGTTGATGCAATGATATCAGGACATGGCGCTAACAGAGCTTGAACCAGCTGATCACGGTTGGATGCATCAAACAGTTCCTGGCGAAATTGCTGCTTCTGTCTATCTACCAGGCTCGGTCCCAAGATCTTCTCCAACCTCGTATAGTCCTCATAGCAATACTCCTCCAGCAGCGGCAAGATATCGTCCTGCATCACTTTCACAAAGGTTGAAAAATCTCCAATAGGACGCCCATCTTCCAGCAAATAGGAATGGCCGATCTGTAAATTGCGTGCGTCACGTCCAACATAATCACAAATACGCTCATTGAGAGCATGGAGCCAGGGACCAAGGGGAATACTTCCTACAACGGTATCACCTAAGACGCTGCTATCTGGCATCAGTTCGATAAAACCAAACCGCCGCCGCAGTGCGGTATCCAGGAGGGCAATTGAGCGATCGGCAGTATTCATGGTTCCGATCACGTACACATTATCTGCAACGCGGAATGCCTTTCCTGTGAGTGGCAGGAGAATCGCTTTCCCACGTTTGTTCTTTTCAAGCACGCTCAGGAGTTCACCAAAGATGCGTGGGATATCTCCTCGATTAATTTCATCGATGATCAGGTAGAACTTCCGATCTGGCCTCAGCTGGGCATCTTTGCAGAGGGTCTTAAAGACACCATCTCTCAAGGTGAAATGCATTTGCCCATTCACTGCTTCAGGCCGAAAGCCCTCTAGGAAATCTTCATACCCATACGCCGGGTGAAAACTGCACATCCGGATCACGCCATGAGAATTGTCGTCACCTCCAAGTATTTCGGCTTTTTGTTCATTGGTCAGTTGCTCGAACGATGTTCCGAAGCAGGAACGCGCCGCTAGCTCACGAGCAGTGACTTCAGCCCAATAGGTTTTACCTGTTCCAGGTGGACCATACAGAATCACCTGTCCTTTGCGTTCAAGTATTGCCTGTATACGTGCTGGGATACCAGTCAAACGGGAAAGAGCGGGCGATGGATGTGAAGTTGGAGGTGTAACTGTAACTTGTGGATCATCAGGTGGTGGGCTGAAGGTGGTTCTTACGTCATATATACACTTTTCAGTCTCAAGTAAATTCTTGGCTCTCTGCATTCTAAAGACAGTAGTCAGTTTGCCTTCAATATCCGGCTGTTGATCGGGTTGCTGCCATTGTTCCAACGAGAGCCACTCAACTGGTATCTGATGAGGGAAACCAGCAGAAGGGTTATATATATACCTGCCAGTGACTCTGCCAACTCCCAGTACAGTCGCTCCATTGGAGGCCAGTACCAGGTCGCCAGGAGCAATTGTCCATCTAAAATGGAAAAGCTGTTGCGCGGCTCTGCCTGCTACAGAGGGATTCATCTGGGGATTATGGAGAAGCGCATTGCGAATTGCCGCTTTGCCAGCTTTGTCGTTTGTTATCGGTGAAAGATCACTTGTATCAGCCCATCCAATAGCCACACAGTTGGTATCGCGCATCATGCCCCAAAAGTCTTGTTTATCTGAAAATGCTGTCGTTCCAATACGCCAGTAACTGTACGGGGTAGAGCCATCCCGCTCATTCAGGAGAGTGGTCAAACTGTTCATCGAGATATTCAGGACTCTCGCAAGAGCGACAAAACGACTGGCAGCGCTATATCTTCCGTCGTTTTGGGGAGGAAGCTGTAACAGTTTGATCACGTGAAAACGTTGGTAATCAGGGTTGTGGAAATCATCCAGCTTCTCCGGGTACAGCAGGGTAAAATACTTGTGCCCCCATGCTAGATCACTGATGTTGGGAGCGAATCGAGACATCTCCCGCTGTAACTGTGCATACTCTTCGTCAGTACCGTTCACAGACAGCTTCTCCAAGAGTTCAACGCCCTTGAGAAGTTGATCGCGATGTTGCCTTGCGAGATTAACCGCTTGTTCAGTTGATAACTCTACTGGATTTACCGGCGATCCTGAAATCCATATGCCTCTATCTTGCTTGCGAAACAGACCAAATTTGAATGCACTCCCTCCAGCAATGCTCCCAAACTTCAGCGAAGGGAATTCATCATCATTTTTGAACTCTAACCAGTAAACAAGGCTATCTTTATTACCATGGCTATGCATTGTCTCCAGCAATGCTTCCCCATCCAGGTTTTTGAGCCGGTCTGGTCCAAACGTGCTGCGAAAGGTGCTGTAGTACTGTGCTAATTGCTCATCAGAGAGTAATTTCCCTTCGTCATTGAGTTTTTTATAGAGTTCCTTTAGTTCTTGAGCTATGCGTTGGTCAAGATCAGTTTGTAGCGCAATCATATTTCTATCTCTCCTCGTACAGCTTCTCTATACGCCTGAGTAAGCTCCCGTAGCAGTTCATCACTCACTTCGCGAATACTATTCCCCTGCTTGACCGGCGTAATTGACTCAATACGAGCAAGGCTCTTGGGGGCGCGACGCTCAAAAACACTACGCCAGAATTGCAAATAGGCCGTCCCATTATTGTTACTGATTGTAACGAGACCAACATCATCTGCCGCTAAACGAGGAAGAAGCGTCAGATTACCAGACTTGCCATGATACGTTTTTAATTTCACCAACCGTTCTCGCTCCAGACCAATGGCCCAGTTGCTCAGCCGTTGCAGAAGGAGTCGGGACGTTTCGGGTGCGGTAGCTATACTGGCAACAAAATCTCCAGCACCCTCAACGAGCTGGCCTGTCCCCTCGCTTTTGGATTGAGGCGATGTCGCTGGCGTGAGTTCCAGGCGTTGACGTTCAGCTTCGACACGCTGCGGTACCAGTATTTGCGAGTCATTGACCGAATAGGCGGAGAGCGTAATGAGATCGATGACCAGTTGATCAGAAATAGTTTCAAGGTAGTTGACCAGACCGATGAGTTCCTCTGGAGCCTCATCCAGCACAAAGACCAGGCGAAAATGCCCACGTTTCAGATTCTCGGCAACGGCTGTGGAAAATGCCTCGGCATCGAATGAGCCTTCCTGATCATTTGACGCAACCGCATGTTCAAGACTCTTATATCCGCGGTCTTGCAAGTGCTTGTAGAGCACATTTTGCTCCAGGGTTGCCTGCTCTAGCTTCCAGAGATACGCGGCATACGCAAGGACCTGCGCAATGACCGCCCTGCGTGCTTCCGCATTGCTCGCAAGCTTGATCTCGATAATGGCAAAGCGCCCACTCGGTTCTATCGCTAACAAATCCGCACGCCCACTGCCAAGCTGCACCTCTCGACCAAGGACGATCAGTCGAGGTGTACCGGCCAGGGGTAACAGATGGGGAGCCTGCTCAACTAGAGTATGGAGCGTTGCTTCATTTGGAAAGCCCGTTGGCGAGAGTAAATGCCAACGAGAACCATCGTTTTGCCAGATGGCTGTCATATTTTCCCTCCTAAGCACGACATGTGCTTGGCCCGTGCCGTATACCGCCTACAGTGACTCAAGTTCAAATAGTCGACGAAGCCAGTTTATAAGTTGTTGGGCATGTGGAGCGGTGGGATCAAGATAACGAGCAGTAATAGCTATGCCCATTGGTCGTCCTGGTTTGCGCTGCCAAGCCAGCCAGGTATGGATAAGAGCTTTGCTTTTGTGTTCCTCCGGAAAACGACGATCCGTTACAATGACCTGCTCCACGATGTTTTCAGCCATTGGCCAAAGCAAGTCATTCGATGGTATAAGGAAACGAAGAAAATCCTCTAATCTACCAGCAACCAGATTATCAGGCATAATCCAGATACCGACGATAGGCAACCCTTCTTGCTGAAGAATAGTGCCTTCATGCCCGGGATTCATCGGTACAGTATTATAGCCAAACTCAATCAATTTATTTCTGAGAGATTGCCAACGTGCAGCAAGGTCAGTATCAGCGTCTACAACGATACCTACTCTTCTTTCTCCACTAGCGATGAGTACAACTTCGAGAGTCTCTAAAAGCCTATCAATTCCTTCTCTGTCAATAATTTCAATAAGTTCTAGAGGAATTTGGTCATACTCAGGTTGACCACGAAACACACAAGCAACATGGTGATACCCTAACAAGCTCTTAAAGACGTGCCCATCATCACTGCCCTCAACCAACAAAACATTTCGACGTGCGCCTCCGCCTAGCAATGCTTCATCATTCATGCTCAACGCACCTCAATATGCTCACGAGTAGCAATGCCCAACTTCCGCTCATCATATAACGTAGCTCCTATCTCACCATTTTTATTTTCTAGACGAATAAGCAATCCTTCCATTTGCTGATCTGCTCTGGCAGCTTTCTGGAAAGCTTCAATACAATCCCAACTATGTGTCGTAGCAAAAACTTGGACATTGAGTCGATGAGCTAATCGGAAAACGAAACGCCACAATTCTGGTTGTGCTAAGTAGTAAAGACCATTTTCAAATTCGTCTACCAGGAGCATGCCGTCCTTAGCATTCACCAGAGCCAGAGCAATACCTAATGCACGCTGCATACCATCTCCCAGACTACTGAGAGGAAGCGGCTCATCAATGCCCGTAATCTTCACAATGGGATTGCGCTCTCCACCTGATGCAGGATTACTAACGAAGGTTAACCCCTCAACTCCTGGTGCGATCAGGCATAGGGCGTTAAGTACTTCCTTCTCAAGGTTGGTCAATGCAATCGCATCCCACAACTCAATAATCTGTTTTCTACTCAACCCATTTGCTGCTATAAAAACGCAGGTAATTTCATTAGAGTTCAATCTGAGTATCCTCTGGGGAAGAGATGGATCAATAGGATAACTGAGAGTTGATCCCGCCACCTGAATGGTAAAGCGAGGAGCTAAATTATCTGCAGTATAATCCTCTCCAGGCTCTAGTGGTCGTGTGTGCTGGCTTCCATCCTCACGTATCTCTGTAACAGACCAGTCCACGGCAATCGAAAGTGTCTTGCTGGGGAAATTAATAGGACCAATTTGAATAGACTCAAGCCCTGGCCTAACCTCTTTCCGTCCATAGAACAAGTATTTGAGCGTTGAAAGCATATCTTCGACATCCACAAAAGGTTGTCGAATTTCATTCCGTGTGCGCAAAATCTCCCAGATAAATGTTGGAGTAGATGCTCTACGAGCATAAAGTTGCAACGCTTCCAGCAGACTAGATTTCCCTATGTTGTTTTTACCCACAATGAGATTGATACGGCCCAGGCGTTCTATTTGTAGATGATGGAAACCCCGGAAATTGCGAATTTCAAGCGAATTTAGGATAAGGTTACTCATTGCAAGTCCTCTTCTCGGTGCTAGTGGAAACAGTTAGTTTTCCTTGCAAACTGCTAGCGACGTTTTACTTGCTGCATTGTATCATGTTGATAGCATACTTTAGTAAATTATTCTTCGTGGTTATAAGCAGCATAAGCAAGGACCTGTGCAATAACCGCTCTTCGTGCTTCCGCATTCCTCGCAAGCTTGATCTCGATAATAGCAATGCGCCCACTCGGCTCTATCGCTAATAAATCCGCACGCCCACTGCCAAGCTGCACCTCTCGACCAAGGACGATCAGGCGAGGGGTACCTGCTAATGGCAGTACGTGAGGAGCTTCCTCTACAAGATTATGCAGTGTGACTTCATTGGGGAAGCCCGTTGGCGAGAGCAGGTGCCAACGCGACCCATCATTTTGCCAGATTGCTGTCATAGTTTCCCCCCTAAAGATGTGTATTTGCCACCAATGCGAGCAGGTCGTGGACCGCATGCGACTGCTGCAAAACGGCTCATTCCACAATGCTGACCAGCATTACCACTATTCCTTAAAACCTGGGTGCTCCCCAAAGCTACTTCTTTGCTCAGTGCCTTCCACAGGGTATAGATTATTCAGCATCCGGCTGCGGATCTTTCCAGCTTTCCGGCATCTCAATTTTCGCCTCAATGCCAGCGTGTTCTTTCAACAGATACAGAAGATGGCTGCCGCTTAATAGCTCAAGAGGTTTGCCCTTGGCGAAATCAAATGAAGCCTGACCATAACCACTGGTTGTGACCAATATTCCCTTTGATGCGCCTTCGTTTTGAACTGTGCCAAAGAGGTCACGCACGGCACTCACACCGACAGTATGTTTATAGCGTTTGGCCTGAATAACCACTTTCCCTCCAAAAATAGGGCGAGGATCATAGGCAACACAATCCACTCCCCCATCACGCGATGCCTGTGTCAGTCTTGTTTCCAGGCCCATCTTCTCAAACAAGTTAGTGATAAGTGACTCAAATTCAGAAGGTGTCAATTCCATCAGATTAGGACGCTGGTCAAGTCCTGAAAGCACATCGGTCTCCTCAATGAAACGAGGATCAACCATGCTAAACTCTAGAACCGGACGCACCGGTGCCAGTTCCGTAGGGCTTTTTGAGACCGAGGCATTCAGCACTTTAAGACAGGCCTGAGGATCAACCTGGCTCAGATTGAGCTGAGTAAACGGATCTTGACTCGTGCGTACCGTAACCAGACATGTGCGTATAGGGCGACCAGTTCCTTTATCAATGGTACTAACGTAACCATTGAAGACGATTGTTTCCAGGTATCCTCTACGGTCGGCCTTGAACAACTCTTTCAGGGAACGGAGTGTCACTTGAGCAATAACCGATGAATACAGAGTCTTGCGCTGTGTCAGAGGACGTGCCGTCTCCGTCACTTCATCTTTCGCCTTCACATATTTGTAAGAACCAACTGCGGGAATTATGTCGAGTGTAGGAAGGTCGTACTCAACCACGAGCTGCTTTGACTCAGGTACGTATGCCAACTTTGCATGCTGAGGAAAGCCATCGGGATAGGAGCTTGAGGCAAGCACCATCGTGAAGTATTCAACAATAGCAGACGGAGAGCCAGCGAAAAATTCCCGTTGAAACGCATCGACCTCAGCATGCTGCGCTGCCACCTTCTGACGTTCCTCTGCCACCTGACGTTGATACATAGCCCACGCATGCGCTAAATTTTGCTGTCTCGCATATTCCCTAGCGGCATGTGCCTGTGCATCTGCCCTGTAACGTTCGTGAGCCTTCGCAACTTCCTGTGCATGCTTTTCCTTGGCCCCAGGCACAAACTTTTGAAGGCCTGATAAGTCAGGTGGCAGATACATATGTATAGAAGGTGGTGGCTCTGCTACAGCCAACTGCCCCGGATTAAAGGGTGGAATATTGGGAACCTGCTTCAGCATAGCAAAATCGATGAAATCATCTATGGAAAGAGATTCAGTCAGAAGATTTCCCAACTGGGCAATATCATTTTCGAGCTGTTCATTCTGCAAATCGACATCAGCGAGCCGTGACTCAGTATACAGTTTGGCACGCTCTTTCTGCTCAGCCTTTTGCGCATTGAGATAGTCCTTGCGAGCCTTCTCTGCTGCCTTCGCAGCTCTTGTCTGCGCCTGTTCCTGAGCACGCATCTGAGCAACACGCTGTCTTTCTGCATCTCTCTGAGCTTGTGCAATGGCATGCAAAAAACTACTCCGTCTTGCCATACTTTTGTTCTTTCCCCTTTACTTGTACTAAAAAGCATTGCTGGATATAAACCTTCCAGACTTAGTGTATGCTGAACAATTCAATTCCGCGCCTATAGTAGCAAAGAGGTTTATAATTTGCAACAGGAGCATGACCAGGGATAATGCCATCTGCATTGACAGTCTGAGAAAAAACCATTAAAGTAGTACTGCCCTCTTCAAGAAGAAGTGTATCTTGAATTAGGACAAAAATAGAATATGGAAAGTAGCCGAAAACGCCATGAAAGATACCTTTACCCGAAATTTTCCAGATCAGGAAACTATTGTAGCAGTCGAAATCGTCCCAGTGGAAGAAGACGATCTAGACACACTGGCGATTGTTCAACTCATGCGAACAGATATTCAACAAGCGATAAGCACTTTCAAAAATGCTACAGTACAATCACTTCCATCAGAACCGCATGCACGTAGTGGTCTTGATATCATCCTGCTCATTACATTGATTGGAGCGAACATCGCCACCTATAAGGACCTGCTTACTAACCTTTTCACCATTGTATCTACCACTCTCGAAATCCTCGCGAAGCGAGGCCAGGTGCAGGAAATTGAGATAGTTGCTGATGGCAAGACCTTTATTTTACGTGAAGTGAGTAAAAAGACGGCAAAGGAATTGATCGATGCTTTCACGGCACAGCATCCAGAAGCAACAGCAACACTAACACCGGGCAAATCTCTCAACGTCAAGGCCAAAGTCTCCAGGCAGCGTAAAAGACAGAAATAGAGCCGCGGGTACTTCAGCTTCTTTAGAGGAAATACATGCCGAAACCTGTCATTCCAGAAACTCAAAGGCGTTATGCGATCTGCATTGGCATCAATCAGTATGATGCTTCAGCCTGTATGCCCGACTTACGTTTCGCTGAAAATGACGCTTGTGCGCTCCACAAGCTGCTCCTCCAACATGGGTTTCTTCCAGAACATAGCCGTTTATTGACAGGTACTGAGGCGACACTTGATGCCATTCAACAGGCACTGAGAGATATTGTATTGACCAGGCCAGGGAAGGATGATCTAGTCGTCTTCTATTTCGCAGGCCATGGCACACTTGTTTCTCTCCCTGATGAAGAAGAGCATGATGAACCGCAAACCGACGTTTTCCTCGTTTCCCACGATTTCTCATACCAGCATATTGCTCAGGAGAGTGGGTTATGGCTGGAACATCCACTGCGCCTGGAAAATTTACGCACGCGCTTTTTTGAACGCACGCGCTCGAAAAAAGTCCTGTTCCTCTTCGATAGTTGTCATAGTGGTGATTTCCCCGGTTCTCCCTATCGAGAAGGCGAAACACCGGTGGCACACATCAAACAGATGTTTGCTAAGAGTAGTGCTGGTCGTGTCGCCTTATCAAGCTGTATGCCCCAGCAAAAGGCGCGTGAAGATGCTCAATTTCAGCACGGCTTGTTCACTCACTACCTGTTAGAAGCTTTGGCAGGACGTGCTCCGGATGCGGTTGGACACGACGGCTGGGTGACTGTCGGGAGTCTCTTTGATTACCTCTCAACAATGTTGCCTGAGCATCAGCGACCGGTGAGGAGCGGTGTCGAACATGGCTCATTCCAGCTACTACGCTATGAGCAACATGCAAGAGCGAACACGGCTTCAACCAGCCAGGCCAATGAGGATGAACAGAGACGTTTCTCAAGGCAACAACGCTTGCAAGCACTGCTCGCTGACCATCATGGCTTCATGGATGATCGCCTGAACAGCTTTGTAGGACGTGAACGTGAGTTGGTCGAGATACGACAACGTATCGCCGAAAAACAAGCGACAGGTGGCTACGTCACCATCACCGGACAGGCAGGGCAAGGCAAAAGCAGTATCATCGCTAAACTAGTTGATGAGTACGGGCCGGAGAACGTGGCCTTTCACTTTATTCCCATCAATCCTGGCCCTGATCACCAGGTCGGACTGCTGCGCAATCTGATGGCGCGTTTAATCCTCAAATACGACCTTTCCGAGCTCTATGTTCAAAGCGAGAGCCGTCCAGCTCTGCGCGATTACTTTCCCAAAGTCCTTGGAGAACTCGTGGGAAAGGGTGGAAAGGAAGTAATCTTTCTCGACGGCTTGGATCAGCTTGAAGAGGAACTGACGGGCGTGCGAGACCTGAGTTTCTTGCCGAATAATCCACCCGCCGGAGTGGTCTTTGTGCTGGGCACACGCCCCAATGATACCTTGCGGCCCCTCGAATTACTCAAGCCGCGCTATGAGTACAGGCTGCCAAATCTGAGTCGGCAGGATTTCGATCTCATCTTGCAGCATCGTCAAGTACCCCTGTCGCGAGAACTGGCCAACCAATTCTACCAGGCTATGCAGGAAAATGCGCTCTACCTGGACCTCGTCGCAAAGGAATTGGGTGAGCATGGAACAATTCCTCCCGCGGAAATGATTGCTCAACTTGCCGATAATCCAGAAAATCTTTTTTCACTGGCCATGGCCCGCTTGAAGCGACAACCCACCGAGTGGAGAGAGGTAATCAAACCGGTACTTGGTTTACTGCTTGCAGCCCGTGAACCACTGGCAAAGCCACATATGAGGCAGATTCTCCAGGTAGAGGATGATCGGCTCAACGATGGGTTAGAACGCCTGGGAGGGCTGATCGCTGATAACGGACAGCAGCGCTACTACTTATATCACTTAAAGTTTCGGGACTACTTGCACCAGGACGAGCACAACCCGACTAAAAAATATATCTTTGCCACAGATGAGGAAGAACGCTGGCACCACTCCCTGGCATCATGGTGTAAGCAGGGCAATCTTGCACTCATCTGGGAAAATGTGCCAGGGAAGCCAATCGAGCAGGAGCGTCGTGTGTACGCACGGCACCACTATATCACTCACCTGTTTTATGCACGAGCATGGCCGCAACTTTTTGAGGTACTCGACGCCCAGGTCTACGGACAGGAAAAGATCAAGGACGACCTGAGCACTCATCTCTACGCTCAAGACCTTGACCTGGGGCGGCAAGCAGCTGCTTGGGAAGGGTGGACACTATCAGAGGGAGTGGAGAAGCTCGCTCATCTGTGGCGATACACGTTGTTACGTACCAGTCTGGCAAGTCAAGCCGATCAATATACGCCAGAGATGTTTGAGACATTAGTCTGGTTAAGGCGAGAACAATACGCCCTGGACTTAGCCGAGTTGTTGACCGACCTTACCTATAGGGTAAAGATCCTCCTCCAAACGGCCAGAATACTCCGCATGCAACCGGGTCGGGAGCAAAAAAGCCTGCAAGTCTATGTGCGAGTTCAAGAGGTACTACGCCTGATGGAGGACGGTGAAAGCAAACGTCAAGCATTATATGAGCTAGGTATGGCATTTATACAAGCAAGGCAGTGGGATCAAGCGGAGGCCATTGCCAACTCATTTGCTGAGAAGGATGGTGACGTGAGCATCTTGCGAGAGTTATGCAAGGCATTAGCGCATGCCCAACTGTGGGAGCGAGCTGAAGCTATCGCTCGTTCTTTTGAAGGAAGTTGGGCCAGTTTAGAGATGTTCTATGATCTGGGTATAGCACTCATTCAGTCCCAGCAGTGGGAGCAAGCTGAAGCGGTAGCAGCCTCCCTTCAGGAATCCGAAACGAAAGCTAGCCTCCTCTGTGGGCTAGGCGTAGCCCTGGCTCGTGCAGGGCAATGGGAGCAGGCCGAAGCAATAAGCCGCTCTCTCTGGTGGGAAAAGACAAGCAGAACCAAAGTGGTATATGAGCTATGTAGAAACTTGCTTCAGTCCCAGCAGTGGGAGCGGGTTGAAGAAATAGTAACCTCTCTTTGGGAGAGCGAAACGAGCGCTAGGATACTCTCTGAGTTGGCCACCGCCTTGTTCCAAGCTCAGCGATTGGCTCGGGCGAAAGCAACATGGGAAAAAGTGTTGCAACTAAGCTACACCATCAGGGATAAGAGAGTCAGGGTGTCAATATTGTGTGATTTAGGCAAGGCATTAGTTGAAGCCCAACAATGGAACTTGGCTGAGCAGGTCTGGGCAGAAGCTACGCTGGCAGCAAATCTGATCAAGAAGGAATGGGACAAAGCGGAGGTATTACGCGAATTAGGCCAGGTATTAGTACAGACTCATCAGCTAAAATTGGCTGAGCGGGTCTGGATAGAAGCCGAAATAGCAGCAGATGCTATTAAGGATGCGTCCCTTAATGTGAGAGCTAGGGAGAAGCTGCTCGAGGCACTAGTTCAGGCACAGCAGTGGGAGCGAGCCGAGGCCCTGGCCCGTTCTCTTGAGGATAAGGGAGACAGCGCAGCTGTATTGCGGGAACTGGGTATAGCTCTGGCTCAAGCGCAACAGTGGGAACGAGCTGAACATGTGTGGGCCGAAGTATCAGCAAGAATTTATTCAACAGTTGGGAACGAAACAGTCAAGCAAAAAGTGCTATTTGAACTGGGGAAAGCTCTAGCTCAAGCGCAGCAGTGGGAACGAGCCGAGGCTCTGGCCCGTTCTCTTGAGGATAAGGGAGACAGCAGCGCAGTTGTATTGCGGGAACTGGGTATAGCTCTAGCTCAAGCGCAGCAGTGGGAGCGAGCCGAGGCGGTGATACTCTCAATTGGAGAAAGTGAAATCGAAGCCATGGGGTTGCTAGATCTGGGAGCAAAGCTAATTGAGGTACAGCAATTGAACAAGGCCGAACTCATCTTAAAGAAGGTAAATGAGATAATACAAGCCATTCCAAATACGGATAGTAGGGTGAGGCTGCTTAAGCATACGGTAAAACTCCTAAGCACTGCCAAAAAATACGATTATCTGTTACGCTTTGTGCAACATTGTTGGCTGCAAGTTGATACTAGAGAGAATGCCATTAAACTTCTACCCTTAGCTATAGGATTGCTCCCACTCAGGCCAGAACTCGGTACTGCCTTTGTTGATGCGTCCAATTGGGTAGAGTCATTCTTAGAGAAGTGAAAAATTCTCTATTAGGAAATGTTAAAAGTCGTTTTAATTATCGCTCAACAGTTGGCGAGAGCAAATGCCAACGCGACCCATCATTTTGCCAGATTGCCGTCATATTTATCCCCCTATCAACGTATATCCACCCTCCCCCTCGGCTCATGCGCCACCGCCGCATCAGCAGGCCCCGGCACCAACCGCGTCCTATAAGCCGCCCCCGTCTCCATCGCCCGCCTCATCTCATCATAGATCTCCAAAATCACCCGCTTCGTCCGATACTCCCCATACAGTTCTACATCTCTTTGCTTAACAATAGGAAACGTCTCTAAAATATGGTCCATATCATCACGCTCAATACCATACAGGTGAAAATATGCTGCGTCCAACTCGCAGCGCAACAAGAAACGCCTTTCATCATTCCAACGGAATGGAGGATGACTATAGCCATAGTCCTTGATGAAAGGTCCTAGATCCCAGGCAGTGTACGTAAGTTCAACGGTACGGGGTAGAACCCACATGTCAAGCGTGATTTGTTTATCCCATTTACATGGCATTGCATAATAATCAGGAGGTAATATAGGAAGCTGCTTCATAATGAAGAAGTTCATATTCGGTCCACCGAGTTTTTGGCGGAGAACATAATCAAATACAAACGAGGAAGCGCAAGAAACAAGCCATAACTCTTCATGATCGTATAATGAATTAACCATGACCACAGCAAGGCTGCTACCACAAGGCACAACAGGTAGAAGGCTAAATATACCAGTTCTCGCATCTGTAGAACGAGCAATTATGCGGAACACAAGTAACATCTTCTGGCTCTCTTTCAGAGAAGGAGGTAAATGAGAGCTATGAATCCAGTAACGAGGTAGCGGCAAGGCGAATGGATCAGTATGCAATACCTGATCCAGTTCGCGATCACCATGTTCTCGCTCTTCATACGTCCCAAATCGATGATCATAGAGCGATATCATTTTACCCTCATAAAGCGGTAGATATATCTCCCCATTCTTTTGAAACCTATTTCCGATGTGCATCCAACCTTCAGAAACTAGCTGCTCATATGTACGAAATAGATACGAGGCGTTTGTCATATGAAACATGGTGGTGAACTTGATATTCCAAAGATTCCCTTCAGAAGAGTCTTCTCTCATAAACACAGGAATTCGTCGATATATAGCCTTAGTCAATTCTGCATCTCGTCTCGTACGAAAAGTTGGACAAGTAAGAGTGTTTGGATTGAGCAGCACAATCTCTTCGGCAGAGAGTGAAAAATGGCGGTCTTCTAGGCGTAAATCATCTACACGATACAATCCAAATGCAAAATCCACTTTGTCGACAAAAGTTGACAAACCTGCAATTGTAAGAAGAGTAAACTTTACCTGATGATCGATACCTAGAAAAAGCTTCACCTCATTTCTGAAATCAAAAAGACTTACCAAGGTATGTGAGTTAACAAGATTCTTAAAGAATGACTTAGTCGTATCATCAGTTGCAATTCCTGAAGGGATAATACAGCCGAATCGTCCTATTGGTTTAATGAGAGACTGCATACACTCAGTGAAGATTGCATATGTGTTCAGATCACCCCTACCACATAATGGATAGCGACCACTATCACGCACTAAATGGCTCTCACCTGTAGCTTGACGCTGATCTTCCATAAAAGCTGCATATATTGTAGGATCCTCATGCACCAAGTTGGATATCATACGCCGACGTTGGGCAGCATTGGGGGCATTGGCAATCTCAGGTCGTCTAGACGCAAACCATTCTTTTTCCTGAATTTTGATACGTTCCCACGGTGGATTCCCCAGCACCACATCAAATCCTCCAGACCAGCCAGCCTGCTCATTCTCCGCTACCTCACTCTTTGTCGGTACCCTGAACACATCAGGGAAGGCCAGGTGCCAGTGAAAGAATTGGTACTGCTCTCTCAGGCGTATAATCTCGTCTTTCATCCAATTCGAGATGCTGTAGGGGTTCTTCTCGATGTTACGAAACACCTCTTCAGTGATAGGATAAGCGAACTCATTGTTCTTTTTCCATACGAAGGCGGCGCACCAGGCATCAGCCCACAACCTACCAAAGAGATAGTCGCTGGACTTCACCAGCTTGTCATAGTATTCCTGCTTGCGCTGGATCTGCTCTACCGTGTCATTGCCCATCTCTTCCAGTTGCATGATGCCTGTGGCTAGGTCGCCCAGGCGATCCCAGGGCTGTCCTGCTGGATCGAAGAGGGTGAGCTGCCCTTCGCGCTGCTGTTTATTCTTCTTTTTGGATGCGCTGCAAATTTTCTTAACATCGCCCTCGATGGGTTCAAAGGCGCTATCTGGTATGCCTTTGGCGAGCAGCGCAGGTGTGGTACCCAGGAGGCTGTTGCCGCATTGAATATGCTGTTCAAGGAAGGAGAGCGGCTTGCCTGGCTCGATAGCCTCCATCCACAGGCTCACTTTACAGAGCTCCACGGCCATGGGGTTGATGTCTACACCGTAGATGCAGCGGCCGACGACATCGCGCAGGGCTTTGCGCCGGGCTTCGGGTGCTGGTTCCTCTTCACCTGTGCGCATGGCGGCCAGCCGCTTGGCGGTGCGATGGGCGGCGGCGATCAAGAAATGCCCACTGCCACAGGCGGGGTCACAAATCTTGAGGTTGAGGATAGCCGTCTCTGGGTCAGGCTTAGCACACGCCTCATCCAGGACGGGATCGAGGGCCGAGTCAAGCAGACAGGTAATCAGGCTGGTGGGAGTGTAGTAGCTGCCGGTGGTTTTGCGCTCGTGGCCGCCTGCCGTGGAGAGTTCGAACGTGGCCGCTTCGATATGCAGCACAGGATGCAGTTCCAGCAGCGATTCGTAGACGCTGCCCAGTTCCTCGGAGCCAAGATTTTTGTAGTCCACGGCGCGGCGCATGTGTCGATCATCGGTGAAGGCCAGCGAACGGATGGCATCGAGCAGGTCATGGTTGGCAATCTCACACCCTGCCAGATCGGCGATGGCGGCTTGTGAGAAGAGGAAGCCACCCAGCGCGGGCAGGCCCAGTTCTAGACAGCCCTTCTCGCTTCCAAGTTTCTCCATCACCAGGCGTAGCCCATGAAAGAGGTCGGCATGGCGCGTGCCGACGCGCTGCTCCGCCAATTGGCGCAGCCGGGCCGTCGAGTAATAGCGGGTGTAGCGCTCTCGCGTCAGCGAGTCGGCGTCGGGATGAAAGAGGATATCGCGGTCTTCGGCAACGAACATGACGAGCAGGCGATAGACCAGGCGCAGCAGTTGGCGGTAGTAATCTTGCGTGCTCAGCGTGCCGGAGCGCAGCTTTTCACAGAGGACATGATTGGCCGGATGAGCCAGGAAGCCACTACCCAGAGCCGAGATGGCCTTCTCGACGCCGTTACGCAGTTGTTCGAGGGCACGCGTGCCCTGTTCCTGGGCGGTATGCGACCACTTCTCCAGCCAGCACTCTGTGGGCCGTTCAGCTTCCACTCGCGATTGGTGACAGAGCAGCCACAGCAGCACAAAATCGGCGTAGACTTCGCCGTTCATCATGGCTTCCAGATCGAACTCAACGTATGCCTGGCGTGTGAGGCTCACATTGTCACGCAGGATACGCAGCTTCAATCCATTCGCAACGATGCCCCACATATGGCTTTCCGAGCGGTTCAAGAGTTCCTGCACGAGACTGTGCGGGCTGCTGCGTGTTGCCCCGGTGGCACCTCTCATGAAGTGGTCGAGATCGACCTTGAAACTGACAAGGTGGATAGGTGTATTCTGCCAGCCATGCGAGATAGCATAGCTCTTGTCGTTGACCTCAATAGCTTTAGCAGTGAGCAGGCGACCATAGCCCAGTTCGTGGAAGAGCGGGAGCAGCCAGCGCTCTCGTGTCAGCGTCGTTCCCAGGTCTTTCTCAGGCAGTTTCTCTTGTGCGGCTTTGAAAGCTGCCCACGCGCTCAGCAAGCGGTTCCACGAATGGTTAATGGCCTCGTTGATCTTCTCCGTCTTGAGCAGGTTATAGGCTTCGGGAGTCAGCCCGTTCAAGTTCGGGTCGCCCTGGGCAACGCGCTGGAGCAGGTCCACCGGCAGAATCGAACCTTCGCTACGCACGGTGGTAAAAACAGCCTGTTGGCGTCTTGTATATACCCTTGCTTCCTGGTGTACCGCCATTCTCAACATTCCTCTCTACGCTATGGTTCTCCATCCTTCTGGAGAAACACGATATGCATCTGTACGGACGCAATTCGTTGTGTCCAATAGGCATCCCCCTCCTTAGCTTGATGCGTATGCCTACAATCACTCTAAAGGACGTAGAGCCTAGGCTGTTGGCAAATAGATATAGATCCCTAACACATCCAGGGGCAACTGTGGCTCAACATGGTAACGCACGCCGCGTGCTTGCGCTGCTGCACGCACACGGCGATGGGCAGCCAGTAATGCTTCGCCGCGCTCTTGAGCCACCGCGTTGAGATGGGGTTGAAGCACGTCAACATCATCGATCATCCTGGACAGAAAATCCCTGGCCTGTTCAGGATAGACATTGGCTGCGGATATTGCCTCTAGCAGTGCCTCAATTGCCGGGCTGTCGTTCAACCATTCTGCATTGCGTGGAGAGCCGGTAAAAGCCAGTACCTGGCAGTCTTCAGCCAGTAAAGGATGCTCATCTGTACCACGCTGTGTGACGATATGAAAGCGCAGGCGGACAAGCAACAAGGTGGTGCGGCGCGAGACACGACTGGTGCGGATGACGCCGCAACGACGTGCAGGGCTTTCTTCTATCGGGTCAAGGGCGGTATCCATAACATAGCTAGCCAGGCCCTCGACAATCGGGTGAGTACGGCTCAGGTACAACTCACCTTCTCGCACCGGTAGTTCAAACCGCGCTTTGAAACGCATAGCACTGCTCGTTACATCCCGCAGCGCTCGCGGTACCTCGGTGAGATCAAACTGCAACGTTCCCGCGCCATTTGCTCCCTGCTGAGAGATAACTGCAGCATACGCGTGAAATGCCTGTTGCGTAAAGCTTGCCACATCTACACCTGAGCCAATGGCGGACTGCACCGCCGCCAGTTCCGCGGCGACTTCATCAACCTTAATGGTTTCCTGGGCAAACATGGTACGCGAGCGCTTCTCGCGCTCCGATGTGGCCTCCCACTCTTTGAAAAGGTCATCGCGCAGGCGCTCACCGCGCCACATCTCTTCCAATCCCGGCAGGAGAAGCTGCGCACTTTGCGAATTGCCTGTATTTTCTCGCAGCAAGAGACCCTCGAAGATCGCCTCGATCAACTGGTCGGTATCGATCGGCACTGGCACCGAGATACCGAGCGAATGGCGAATGGCGCGGTGCTTGCGAATAAGCACATCGAGCACGATACCATCGATCTGATTATCAAGTCCATAGTAGGTCACGGTACGCACCTGCTTGCTCGGCTGTCCGTAGCGGTCCACGCGCCCCTCGCGCTGTTCATGGCGTGTTGGATTCCAAGAGAGGTCGTAATGGATTACCGCGTTGAAGTGTTCTTGCAGGTTGATGCCTTCGCTGAGACAGTCGGTGCAGACAAGCACGCGCTGGGAAGACTCGGCAAGCTGGAGAATACGGTTTTCACGTTCGACGGGTGGTAGGAGTCCGGTCACCGCGTCAACCTGCACGCCCTTTGGCAAACGCGCACGCAGGGCTTCGGCGACATATTCCGCCGTGGGGATAAAGCGGCAGAAGACGATGGGCTGAAAGCCGTCTTTGACGAGGGCTTCAACCAGTTTGATCGCTTTTTGCAGCTTCTCGTCTTTGGCCCCTTTCAACGCTTCGGCCTCACGCGCCATCTCCAGCAGACGCCGCCGGATTTTCTGCTCGCCCGTTCCCTCTTCTTCGATATCACTGCCCGGCACCAGGTCCACGCCTTCACCCGAGTCGTTGTCCATCAGGTCAAGGACGGTGTGGCGACCAATCTCATATCACCGTCTCGCATGCATAGCGCATGACTTTGTCGATCAGGCGTTTATAGTCGGCTGAGAGTTTGTAACTCTGTTCGCTCTCCTCCCGCTCGGGAAAGGGCGTATCGGCGTGCAGGTACGAGCGAATATCGCCGCGGCGGCGCTGCACGAAGTGGGCGGCGAGACGTCGCCGGTCCTGTTCGTGCTGTTTCCCTGTCAGGTCTTCGGGCAAGTCTTTGAAATCCTTCTCAAGGAAGGTGAGCAGCGAGCGGAAGGCTTCTTCGTTACCACTATGCGGCGTGGCAGTAACGAGAATGAGGTGCCGCTGCCTGTTCGCCGCGAGACTGGAGACCAGTTGATAGCGCTGGTGACGCCCGCCCCGGCCTTCACCTGCGTAGGCACAGGTGTGCGCCTCGTCCACAATCACCAGTTCAGGACAGGTGCGCAAAAACTCGTCGCGACGTCGATCTGATTTGATGAAGTCGGTCGAGACGATCACATAGGGATAGCGTTCAAACAACGACTGGTTTAGGCGGCAGTTCCGTTCGAGTTGTGATGCAGTGCTGGAGAGCACCAGTTGGGTGTCGAGATGAAACTTGTCTTGCAGTTCGGCCTGCCACTGTTCCGCAAGCTGCGGCGGACAGAGGACCGCCATGCGTGCTACCTCGCCACGGTCAAGCAGTTCGCGTGCAATCAAACAGGCTTCGATCGTCTTGCCGATACCCACGTCATCGGCGATCAACATGCGCACGGGATCAAGCTTGAGGGCCATGAGCAGGGGCACGAGCTGATAAGGCCGGGGCTCAACGGCGATGTGTCCAAACGAACGGAACGGGCCAGCGCTTGAACGGAAACCCAGCCGCACAGCATCTCGTAGCAGTCGGCAGGAGCGATAATCACCAAGTTGAGCAGGGTCAGGCAGATCAAAATGTGCCGGGTCGACACGCTCAAGCGGGACATAGATACCGGTCACCTCGTCCTCGGTTCCTCCCAAAGGACGAAGCACGAGCATCTGCTCACCCGACTCTGGCAGGACCACCCATTCTCTCCCCCGCGCCTTGACCAATGAACCAATCGCGAAACTCATACACGCCTCCCGAAAATATGTGGATAGCGGGCGATTTTCTCAGCCCAATTCTCCTCTTCTCCAAAACGAATCACGGTGCAGCCGAGATCCTCCAAACACTCCGTATACTCCTCGTCGCGCCTGCGCCGCTGAGCATAGTCGTGGTAGTGCCCATCGACGTAGATAGCTGCCTGATAGTCCTGGTAATAGAAATCGGGACGGGTGCCGCAGGGCTCGATCAAGTGTTGCGCGTGTGAGGGCAGGCGATGTCCATGCTCTTGCAGGATGCGCAGCCAGGAACGCTCCAATTCGGAACCAGCCAAGCGCAGCAGTTGGTCAAGATGCACTGAACGCGGCTGTTCCGTCGGGCCTGCCTCAACCTGCGCTCCCGCCAGGTCAAGTAACATATCGCGGATGGCCTTTCGGTCGAGCAGGCGGTGATCGCGCTGATTGTAGTAGTTCATCAGACAATCGTAGCAGGCCGCTTCGCAGTCTTCTTGCGCCCTTAATGCACGGTGTTCGTCGGCCCCTGTCTCTGGATCAAAATGACAGAGACGCAGGGCCTCCCGTGCTACCTCTGAGAGCGCGTGCGGTTCATCAAGCAAGCGCCTCAGTACGCCCGCGCCACCCTCGGCTGACTCATAGAGGAGAAGAAGGTTTCGCTTGTGTTCATTGGGCAGTGGTTCAGCAGCAAGTTCGTTATCTTCAAGTTGGTACTTCACCTGGATCGCGCTTTTGAGAATGGCTTGCAAGGACGCCATCACTTGTGGTGTCTGTTGTTGATGAGGCTGAAACAGCAAGCAGTTGCGCCGGTCCTCAACGTAGGGAATGACACGCTCGGTGCGGGCCGACATTGGATCATCGGGGTCATCAGCCGACTGCTCATTTTTTGCCCAGTAGCCTCGTTCCTTATCCAGCACAAACCCGAACTGCTCTTTGACCTTACGGCGCATCCAGCCCAGGTTGATGCGCCAGAGGGTGGCGGCATGGCCGTAGGTGAGAGTGGCCAATACGTTTCCTCCGCTCTCCACCTGGCCAGTGCGATAGGATGGGCGTCCCTCGTGTTCGCCAAAACGCACGGCGGTGCGTAGCTCGTAGCCCTGGCGCATACGCTCCTCCTCGTCCGAATTGATTTTGTCGCGGCGTTTGGTCGCCACGTTCTGCAAGCGGAAGAGATGTTGTAATGGAGGAACCAACTGGGTACCACAGTGCTCACAGAGATCGAGGCCCCGCCCGGCACTGATGGGATGCAGGTAGCCGCACTGTCCACACTGCTTTGCCTCGCGAGTAGGCAAGTCCTCGTCATCTTCAACCGAGCGAATAACTCGATTGATCAGGTAGCGGGAACCTTCGTGATAGACGATGGCACGAGGGCCAAACTCCGAGATCGCCAGGAAACGCGGTCGCGAGAGGTACTCATCGCGCTGCTTGCTACGTCGGCCAGGAATATAGGCCGAAAGGGGCAGACGTGGGAAGTTGTAGCCTGGCAGGAAGCCCTCGCTGGCAAAGTAGCGGTAACTGTAGAAATCAGATTGTTCCAGGCTCTCAACATCGGTCAGGAGTACCAGTTGCGACTCGGCCTCTGCACGGAGGCGGTCGGCCTGCTCCTTATCTTTCGAACTCCGTGAAGCATCACGGATAATGCTGTCCTGCGCCTCGGCCTGCGATTGCGCGGCACGATAGAGACCGCGCCAGCGATCACAGGTACGGTCAAAGCTGGTCGACATCTTCGCCAGTACATCATCAAGCCAGTGCTGCGTATACCAGTCCGAGGGCCGCAGGTGCTCATCCAGTGTCGCCAGCACGCGAGAGGCATGAAGGCGTGCCCAGCCCTTCGCCTTGCCGTCCTCGATACTTTCCCGTACGGCTCCCTGCAGCTCCAGTGTCGGCTTCTCCCCGCTGATCTCCAGGATGTCCTTGAGTGAGTGCCCCAGGCTCAACCTTGTCTCCGCCAGCCAGATG
>WNFX01003791.1_pt1 | contig 26541 bp, 26 predicted proteins | sample 5400111 | NCBI WGS metagenome assembly WNFX01 (sample SAMN13153363, study PRJNA577476) | soil metagenome | isolation source: 40 cm soil or saprolite under grassland replicate 1 | place: USA:California | collected 2016-06-15
CGGCGCACGAACCCCGCGACCGGCAGGGGCCGCCACCACCGGGGCCGGTCGGTGACGGCCCACCGGTCGCCGCCGTGCGCCGCCAGCCGCCGCCGCTCTTCCCACCCAGGCCGGATCCCGAGCAGGCACCCGGCTGGCCGCCTGACCGGGCACCCGATTGGGAAACTCATCGGGCACCCGAGCCACCCGTCGGCGAGCCGGAGGCCGCGTCTGCGCCTGAGGCTCAACGTCAACCTGAGCCTGCGCCGTCCGCTCCGCCGTTCCCGGAGCCGTTCCCGGAGCCGTTCTCGGAGCCGTTCCCGGAGGCGGGAGCGGCAGACCCGGATTCGGCCATCCCCAGCCGCGCCAGCCGCCACCAGGGACGTGGCCGGCCGGCGGCGAGGCTGCCCAAACCCAGCATGCCGACCATGCCGCGGCGGTCGCGCCCCTCCAGGCAACCGCATCGGCCTTCCACCCCAGGGCCCTCCGCCCCGGGCATCCGTCCGGGCATCCGCCGCCGCCCCATGCCCGTGCAGCTCCCGGGCGAGCTGTCCGGGCTCGCCCGCTCCAGCCTGGCGCTGGTGGCGGTCCTGGTGGTCGTGGCCGCCGGGTTCGGGGGGGTCACCAGCGTCCTGCCGCGGCCCAAGTCACTGGCCGCCCCGGCCACCCTGGACCCCTACTCGCAGCGCTGGGTCTGCCCGCTGCTGCCCCAGCAGAGCGCCACCGTCGCCGTCGCCAACATCGGCAGCGCCCCCGCGACGGTGCACACCGCCACCCGCATGGGCGACGACCCCACGGCCACCCAGGCCACCAGCCAGCTCGCCGCCGGCCAGACCACCTTCCTCAAGGCGAACACCACCAACCGGCCCGGCCTCGTCCAGGTCGAGGCCTTCAACGCCCCGGTCGTGGTCAGCGCCACCGGCCAGCCTGCCTGCATGCCCGGTCCGACCGACCATGCCTGGCTGCCGATCGTCGACCTGAGCGGCGACGCCACCACCAGCGTGGTGATCGCCAACCCCGACGCTGAGGACGCCGTCGTCGACCTGGTGCCGCACCTCGCCAACGGCTCCATTGTCAACAGCACCCAGGAGATCTTCGTACCCCACCGGTCCACCAAGACGACCAAGGTCGGCGTCGGCGACAACCTGGGCCCTGGCCTGCAGTTCTCCGTTGAGGTGGTGGCCCGCTCCGGGCGGGTCGTCACCGGCGCGGTGATCACCAGGAAGGCCCAGCCACCGACCTTCGTCCCCGGCCCGTCCACGCCCCGCTCAAGCTGGTCGTTCGCCGGCGGCCTCACCGGCAACGGCCATCAGACCTCCCTGCTGCTGGCCAATCCGTCTTCCAAACCCCTGCAGGTCAGCGCCCGGATCATCAGCGACAAAGGTGCCTTCAACCTGCCCGGCTCGGCCTTGGACAAGCCCGTCCCTGGCGGCGCCATGGCACAGATCCCGATCAGCACGAGCGCCACCTCGGCGGCGGGTGCCTTCGGCGTCGAGGTCCAGTCCCGCGACGGCACCCGCTTTATCGCCGCCCTGCGCGTCTCGACCGTGCTCGGCAGCGCGCAGCAGATCGGCTATGTCGATCCCGGCAGCGCCCTCCCGGACCGCAGCTGGCTGGTCCCGGGCGCCGGCGGCGGCCAGGTCGTCCTGGTCAACACCTCGACCAGCGCCGTCAACGCGCAGCTCATTCCCGTCGGCCAGCCCGCCGGCCAAACCGCCAACCAGGGCAAGAGCACCGCTGGCAAGAGCGCCACCGCGGCGGCGCCGGCCACCGTGTCCCTGACGCTGCCCCCCGGCCGGGTGGTGGTGCGGAACATCGCCGCGCAGGTCGGCGCGCTCGACGTCGAGGCGGGCGAGCCCGGCGTGCTGGTGGCGCGGCTCGGCAGCGGCTCCGCCATCCCCAGCGCCCTGGTCGGCGGCGTCCCCGCCGGCGGCCCGGTGGTCCAGGGACCCGCCGCCGGATAGCGGGCTCGGTTACCAGCCGAGCTCGTCCAGGCGGTCGTCGTCGATCCCGAAATAGTGGGCCACCTCGTGGATGACGACCTCGCGGACCAGCGCGGCCAAGGCGCGCTCCGAAGCGGCCCGCGCCTCGATCGGCCGGCGGAAGATCACGATCCGGTCGGGGAGCACCCCGTAGTAGCCAGCGTTGCGCTCGGTCAGCGGCACCCCCAGGTAGAGGCCGAGGGGGATGCCCTCGCCAGGCACTTCGTCGCCCCGGGGGATCTCCTCGACCACGAACTCCACGTTGTCCAGCCGCTCGCGGAACTCGTCCGGGATGGATGCCACCGCCGCCTCGACCAGCCGCATGAAGGCGCTCTCCCCAGTGCCCGCTGGCTGCACCTCGGGCAGGGTCAGGCGCGGCCGCGGCGGCCGGCGCGCGTGACGGGGACGGGACAGCCTGACCTCCTCGAACGGGCCCCGGACCGGGGCTAGGACCAGATAACGATAGGCCCACCTGGCCGCCGCTGGCGACCGCTCGGGGGACTGGCCTCAAGGTACGGCTTGGCCCATCCGACTAAGGCAGCAGATCTCTGCCAACAAGACTGCCACGCCTGCCACGCCGACGCCCGCCGAGGAGACCCCGATGTCAGCCTGCCCGAACTGCACCGGTCACCGCCTCACTTCCATCACCATCCAGCTCGCCCCAGAGGAGCAGCGCACCTTCGCCTCCTGCCGCGACTGCGAATGGAAGGGCTGGTACAAGGGGGAGCGCACCGTCGCACTCAAGGACGTCCTCTCGCTGGCCTCCGAGCGCCGCTTCGACCGCCGGGGAGGCGCTTCGAGGGGCGCGAAGACCGGTAAGATCGCCGCTCGACCAAGCTAGCGCCTAAGGAGTCAGGGTGGCCGCCGACCAGGACCTCGACAAGGTCTTCAAAGCCTATGACGTGCGGGGTGAGTACCCCGAGCAGCTTGACGAGGGCCTGGCGGAGCGGATCGGGCGGGCGTTCATCGCGCTCACCGGCGCCAAGACCCTGGCGATCGGGCAGGACATGCGGCCGTCGTCGGGGCCGCTGGCCGACGCGCTCGGCCAAGGGGCGACCAGCCAGGGCGCGGACGTGCTGCGGATCGGGCTGTGCTCGACCGACATGCTCTACTACGTGTCCGGGTCGCTGGACGTGGCCGCGATCATGCTCACCGCCTCCCACAACCCTTCCCGCTACAACGGGCTGAAGTTCTGCCGGCCTGGCGCGGTCCCGGTCGGTGAGGAGTCCGGGCTCAGGGAGGTGAAGGAGCTGGTGGCGGCCGGTGAGCCGGCTGCCGATGCGGCCCGGCCAGGGCAGCTGGAATTCCGCGAGGACCTGGTGGACCGCTACGCGGCCCACGTGCGCAGCTTCGTGGACCTGTCCGCCCTCCGGCCGCTCAAGGTGGTCGCCGACGCCGGCAACGGCATGGCCGGCTTCGTGCTCCCCAAGATCTTCGAGGGGCTGCCGTACGAGCTGGTGCCGCTGTACTTCGAGCTGGACGGCAACTTCCCCAACCACCCGGCCGACCCGATCAACCCCGACAACCTCAAGGACCTGCAGGCCCGTGTCCTCGAGGAGCGCGCCGACGTCGGGCTCGCCTTCGACGGCGACGCCGACCGGGTGTTCCTGGTCGACGAGCAGGGCGGGATCGTGCAGTCGAGCCTGGTCGGCGCGCTGGTGGCGCGGACCATGTGCGAGCGCGAGGCGGGCGCGACCGTCCTCTACAACCTGATCTGCTCGCAGGTGGTGCCCGAGACCATCCGCGAGGCGGGCGGCACCCCGGTGCGGACCCGCGTAGGCCACTCGTTCATCAAGCAGATCATGGCCGACACCGGTGCGATCTTCGGCTGCGAACACTCCGGCCACTACTACTTCCGGGACAACTACCGCGCCGACTCGGGGCTGATCGCCGCGCTGGTGGTGCTGGAGGTCCTGTCACGCGCGCAGGCGCCGCTGTCGGCGGTGCTGGCGCCCTACCGCCGCTACGCCGACTCCGGCGAGGTCAACCGCCGGGTCCAGGGCGACGACCCCAAGGCGGTCATCGAACAGGTCGCCGAGGCCTTCGCGGAGCAGCGCCAGGACCGCACCGACGGGCTCACCGTGGCGGCGAACGGTGACGATGGCGGCTGGTGGTTCAACCTGCGCCCGAGCAACACCGAGCCGCTGCTGCGGCTCAACGTTGAGGCCGGCTCCGAGGAGCGCATGGCAGCGGTCCGCGACCGGGTCCTCGACCTGGTCGACGGGGAGCCGGCTTGAAGGTTCGACGTCTACTGTAGATTGACGTCCACCAGAGATTGAGGAGAGACCCACATGGCTGTCAGTGCCGAGTTGCTCGCGATCCTGGCCTGCCCGAACTGCCGGGGTGAGGTCGACTACCGTGAGGCGGAGCAGGTGATCGAGTGCCGCGCCTGCCACTACCGCTACCCGGTCCGTGACGACATCCCCATCATGCTGGTCGACGAGGCGGAGAAGCCGAGCGCTTAGCTCCCGAAAGGAATCCACGCAATGCCAGAGCTCAGCGCCTCGGACATTCTCGGCGCGATCATCCAGGACAACCGGCCTTGGGGGAACTTCCGGCAGTTCACCCACAACCAGGAGTCGACGGTCAAGATCCTGACGGTCGAGGCTGGCCAGACGCTCAGCCTGCAGCAGCACGAGAAGCGCGACGAACTGTGGATCGTGCTGGACGAGGGGCTCCGGGTGCAGGTGGACGACGACGTCTTGGAGCCGTCCGTCGGCGACGAGATCATCATCATGCGTGGCTCCAGGCACCGTCTCGCCTCCGCCGGGCCCCGCGGCAGGGTGCTCGAGATCGCCTTCGGGTACTTCGACGAGAACGACATCGTCCGGTTGGAAGACGCCTACAACCGCGCCTGAGCCGTGAGCGGCCTCCCGGATTTCGAGGTCCCCGAGCGGGTCACGGCCGCTGCGGCGGCGCTGGCTCCGCGGCTGCCGGAGCGGCCTCTGGTGGCGCTGGTGCTCGGTTCGGGGCTGGGCGGCCTGGCCAGCGAGGTGGAGGGCGCGGTGCGGGTGCCAGCCGCCGAGGTGCCTGGCCTGCCGGTGCCACGCGTGCCCGGCCATGCGGGCGCGCTGGTGGCTGGGCGGCTCGGCGGCGTCCCGGTCCTGGTGCTGGCCGGGCGGGTGCACCTCTACGAGGGCTACTCGGCCGCCGAGGCCGCTTTTGCCACGCGCCTAGCGGCGCTGCTCGGCTGCCGCACCCTGCTCGCCACCAACGCGGCCGGCGGCCTCAACCTGGACTTCGAGCCGGCGGACCTGATGGCGCTGCACGACCACATCAGCATGCTGCCCGACAACCCGCTGCGCGGCAGCGCCTCGTTCGTGGACCTCGCCGGCGCCTACGACCAGGACCTCCGGGCGGAGGCTGCCCGCATCGCGGCCGAGGGGGGGATCCCGCTGCGCGAGGGCGTCTACCTCGCCGCCCCAGGCCCCACCTACGAGACCCCGGCCGAGGTCGCCATGTTCCGCAGCTGGGGTGCTGACGCCGTCGGCATGTCCACCGTCCCCGAGGTGATCGCCGCCCGCGCCCACAGCCTCCGGGTCGCCGCCATCTCCGCCATCACCAACGTCCACCGAGTCGGCGGCACCCCCGTCACTCACCAGGAAGTCCTCGCCGTCACCGCCCGCATCCAGCCCCGTTTCCGCGACCTGGTCCTCGCCCTTCTCCCCGCTGCGGCATCCTAGGTGATGGCGAGGAGCTAGGAGCAGCGGGCTGGAGGAGCGGTGGCGAAGGCGGAGCGGGCTGAGGTCCTGGTGGTCGGCGGTGGCATCGGCGGGCTGACCACCGCGCTGGCCTTGGCGTGCGACGGGCGCGCGGTCCGGGTGCTGGAGCGGGCGCAGGAGTTCGGTGAGATCGGCGCTGGGATCCAGCTCGCCCCGAACGCGACCCGCGTCCTCGGCGCCCTCGGCGTGATGGAGCATATCCGGGAGGTCGCCGTGCTGCCCCGGCGGCTGGTGCTCGGCGACGCCCTCAGCGGCGATGAGCTGAGCGCCCTCGACCTGACCGACTTCCCGCAGCGCTACGGCGCGGTGTACGTCGTGCTGCACCGCGGGGATTTGCTGCACATCCTGCTGGAGGCGTGCCAGCGGCACGGCGTCGCCCTGGAGAGCGACACCTTCGTGGTCCGGGTCGAGAACCTCGGCCGGGGCGCACGGGCCGTTTCCGACGACGGGCGGGTCTTCGAGGGCGCCCTGCTCGTCGGGGCCGACGGCCTCCACTCGGGGATCCGCCCGCTGTGCAGCGACGACGAGCCAATCTGCTCCGGCTACGTCGCCTACCGTGGCGCGGTGCCGCTGGAGCAGGCTCCCCGCCGCGCGGACCTCGGCGATGTCATTGCCTGGATCGGTCCCGGCCTGCATTTCGTCCAGTACCCGCTGCGCTCGGGCCGCCTCTACAACCAGGTCGCCGTGTTCCGCAGCGACCGCTACCAGCGCGGCGAACCGGACTGGGGAGGCCCGGAGGAGCTGGACGAGCGCTTCTCCGCCACCTGCCAGCACATCCAGGAGGCGCTACCCGCGCTCGGCCGCGAGCAGCGCTGGCCGATGTATGACCGGCTCCCCATCGACACCTTCGTCAAGGGCCGGGTCGCCCTCCTCGGCGACGCGGCCCACCCCATGCTGCAATACCTCGCCCAGGGCGCCTGCCAAGCCATCGAGGACGCCGCCACCCTCGCCGCCTCCCTGCGCCGCCACACCCCCGGTCCCTTGATGGACGACGATGCTGGCATCGACGCGGCCCTCCGCACCTACCAGGAAGTCCGCGTCCCCCGCACCACTCAGGTCCAGCGCACCGCCCGCCTCTGGGGCGACATCTGGCATACCGACGGCCTCGCCAAACTCCTCCGCGACGAACTCCTCCTCCGCCGCCACCCCAACGACCACACCTATATCGAGTGGCTCTATGGCTGGCAGGCCCCCGAAGGCTCCTGAAGCTGGCGCATCGGGCGTCCCTGCGTGGCTGCGGCTGCCGGGACCAGCGCCAGCGCCGGGGCTGGCAGGTGCACGCTGAATACTGAGCCGTCTGGGCCGGAGCGTTCCAGGAGCACTTGGGCGCCGATGCCGCGTGCCAGCTCGCGGCAGAGGTAGAGGCCGAGGCCGATGCCAGCGCTGCCGCCGTCACTGTTGGCCTGGGCCTGGAAGCAGCGTTCGAAGATCTGGTCGTGCAGGGCTGGGGGGATCCCTGGGCCCTCGTCGGCGACCTCGATGGTGACGGTGCCGTCGCGGCGCTGGCGGCCACGCAGGGTGATGGTGCTGCCGGCGGGGGCGTATTTGAGGGCGTTGGCGAGCAGGTTCCCGAGGATCTGCCGCAGGCGCCACGGGTCGCTGCGCACCGTGGGGAGCTCCGCGCCGAAGGCCAGCTCGACGGTATGGCGCCGGGCCTGGTCGGCGAGGTCTTCGACCACCTCGGCGGCGAGCGCGTCGAGGCGTACCGCGACGCCTTCGGCCGCTGGCGCCTCCAGCCGGGAGGCCGCCAGCAGCTTCTCCAGCAGGTCGCGGGCGCGGCGGGCCTGGCGTTCGGCGGTCGTCAGCAGCGAGCGCCGCGTGCCGGCGTCCAGCTTGGAGCCGCGCTGGGCCACGGTGGCCAGCGAGCTCTCCACCGCTCCGAGAGGGGTGCGCAGCTCGTGGGAGACCGCAGCCACGAAGTCGTCCTTGCGGCGGTTTGCCGCCTGCAGCCGTGCTACCAGCAGCGCGTGGTCCAGCGCGTTGCTCGCCTCCGCGGCGAGTTCCTCCAGCAGCTCGCCCTCATCCAGGTTGAAGCTGGTGGAGCGGCCGAGCCGGCCGCGGCGGTTGCCGACCAGCAGCACGCCGGTCAGCTCGCTGCCGCTGAGCGGCACCAGGATGGCGTCACGCAGCCCACGCGTCGCCAGGAAGTCCGTTTCGGCCGCTGTCCGTGGCCGGCGTGGGACCAACAGCGCGTGGCTGGAGGCCACGGAGGCGACCGCCAGCGGCTCCAGCGCCGCATCCTCGCGGGCGTCCAGCCAGCCATCCTCATTGAGCCGAGCCCGCCACCAGCCGCCCCGACCCCCCAGGGCCAGCGCCCCATCGGTGCCGGTGCCAGGGGCGCGGACCAGGCTGACCTCGGCCATCTCGGCCTGCAGCAGCCGCTTGGCCGCCACCAGTACGCCCTCCACCACCACTGGCGTCTCCAGGGAGCGGTGCAGCAGCCAGGCAACCTGCGCGAGCGACCGCCCTCCCGCTCCCGCTGTCTGACGATTTGCCGCCGTTCGCATTCGCGTCCCCCAGGCCAGGCGATCCGTGATACCACCTGAGAATTGATTCGGCGCCTGTGGACAGCGGTTTGAGTGCTAGCAGCAGGTCGGGCACACTCAACCGGCATAGAACGGGTTCACCGCCGCCCCGGCCTGGTTTCAAGGAGGAACTTTTGCCGTACGACGTGACTGACCTCGCCCTCGCCGATGAGGGACGACTGCGGATCGAATGGGCGGACCGCCACATGCCGGTCCTCCGGGACATCCGCGCTCGCTTCGAGAAGGAGCAGCCTCTGGCCGGCCTGCGGGTCGCTGCCTGCCTGCATGTGACCACCGAGACCGCCAACCTGATGCGCGCCCTCAAAGCGGGCGGTGCGACGGTGACGCTGTGCGCCTCCAACCCCCTGTCCACCCAGGACGACACCGCTGCGGCGCTGGTCCAGCACTATGGGATCGACGTCTACGCCCGCCGGGGCGTGGACACCGACGGCTACTACGCCCACCTTGAAGCAGCCCTTGACACCCATCCCAACGTGACCATGGACGACGGCTGCGACCTGGTCACCCTGCTGCACACCAGGCGCCGCGAGCAGCTCGGCGAGGTCCGCGCCGGCACCGAGGAGACCACCACCGGCGTGATCCGCCTGCGCCAGATGGAGCGCGAGAGCGCCCTCGCCTACCCGATCATCGCGGTGAACGACACCCCTACCAAGCACCTGTTCGACAACCGCTACGGCACCGGCCAGTCGACCATCGACGGCATCCTGCGCGCCACCAACCTCCTCCTGGCCGGCACCACCTTCGTGGTCGCCGGCTTTGGCTACTGCGGCCGGGGGCTGGCCATGCGCGCCCGCGGCCTCGGCGCCAAGGTGACCGTCACCGAGGTCGACCCGGTCCGCGCGCTGGAGGCGGCCATGGAGGGCTACCAGGTGGCGCCGATGGCGCAGGCCGCCCGTGAGGCCGACGTGATCGTCTCGGTCACCGGCGACCGCGACATCCTCCGCCGCGAGCACTTCGAGGTGATGAAGGACGGCGTGGTCATCGCCAACTCCGGCCACTTCGACGTCGAGATCGACAAGGTCGCCCTGCGCGAGCTGGCCACCCAGGTCACCCGGGTGCGCGAGAACGTCGAGGAGTTCCTCATGGAGGACGGCCGCCGCGTCAACCTGGTCGCCGAGGGCCGCCTGGTCAACCTCGGTGCCGCCGAGGGCCACCCGGCCGCGGTGATGGACATGTCCTTCGCCGACCAGGCCCTGTCGCTGGAGTGGCTGACCCGCCAGCAGCAGCTGGAAGCCCAGGTCTACGAGGTGCCGCCCGAGATCGACGCCGAGGTGGCCCGCGTCAAGCTCGCCACCATGGCCATCGAGATCGACGCCCTGACCGAGGCACAGGACCGCTACCTCCACTCCTGGACCGAAGGGACGTAGTTCACGACTCGTTCGGGGGGAGCCTGTTCGGGTTCTCCCCCGAACGAGTCAGTCCTCCATAGTGGTCGTCAGGGCGGCCAGGTCGGCCTGAGGGCGCGGGGGGAGCGGGGCGCCTGGCGGGGGAGTGCCGAGATAAAGCCAGCCCATCACGGTCTCGTTGGGGGAGAGGTTGAGGTGGGTGCGGACCTCGGGAGCGTCGCCGTACCAGCCGGTGCGCCACATGCTGCCGTAGGAGAGGGCGTGGGCGGCCAGGCAGAGGTTCTGCGCCGCTGCTGCCGCCGAGGCGACCTGTTCCCAGGCGGGGACCTTCGGGCTTGGCTTCGGGCTGGCGATCAGGGCCACGATCAGCGGTGCCCGCAGGGGCTTGCCGCGGGTGCGCGCCAGCACCTCCTCCGCCACCGGCGTCCCGCTCTCGGCGCTGCGGGCCTCCTCGGCCTTGGCGAACACCTCGCCGAGCCGTTCCAGGGCATGCCCCCGCAGCACGACGAAGCGCCAGGGCCGCAGCAACCCGTGGTCGGGCGCGGCGGCCGCCGCCGCGAGCAGTATGTCGAGCTCGTCGCCGCTGGGCGCCGGCTCGCTCAGCCGGCCGCTGCTCCGCCTGGTGAGGATGCAGTCGAGGGCGTCCATGGGTCTTGGCTGTCTTCCTTTGTCCTGCGTCTGCGAGATTGGGACTCCGGGTTAGGGTTGCCTAATACAGTAGCGGATCATCGCACAATTCGCGGTCGCACGACTGCGTGGAGTGACGGATTTGCCCGGCTTGTCGTTAGTCCGGTGGCCTGAACTGGCCATCAGGTTCCTCGGCGGTCTCCGCGCTGGCCTGTTGCGCCGGTGCCGGCGCCGGCGCCGGTACTGGTGCTGGTGCTGGTCCGGCGGGGATCGGCGCCGGCGGGTGCGGCTGCGATAGCGGCGGCTGCGGGAATGATGGCTCCGGCCGTGGCTGGCCGCGGGTGACGGTGGCGGCGAGGCGCTGGCGCCGCTGGGCAGCGGCAGCGACGCAGGCGAGGTAGGTCTCCGGCTGCACCCCCGCCGGGGGTGGGGGGCGCAGCCTGGCCGCCAGCGGGTTGGCGAGTTGGCGCGCGAGGGCCGCCCTCGGGTCCGGTCGCAGGCCCTTGGCGCGCACCAGGAACGAGCGCAGCGCCTGGTACTCCTCGCTGGTGAGGCCGGAGACGTCAAGGGTGGCGGTGTAGGACTCGAGGCCGAGCGGGACCGGGAAGCTGACCGGCGCGGGCGGCCCCAGGGCGCTGCGCTCGCGCAGCACCAGCGTGCCCGCGACGATGTCGCCAAGGCGCTGGTTGTCGCGGGTCATCACGATGAACGCCACCGCGAGGAAGCCCCCGCTGAAGGAGAAATCGACCAGCCCCACCAGCGCCCGCACAGCCGCGTGGCGGAAGCGGATCGGCCCGCCCTCCCTGGTCACCACCCGCAGGCCGAAGGCGGCCTTGCCGAGCGTCCGGCCTCGCCAAAGTGTCTCAAAGGCGATGAAATATCCCAGATACCAGGCCGGGATCAGGATCACCGCGAAGGTGATCGCCAGCGTTCGCGGCAGCGTGGTGCCGCTCAGCAGCACCATCAGCACCACCGCGACCAGCACCGCCACCACGATCAGCATGTCGAGCGCGTAGGCCGGCAGGCGCGAGCCGACGTTCGCGGTCCTGAAATCGAGCGCCACCGCCTCCGGAGTGACCATCCGGGGCGGCTCGGGTTCGGGTCGCGCCATTGCCGGCCAGCTTCCTTTCGGGTTCCGCGTTCGCCTTGGGCCTGTGTCTCTTCCTATGCTGGTTCGTCCGCACGGTACCGACTCTATAACCCGTAGGATGCAGCGATGGACATCGACCGCTTCATCGGCACAAACAGCCAGGTTTGGGACCAGCTAGCAGAACTGGTTGCCCGGGCAGAACGGCGGGGTGTCGGTCGCCTCGACGGGGCTGAGCTGGACGAGCTGGTGCGCCTCTACCAGCGGGTCGCCACCCATCTGTCCTACGCCCGGACCGAGTTCCGCGACCCGGCGCTCAGCGCCAAGCTGAGCCGGCTGGTGGCGCGGTCTGGGGCGGTCGTCTACGGCAGCCGGCCGCGGACGCTGCGGTCGCTGGGGCGCTTCTTCGCCGTCACCTTCCCGGCGGCGGTCTGGTCCGCACGCTTCTTCGTGCTGGTGGCGACTCTGGTGAGCCTGCTGCCCGCCGCTGCCTTCGGCATCTGGCTGGCCAGCTCGCCCACGGCGGTCCAGGCGACCGCTCCGGCGGCGGTCCGGGAGGCCTACGTCAATCACGACTTCCAGGACTACTACCCCTCCAAGCCAGCGGCCGACTTCGCCGCCCACGTCTTCTCCAACAACGTGCTGGTCGCCTTCGAGGCGTTTGCGCTCGGCATCCTCGGCTGCGTCGGCACGCTCTACGTGCTGCTGACGAACGGCGCCAACCTCGGCGTCGCGGCGGGGCTGTTCGCTGCCGTCGGCCAGCAGCCCAAGTTCTGGGGCCTCATCCTGCCCCACGGGATGCTGGAGCTGACCAGCGTGTTCATCGCCGGGGCGGCGGGGCTGCGGCTCGGCTGGACGCTGATCGACCCGGGCGACCGCCGCCGTGGCGACGCTCTCGCCGAGGAGGGCCGCCGCACCGTGGTGATCGTCCTCGGCCTGGTGCTCAGCTTCGCGGTCGCCGGCTCGATCGAGGGCTTTGTCACCGGGCGTCCCTGGCCGACCGCCGTCAGGGTCGGGATCGGCGTGCTGGCGGAGGTGGCCTTCCTCGCCTACATCACGGTCTACGGGCGGCGTGCCGCGGCACAGGGGCTGACCGGCGCGCTCGGCGAGGAGGAGGGTGGCGGCTGGCTCGGTGGCAACGGTCCGGCGGCGCTCAGAGCCGCCCGGTTGCCTTGACCTTGAGGTAGGTGTCGGCCAGTTCCGGCGCGAGCCGGCCGGGCAGGGCGTCCACCACCACCGCGCCGAGCCCCCGCAGCCGGGCCACGGTGCGGCGGCGCTCGGCCAGCGCCGCGACCGCCGCCGCCTTGCGATAGGCAGCGCTCGCCTCGGTTGGGGTGGCCAGCGCCCAGCCGCGCACCTGCGGGTCGGTCACGCTCGCCACCACCACCAGATGGTCGCGGGCGACCAGCGGCAGGGCCGGCAGCAGCGTCTCCGCCACCGCCTGCTCGGCCAGTTCGGTGAACACCACCAGCATGGTGCGCCGCCGGAAGCGCGCCAGGGTGGTGGCGAAGGCGCCCCGGTAGTCGCTCTCGGCCAGGACCGGCTCCAGCGCGTACATCGCCTCGGTGACCCGGGTGAGCTGGTCGCGGGCGTGGCCAGGGCTGACCATCGCCCGCACCTCGGCGTCGAAGGCGACCAGCCCGGCACGGTCGCCGAGCCGGGTCGCGACCGCGGTCAGCATCATCACCGCGTCCATGGCATGGTCGAGGCGGGGCACCTCCGCGACCCGCCCGGCCATGGTCCGCCCGCAGTCCAGCAGCAACAGCACGGTCTGGTTGCGCTCGGCCCGGTAGGTGCGCACGATCGGCTTGCCGGCGCGGGCGGTCGCGGCCCAGTCCATGCGCCGGAACTCGTCGTCGACGCCGTAGTCCCGCAGCGAGTCGAACTCGGTCCCGCCACCGCGGCCCTGGGCGGAGCGCAGGCCGACCTCCAGGATGCGCGCCTTGTTGATGCGCAGCTCGGCCTCGTCCTTGGAATGGAACGGCGGGTACACCCGCAGGGTGCCCGGCAGGCTGCGGATGCCCTGGCGCGCCACCAGCCCGAGCGGCCCCTCCACCCGCAGCGTCAGTTCTGCGGGGGTGAAGCGGCCACGGCGGGTGGGCCGGATGGTGGCCGCCGCGCTGGCCCTCCCTCGCGGCGGCACTACCAGCCTGGCCCGCCGGGTCGCGGCCTGTAGCGACGGCGCCAGCTCGTCGGCGAGCCGCACCCGCGCCGGCCTGGAACCTCGGCCTGGCTGGTAGGCGATCGTCCAGGTGACCTGGGCTTCGGCGCCAAGCGGCACGATCGCCGGCAGCGCACGGGTGACCTCCAGCTCCGCTGGCCGTACAGTGCGCAGCCAGTCGGCGAGCGCGACCAGCAGCAGCCCGCCGTCGACCAGCAGCAGCCCGGCCGGCGCCCGCAGTGGCAGCAGCAGCACTACTCCGGCGCCGACCACTGCTGCCGCGGCCAGGCGCCAGGTGGGCAGCGGCAGCGACTGCGGCAGCGACATGGCGGTCGCGGTTACCGCGGCACCGGCACGGCGGCCAGCACGCCGTCGAGGACGCCGTCGGCGCTGATGCCCTCCAGCTCGACCTCGGGCCGCAGCTCGACCCGGTGCCGCAGGGTCGGCTTGGCCACCGCCTTGACCTCGTCGGGGGTGACGAACGGCTTGCCGGCGAGCCAGGCCCACGCCTTGGCGGCGTGCAGCAGCATGGTCGCCCCACGCGGCGAGACGCCCAGCGTGAGCGAGGGCGACTCCCGGGTGGCACGGGCGACGGCGACGATGTAGGCCTGCACGCGGGGCTCCACGGTGACCCCTGCGACCTCCTTGCGCGCGGCGGCCAGGTCGTCCCTGCCCGCGACCGCGGCGATGCCGAGGGTGGCGAGGTCGTGGGGGTCCAGTCCGGCCTCGTGGCGGGCCAGCACCTCCTGCTCCTGCTCGGCGCTCGGGTAGGGGAGCAGCAGCTTGAACAGGAAGCGGTCCAGCTGCGCCTCGGGCAGCGGGTAGGTGCCCTCGTGCTCGACCGGGTTCTGGGTGGCCACCACCATGAACGGCTCGGGCAGCGGCAGGCCCTCGCCCTCGACCGTCACCTGGCGTTCCTCCATGGCCTCCAGCAGCGCCGCCTGGGTCTTGGGCGGGGTGCGGTTGATCTCGTCAGCAAGGAGCAGATTGGTGAACACCGGCCCTTCGCGGAAGCGGAAGGAACCGGCGCCGGAGGCGCGGTCCTGCTCGAAGATGGTCTGGCCGGTGATGTCCGAGGGCATCAGGTCGGGGGTGAACTGCACCCGCTTGAACTCCAGGTCCAGGCTCGCGGCCAGCGCCTTGGTCAGCAGCGTCTTGGCGGTCCCCGGGACGCCCTCCAGCAGCACGTGCCCGCGCACCAGCAGCGCGGCGACCAGCCCTGACACCGCACCGTCCTGGCCTACGACCGCCTTGGCGATCTCCTCGCGGACACGCAGCACGGCTTCCCTAGCGGGCACTGGTGACCTCCCTACGGATGGAATCAACAGCCTGGCCGAGCGCGACCAGCGCGGCCTCGTCGTGCGGGGGTGCGGGTGTTATCACTGCGAGCACTCGTTCGGGGAGCATACCGGTCCGGGCGGCGACGGTGGCGGCGAGCTGCTCGGGTGGCGCCGAGGCGGGCAGGCCGAGCCGTTCGCCGATGGTGCGGCGCAGGTCAGCGGCGAGCAGGTCGGCTGCCTGGCGCCGCTTGCGGGCCCGTTGCAGCAGGTTGCCGACGGCGACGGCGATCACCAGCTGCCACAGCGCCAGCTTGACCCGCGGTGCGATCAGGTCGGTGAGCCCCCGGCGCCCACCACCTGGCAAGGGCGGCTGCAGCACCGTCACGCTGGTCCCGGCGCTGGGGGCGAGCAGGCTGGCCACCAGCAGGCCGTTGTCGGCCTCGCCGAGGTGGGCGTTGACCAGCGCGTCGGCGCCGCCGAGGCGGACCACCGTGCCAGCCCCCAGCGGCTGCACCACCATCCAGGCACTGTCGCCCTGGGCGTCGCCCTGGCGGAAGCAGCCCTGGGTGTCCGCTGGCACCGCGAACAGCACCCCGCTGGGAACCGACACCCGCCCCACGTCGCGCAGCGCCGGCTCGGCGCAGTCCCGTTCGAGCGTCTGGTCGACCAAGCCGAACACGCTTGACCCCACCGGCGTCACCTGGGTGATGAGCGAGGCGGGGTCGGTCACCACCAGCGTGCCGCCCTGGCGCACCCAGCCGGTCAGCCGCGCCCGCCCCTGGTCGTCGAGGTTGTCGCTGAGCAGCAGGGCGGTAGCGCTGCCGGCGCTGGCCGGCGACGGCAGCGCGGCGCTGATCCGCACCTGGGCGCCGAGTTCCCTGAGCACCTCGACCAGCGCCTTGGTCCCGTCCGGGCCGGGCGAGTTCGGGTCCAGGGGCAGGCCCGAACCGGACTGGTGCCCGACCACCACGACGACCAGCAGGCCGGCCGCCAGCAGCGCCCACGCCGCAACCGCGCGACCCCTGCCCTTCATGCGTCCGATCCTGTTCGTGCCAGGACGCGGGTGGCCAGGTCGCGGAGGTGGGCGGCCTCGTCCGGGCCGGTTGGGCGGCGGCCATACCAGGCTCGTTCGAACAGCTCGGTTGCGCCGGCGAACTCCGCCGCGGCGGCGGGGACCGCGTGGCCGACCTCGCCCCGGTACTCCCCGGCGGTCCGGCCCGGGATCTCCTCGACCAGGCCGCGGCGTGCCAAGTCGGCGATCAGGGCGCGGTAGCGGCAACGTACCGCCTGGCGCCAGTCGCCGGCCCGCTCGTGCGCCTCGGCCTCGGCCCGCCACTCGGCGGCGCTGCGGCGCGGCAGCAGCGGAAGCGCGGCAGCCAGCTCCGGGTTGCGGCTGAGCCCGCGCGAGAAGCGCCACACCAGCACCGCCACCGCCGCGACCAGCAGCAGGAACAGCACCAGCGCGAGGTTCGCGCCGCTGGCGGTGCCGATAATCCTGGCGAGCAACCCGATGACGTGCTGCAGCAGCCAGTCGCGGATCCGCCCCGGCAGCGAGGTGGAGGCGGCGCGGCGGAACTCCGGGCGTGCGAGCACCTCGCGGACCGCACGGCGCACCTCGCCGGGGTCTCGCTGCGGTGCCGGCAGCGCCACCGGAAGAGGCACCGAAAGATCAGGCAGGAGCTGCGCCACCGGCCAGCCCCTGCGCGATCATCTGCAGGTCGAGGCCCTCGAACCGGATCCGGATGTCGTAGTAGACCAGGGTGGCCACGATCGACACGAACGGGATCACCAGCAGCTCCGGCACGATCGACCCCAGCGCCGCAGGGATGAAGGCCCAGCTCGAGCCGGCCGTGCTCATGAGCGTGAACGGCCATCTGAGGATCAAGGCGAGCAGCAGGCCGAGCAGGCCGCTGAGCACGCCGATCCCGAGTACCGGCCAGAAGCGGAACTTCACCAGCGACGCGGACCGGCCCATCCCCTTGAACGCGCCGAGGTCCTCCAGCATGATCGCCGGGGTAGCGCACAGGAAGAAGGCCATCGCGACCAACCCTGGCAGCAGGCAGAACAGCGTCGCGACTATCTCCAGTAGATGGATCATGACGAACGCGCCGAGTAGCGCGGGGAAGCGTCGCACGGCCGCGCGCAGCGCGTCGCCGGCGGTCAGCTCCTGGCCCAGGTAGCTGGCGGCGACCACCTTGGTCACGGCGGCGCCGATCAGCGGCGTCACCAGCAGCAGCCCCAGCGAGGCGAGCGCGATCCCGAGGATCTCCGCCCCGGAGACCGTGACAGACGAGTCGCTGAACGCCGTCGAGTCGAACAGCAGCGGCCCACCCCGCGCGTTGAGGAGGTCGCGGGCCAGGATGGCGCTGATCAGCTCCAGCGGGACGATGAGCGCGGCCGTGACCAGCAGCAGGGTCTTGAGGTCGGCCTTGAGCAGCCGGAAGGCACTGTCCAGCAGGTCGCCCAGGGCCATCGGGTACAGCGGCAAGGGTCCGGTGCGCCGCCCGCCAGCCTGGGGTGGCGGCCCCGCGGCTGGCGCAGGCTCCGTCGCCCACGGCCCACCCGGTTCCCCCCAGCCCGGCGGTGTGACCCAACCGGCGTCGCCTTGGGCGTCGCCTTCGTGGCTCCCCGTCCCCGGAGGCTGCTCGGGACTGTCGTCCATGATTGAGCCTTTCCTGTAGGTTCAAACGTTACGCCAGGGCAATCTTTCCGGCGCATTGTTATGGTCGTATCCATGCTGGTCAATGGCGGCTAGAGGATTTTGGCGGGGCGGCTCCACTCCGGGCGGCTGACGTGACATCCTTGGCCGGTTGCAGTTGGGGAGGGAGGATTTCGGTTGCGAGGCAGAGTGCTGGTCGTCGACGACGACCCGTCCCTGGGCGAGATGCTCGGCATCGTCCTGCGGCAGGAAGGATTCGAGCCCGTTTTCGTGCGCTCCGGCGATCAGGCAATCGCCGCGTTCCACCAGGCAAAGCCCGACCTGGTGCTGCTTGACCTGATGCTGCCGGGCAAGGACGGCTTGGAGATCTGCCGGGAGCTGCGTATGGAGTCGGGTGTCCCGATCGTCATGCTCACCGCCAAGACCGACACCGTCGACGTGGTGCTCGGCCTGGAGTCGGGCGCCGACGACTACATCACCAAGCCGTTCTCGGCCAAGGAGCTGGTTGCCAGGGTCAGGGCCAGGCTGCGGCGCCGCGACACCGAAGGCGCCGAGACGCTCCGCTTCCACGACATGGAGATGGACGTCATGGCCCACCAGGTCACCAAGGGCGGCAAGCCGATCAACCTGACGCCGCTCGAGTTCGAGCTGCTCGCCACCCTGGCCCGCCGCCCCCGGCAGGTGTTCACCCGCGAGGTCCTGCTGGAGCAGGTCTGGGGCTACCGCTATGCCGGTGACACCCGCCTGGTCAACGTGCACGTCCAGCGGCTGCGCGCCAAGATCGAGGACGACCCCGAGAACCCCAGGGTGGTCCAGACCGTCCGCGGGGTCGGCTACCGGATCGGCTCGGAGACCGGCTCCGAAGAGCCACCGGCTGCAGCCGTCGACGCGAAGGGATAGACGCCCCCAAGTGCGTCAGCTTCGTCCCCCTCGACTGGACCTGCGCGCCAGGGTCGTGCTGTTCTGCTCGGCCGTGGCGATCTGCGCACTGCTGCTGCTCGGCCTGTCCCTGCGCGCTGTGCTGGCCCGCTCCCTCTACGGCCAGCAGCACAGCATGGCCTCCCGCCAGGTGAAGGCGATCGCCGCCCAGGGAACCAGCGACCTCGTTGACTTGCTCGACACCCAGCCGCCGCTGAGCGGCGAGCCCGAGCTGCAGCAGAAGCTCATCAACCAGCTCAACACCGCCTCCAGCGGCGCTTCCAGCGGAGGATCCCCGCCCTTCAACGCCGTGATCGTGCGTGATTCGGACCTGACGACCTCCTCCGACCCCACCGGCCGCTACTCGATCGCCCAAGTGCCGCCCAAGCTGGTCAGGCAAGTCCCCACCCATGCCGGCCCGGTCTTCGCCTATATCGACTCGCCGGTTGGCTCGGGGCGCGTGCTGGTGGTCGGCATCCCCATCAAGGCGCCGCCCAAGCCTCCGCTGCGGTCCACCCCCAAGAACATCGAGGCGTACTTTTTCTACCCGCTGACCTTCCAGGAGCAGGTCCTCAAGCGCGCCAGCGACTTCATGCTGGTCGTCGGCATCGGGTTGCTCGCTGCCGTGGTGGTCATCGCCGCGCTGGCGATCGGCCGGGTGCTGCGGCCCATCCAGCGGGCCAGGGACGTGGCCGAAGAGATCGCCGCCGGCAACCTGGAGGCGCGCATCCCGCACGCCAACGCCGCCGACGACTTCGGCCGCCTCGCCGAGTCGTTCAACCGCATGACCGACAACCTGGCGCAGAAGATCGGCGAGCTGGAGCACGTCTCCAGCCTGCAGGCCCGCTTCGTCTCCGACGTCAGCCACGAGCTGCGCACCCCGCTCGCCACCGTGCGCATGGCCGCCGACTACATCCACGCCGCCCGCACCGGCCTGCCCGCCGACGCGCAGCGCGCCGCGGTGCTGCTCGAACGCGAGCTGGAACGGTTCGAGAACCTGCTGGAGGACCTCCTGGAGATCAGCCGCTTCGACGCCGGCGTGGTGCGGCTGGAGCCGGTCGAGGTCGACATCGGCCACCTGCTCGACGAGGTGATCGACGCCCTCGACCCGATCGCCCACGGCCGCAAGGTCGACGTCGCCCTGAAGGTCGACCGCGAGGCCGGCTCGCCGCTGGTCCCGGCCGATCCACGCCGCCTCGACCGGGTCTTCTCCAACCTCGTCAAAAACGCCGTCGAGCACACCAGCGAAGGCGCCGTGCGCGTCAGCGCCGCCCGCCACGGCGAGGACGTCGTCGTCAAGGTCGAGGACGAAGGCGAAGGCATCCCCGCCGAGGACCTGCCGCACATCTTCGAACGCTTCTACCGTGCCGACGCGCACCGCGCCCGCACCCTCGGTGGCACCGGGCTCGGTCTCGCCATCGCCTTGGAGAACGTCCACCTCCACGGCGGCTCGATCGACGTCAGCAGCGAGGTCGGCGAAGGCTCGGTCTTCACCGTGGTCCTCCCCGCCGCCAAGCCCCAACCGGCCTCCTCCAACGGCGACGCCCCTGAGCAGCCCAAACGGGAGCCTGAGGGTTCGCCCGCCGCCTAGTGGCGGTTCCTTACCCTGTGGACAACCGGCGCGGGCTGTCTCCTTCGGCAGGTAATCTCCGCTGCATGGGACTGCTCGACGTGTTCGTATCAGCTGGGCCGGCCAGGACCAGGAGGGCCGGGCCGTTCGGGCGGCTGCTGCGGCCACCGGCCTGCCTCGCCTGTGGTGCCGCCGACGCCTGGCCGTGCTGTGCCGCCTGCCTGCGGCCTGAGCCAGCGGGGGCCGGTCCCTGGCGGCTGGCCGCCGATCCCGCGCTGGCCTTCTGGACGCTCGGCCTCTACCAAGGTCCTCTACGGGCCGCGGTGCTCGCGGGCAAGTTCCGCGGCCAGCCCGCCGCGCTCGCCGCCCTCGGCCGCCACCTCGGCTCGGCGCTGCTTGCCGCCGGCGTCGGAGCGGACCTGGTCACCTGGATCGCCTCCCGCCCCGCCCGGGGCCTCCCCCGCGACCACGCCAGGCAGATCGCTGCCGGGATCGCCGCCGCCTTGGACCTGCCCCTGCTCGGCCTCCTCACCCCCAACGCCGGGAAAGACCTCGGCCGCGCCCGCAACGCCCTGCGGGAGCGGCCGGGGCCCCCGGCGGTGGACGACGGCGCGGACCGGACGTTGGCCCGGCCTGCGGGCGCGGCCCACCGCCCGCCGCCGCGGGTCCGCCGGCGCCTGGCCGGTGGCCGCATCCTGCTCGTCGACGATGTCGCCACCACCGGCAGTACGCTGGCCGGGGCTGCTCTGGCACTCCATCAGGCCGGCGCCCGCCAGGTCGAAGGCGTCGTCCTTGCCTCCGCTTCAGCAGCCTTCGGATCGGGCATTCCCGCAGATGCAGGTGGAGTGCCACGTTGTTTGTCTAGTTGTGGGCGCGTTTTCTTGTAGAATTCCGAGCGGTCCGAGCCGTTGGTCACGCAGGCGGGGGGTTCCCATTGCAGATGACGGTGAAGGGTAAGAACACCGACGTGTCCGAGAAGCTGCGGGCACATGCGGAACGGAAACTGGCCAAGGTGCAGCGTTTCGACGACCGCATTTTGGCGATGGACGTGGAGTTCTCCGAAGAGCGAAACCCGCGTGTGGCCGACTCCCATCGGGTCGAGGTCACCGTCACCACAAAATCACGGCTGGTCCGGGCACAGGCGAGCGCGCCTGACCCGCTGGCAGCCATCGACCAGGTGCTTGACCGGCTGAAGAGCCAGATCACCAAGCTGAAGGGCCGTCGCGTCGACCGCACCCAGAACGCCGAGGGCGTGAAGGCCATGGCGGCGCTGCTGGATGACGGAGACGAGGACCAGCGCGCGCCAGGACGACCAACGGGGACCGAAGATGCCCTGTTCGCGCGGCGCAAGCAGATCGAGATGAAGCCAATGACCCCGGAAGAAGCGGTCGAACGGATGGATCTGCTCGGACATGACTTCTTCTTGTTCACCAATGCCGAGACTGAGCGGGCCAACGTCGTGTACCGTCGCCGTAGCGGCGACTTCGGGCTCATCGAACCCGACGTGTGATCGTGAAGCAGGGGCAGGAGCATCAGAGGTACCCGCACGAAAGCTACTGCAGCAGTTCTGGCGCTGATGCCGTAGGTTGCAGGTGGGAGCGTTCTACACGCTGCCGTAGCTTTCGCACGGGAAGCCTCTGCAGGAATTGAGAGGGGATAGCGTGGCCGACGACCGGCAGGCGCCGCGACCGCGAGGGGCGGGCGACGCCATACGCGTGCTGATCGTGGACGACCACGCGTTGTTCCGCCGGGGGCTCGAGATGGTCCTCGAGCAGGAGGACGACGTCGAGGTTGTGGGTGAAGCAGGCGATGGCGCCGAGGCGATCGAGAAGGCGCAGGAACTGATGCCTGACGTGGTGCTGATGGATGTCCGCATGCCACGGCGTGGCGGCATCGAGGCGACGCAGGCCATCAAGGAGACACTTCCGCACGCCAAGATCCTGATGCTGACGATCTCTGACGAGGAGGTCGACCTCTACGACGCGATCAAGGCGGGCGCCAACGGCTACCTGCTGAAGGAGATCTCGATCGAGGAGGTCGCCAACGCGATCCGCTCGGTCGCGCAGGGGCAGTCGCTGATCTCCCCGTCGATGGCGTCGAAGCTGCTGAACGAGTTCGCCAGCATGGTCAAGCGGGTCGACGAGAAGCAGCAGCTGCCCACACCCCGGCTCACGGACCGCGAGATGGAGGTCCTCAAGCTCGTCGCCAAGGGCCACAACAACCGCGACATCGCCAAAGAGCTCTACATCTCCGAGAACACCGTCAAGAACCACATCCGCAACATCCTCGAGAAGCTCCATCTCCACTCGCGGATGGAGGCCGTCGTCTACGCGGTGCGCGAGAAGCTCCTCGAGATCAAGTAGGCGAGGTCGCCTGTGGGTGCCGTCCTGGCGCTTGATGTAGGTGGCACCAAGCTGGCGGCCGCTGTGGTCGACGATCGCGCCAGGGTGCTCGGCCGCAGCCGGGTCCCCTCGCCGGTCGGGCATGACCCGGAGGCCTTGTACGAGGCGCTGCTCGTTTGCTGCATCGCAGCGCTGCGCGGTGCTGACGCCACCCCGGGCGAGCTTGCCGGGGTGGGCGTCTCCTGCGCCGGCCCGATGGCGTGGCCGGCGGGGGAGGTCTCTCCCCTGAACATGCCCGCGTGGCGGGGGTTCCCGCTGCGCCGCCGGCTGATCGAGGAGTTCGGCGTCGCTCCCGTGCTGATCCACAACGACGCGGTCGGCGTCGCCGTGGGGGAGCACTGGAAGGGCGCTGGTATCGGCACCCGCAACCTCCTCGGGATGACCGTCTCGACCGGCGTCGGCGGCGGCCTCATCCTCGGCGGCCACCTGTATCACGGCAGCAGCGGCAACGCCGGCCACGTCGGCCACGTGGTGGTGGAGCGCGACGGGCCGGCGTGTGTCTGCGGTGGCCGCGGCTGCCTCGAAGCGGTCGCATCCGGCCCCAACACGGTCAGGCGTGCGCTCGCCGAGGGCTGGCAACCACCCGCGCCTGCGAGCGGCGCCGCCGACGGTCCCGCCGACGGCGCCGCCCTGGCAGCCGCCGCCAGCGCCGGCGACCCGGTCGCCGTCCGGAACCTTGCCCGCGCCGGTCGCGGCGTCGGCGTCGCCGTCGCCTCCTGTGCGGCACTGCTCGACCTGGAGGTCGTTGCGATCGTGGGTGGGTTCTCCAAGTCCGGCGCGCAGTTCTGGGAACCCCTGCAGGAAGCCTTCCATGCGCATGCCCGCATGGACTTCGCCGCCGCCTGCCAGGTCGTGCCGGGCAAGCTCCTCGATGACGCCCCGCTGCTCGGCGCTGCAGCGTTCGTGCATGATTCCGGGCATTATGGGTGGGATCCGGACACAGGAGCCGACCCGACCCGCCCGACCGGCGCAGCCCCTAAAATGGAATCTCGATCTTGATTTTTGTGTTTCCGATGGCAGTGGCGGCCAGTTGAACGAGCTGCCGATCGGATCCCCCAAGGAGGCGTCCAACTCGTGGTGTTGTCCAAGGTCCTCAGCTTCGGTGAAGGCAGGGACCTCCGGCGTGCGCAGGCGATGGTGGGGCCGATCAACGCCCTCGAGGACGAGATGCGGGCCCGCAGCGACGCCGAGCTGCGCGAGCTGACCGACGTCTTCCGCAAGCGGCTGGGCGACGGCGAGGACCTCGACGACCTGCTGCCCGAGGCGTTCGCGCTGGTCCGCGAGGCGGGGCGGCGCGCCATCGGCAAGCGCCACTTCGACGTGCAGCTGGTCGGCGGGGTGGCGCTGCACTGGGGCATGATCGCCGAGATGCGCACCGGCGAGGGCAAGACCCTGGTCGCGACCCTGCCTTCCTACCTCAACGCCCTCACCGGCGAAGGCGTCCACGTGGTCACCGTCAACGACTACCTGGTCAAGCGCGACGCCGAGTGGATGGGCGCCATCCATCGCTTCCTCGGCCTCGAGGTGGGCGTGATCCTCGCCCAGATGACCCCGTGGGAGCGGCGGCCCAACTACGCCGCCGACATCACCTACGGCACCAACAACGAATTCGGCTTCGACTACCTGCGCGACAACATGGCCATGTCGGTCGAGGAGATGGTCCAGCGCGGTCATTCCTACGCCATCGTGGACGAGGTCGACTCGATCCTGGTCGACGAGGCCCGCACGCCGCTGATCATCTCCGGTCCCGCCGAGCAGGGCGCCCGCTGGTACCAGCAGTTCGCCCGCATCACCCCGCGCCTGCAGCCCGACGTCCACTATGAGGTCGACGAGGGCAAGCAGACCGTGGCCGTCACCGAGGAGGGCGTGGCCCGGGTCGAGGAGATCCTCGGCATCGACAACCTCTACGACTCCCTCAACACCCCGCTGGTCCACCACCTCCAGAACGCGGTCCGCGCCAAGGAGCTGTACAAGCGTGACGACCAGTACATCGTCCGCGACGGCGAGGTGCTGATCGTGGACGAGTTCACCGGCCGGGTACTGGAGGGACGCCGCTACTCCGAAGGGCTTCACCAGGCGATCGAAGCCAAGGAGGGCGTGCGGATCAAAGAGGAGAACCAGACTTACGCCACCATCACCTTGCAGAACTACTTCCGGATGTACGACAAGCTGGCGGGGATGACCGGTACGGCCAAGACCGAGGCGGCCGAGTTCAACCACATCTACAAGCTCAACGTGGTCGAGGTCCCCACCAACAAGCCGATGATCCGGGCCGACCACGGCGACGTCATCTACAAGACCGAGCAGGCCAAGTTCAACGCGCTGGTCGAGGAGATCGCCGAGCGGCACGCCAAAGGCCAGCCGATGCTGGTCGGCACCGTGTCGATCGAGAAGTCCGAACGGGTCTCGCGCCAGCTCGACCAGCGCGGCATCAGGCACTCGGTCCTGAACGCCAAGCACCACGAGCGGGAGGCACACATCATCGCCCAGGCCGGGCGGCTCGGCGCGGTCACCGTCGCCACCAACATGGCCGGCCGCGGCGTCGACATCATGCTCGGCGGCAACGTCGAGTACCTCGCCGAGGAGTCCCTCCGCGCCCAGGGCATGGACCCCGCCGAAACCGACCCGGCCGTCTGGAACCAGGCCCGCCAGGAAGCCACCGCCGAGATGACCCGCCAGGTCGCCAAAGAACACGACGAGGTCATCGCCCGCGGCGGGCTCGCGGTCATCGGCACCGAACGCCACGAGTCCCGCCGCATCGACAACCAGCTCCGCGGCCGTTCCGGCCGCCAGGGCGACCCCGGCGAATCGAAGTTCTTCCTCTCCCTGGAAGACGACCTCATGCGCATGTTCGCCACCAAGACGGTCGGCAACCTCATGGAGCGGCTCAGCCTGCCCGACGACGTACCCATCACGCACCGCCTGGTCACCAGGGCCATCGCCAACGCGCAGCGCCAGGTCGAGTCGCAGAACTTCGAGCGACGCAAGAACGTCCTCAAGTACGACGAGGTCATGAACAAGCAACGCGAGGTCATCTACGAAACCCGCCGACGCATCCTCGAAGGCGAAGACCTCAGCGAGCAGACCCAGGGGTTCCTCGGCGACGTCGTCGAGTCGCTCGCCGCCGAGTACTGCCCGCTCGGCGTCTACCCCGAAGAGTGGGACCTGGACGGGCTCTTCACCGCCGTCTCCCAGGTCTACCCCACGCAGCTCCGCAAGGACGACATCGACCTCACCACCACCGACCACGCCGAGTTCCAGGCCCTGCTCCTGGACGACGCCGAACGTGCCTACGAGGCCCGCGCCGCCGAGCTCGGCCCCGAGCTGCTCGCCGAGCTGGAACGCGCCGTCCTGCTCACGGTGCTCGACCGCCACTGGCGCGAGCACCTCTACGAGATGGACTACCTGCAGGAGGGCATCGGCCTGCGTGCCATCGGCCAGCGTGACCCCCTGGTCGAGTACCAGCGGGAAGGCTTCGACATGTTCCAGGCCATGCAGGAATCGATCAAGAGCGAGGCGGTCGCCTACGTCTTCAACGCCTCCGTCCAGGTCGCCGAGCAGGCCGAGGAGCAGCGCCAGAGCGCACCCCAGCAACAGACCCGCCTGTCCTCCGCGTCCACCGAGGACGAGGCCCGCGCCGCCCAGGGCCAATCCGGCCGGCAGCATAAGGTCGGCCGCAACCAGCCATGCCCCTGCGGTTCCGGCAAGAAGTACAAGAACTGCCACGGCCGTCCGGGTGTCCCTCCTGCGTAGCATGGTGCTTCCTCCTCTCCCTCTCGCGCGCTCAAGCGGCGTCGTGCCGGCGGGGTAGCACAACTCAATACCGCGCTCAATACCGCAGTTCGGTGACGATCCAGCGGCCGCTGCGGGCGTCCAGGCGCATGGCGACCGGCTGGACCCGCAGGCCGCGGCGGACCACCGAGACGGTGTTGGCGATCCCTGGCACGGGCTCCTGCGTGAGCACGCGGAGCAGTGCGGTGGGCGCCACCGTGCCCGGTCGCCGCAGCCGTTCCCCGATCCGGTCCCAAAGGTCCGGGGCGCAGAGCCGCGCCAGCTGGGTGGCGTTGCGGCAGCCGGCCTCGACTTCCAGCAGCGCCATGGAGACCGTTCCTGATTCATCAGCGTCTCCCAGCAGTAACGTGAGCGCTGACGGGTGGCACCAAACGGTCGTGTGCCACCTGGTCCCCAAGCCCGGCCCGCTCAGCCACACGGGTCTTCCGCAGCCGTGCCAAATGGTGCTTAGGTGGCCGTGCCGCTGCCCG
>WNFX01004022.1_pt1 | contig 26535 bp, 31 predicted proteins | sample 5400111 | NCBI WGS metagenome assembly WNFX01 (sample SAMN13153363, study PRJNA577476) | soil metagenome | isolation source: 40 cm soil or saprolite under grassland replicate 1 | place: USA:California | collected 2016-06-15
TGAAGGCGATGGTGAGGACTACTGGCTCTTCGCCGAAGCTGGCGGCAAGTTTCTGCTGGCCGAACGGATGAGTGCGCGCTACAGTGAATACTAGCGCTGAAACCACAGCGGTATGCCTCAGATGTTATGAGCCTTACGGTAACTATTCAGGAGCTTAAGAGAGTGGGGAGAAGCCTATGGCCCATCAATACCTGTTCCAGAGCGGCCAGCAGGGACAGGTACTGCTTGCACAACGTCGACAAGTTGCATATAACGAATTATACAAGAAATAAAAGTCGAGGCTCCTGAGTTTAAAAAATATGGCAAGCTTCAGATATATAATTGTCACGGGTAGTAGTATAATACGCTAAGCCGTGACAATTAATATTTTCAAGAGGTCAGAAGAAGTATGTCAGATCACCTGAGTCGCCCACGCATGGATAGACGTCTCACTGAACGAGTGGAGCGGAAGAAAGCTGAGCTTGATCGTTATCGCCCCTTGCCACAAGACACAGTGCGCCGTCTCAACGACGATTTACGCATCTTTCTCACCTATCACTCCAATGCCATCGAAGGGAACAGTTTGACGCTTCAAGAAACACAGATGGTGATTGACTATGGGATCACCATCCATGGACATCCCCTCCGTGAGTACGAGGAAGGCCCTCTTCTCGCCAGAAGTAAAGATACATACTTACCTCACGCAATACGCGGTCATTGGTCCCGGTGTTGTCAACGGAGGTGATGAGGGTGTAGGTCCCATAGCGATCAATGAAGAAGGAATAGTACTTCGTCTGCGAGCTATGCGGAACGAGACATCTAGCACACCAAAAAGCCTGACGGAACATACCCGTCAGGCTTCCTTCCACCACCCTATCAACATAGCCACACGGTATCCGAGATACGCCGCGTCACCCCATTCAGTTGGCACCACGCCTGAATACCAGAGTGACTTCTACTTTGCCTCCTTCTCTCTATCTGCCATGTTCCAGGCGTCACTCCCTTACCACATAACCTCACGCCTCAATTTCCACCCTTACCACATAACCACCACCGCAAACCTCAGCCCATTTGAACATGCACGATAGCAAATACCCCGATGTAGTACGCCAACTTTCTTTATCGCATCCCTCTCCACATAGCATCTTTCTTCAACGGCCGTACTACCCTCATCCTCCCCCGTTCCGAACTCTCTTGCCAGCTCCACCCTGCTACATATCATCTTCTGTTTCAGAACGTCTCATTGTGTTTCTTTGTCCTTCGTCCTAAGACATACTATACCATAGCCTCATGACGAACCCATGAATTGCACAGTTTAGCACATGAATTTTTTTTCATAAAACTTCTAAATCCGCGATAAAAATATATTACAGTTTATTCATCTTCAGCCAATCCTGCACAAATTTCTCAATTGCTTCCTCTGTTTGTGGATCATGAACCATATCTAGCAATACATCAGGTGGTGCCGTTATATCGTGTACTCCCGCCAAAAGTACACTTGTTGCCTCCTGCGGTGACTTAACACTGGCCGCTAGGATACGGGTTGGCAGTTTCTGCTTATGAATCAGCTCTGCCATTTGAGCGATACGTTCATTTGCATCAACACCTGCACGCAGTAAACGATTATAGTACGGGATCACAAATTCTGCACCTATCATCGCTGCTGTATATGCCTGAGCCACGGTCGTTACCGCCGTAAACGCTATGCGATGTTTCATCTGAGTCTGTTTCAAACGGCGTGCCACACTCATACCCACAGGCGTCATTGGCAACTTATGCATCAAACGTGCTGTACTATATCCCAGGCGCGTTACCTGCCAGTGACACGTCAGTACATGCTGGTACATCTCCTCCTCATTCATCGAACCAGGCTGTATAAACACCGTTCCATTGGTCGCACTCACGCTCACCAATAGCCTATTGACCAATTCTTCCAGAGGCATACGCTGTCCACGCTCTTTCGCCGCCAGCAAAATCGTCGGATTCGTCGTTATGCCCGCCAAAGGTACTATCTGTGCCACGCGCACAATATCGTCAAGATACGCACTATCAACATAGAGGGCCATACCTATTACTCCTAATCTTATCTTTTGTAACTTGTTACCCTACCCCTATGAGTATACCTCATTGACAACCATCCCTTATCCCTTTATTCTTGTATAATAGAAGCAACCTTTTTGACCCATCTGATTAAGGAGTGCAATTCCATGGCCTTGCCCTCGGCTGCCCCTACCGTTCGTTCACACTACCCACGTCACACTTTTTCCTGGTTCTTACTCATTTTGGCAAACATACTCTGGGCAGCCAGCTACGTCGCCGCCAAATTTGCACTCCGTGACACCTCCCTCAACATCATGCTTGCCCTACGTATGGGTATTGCTGCCCTTATCCTGCTTCCCCTACTTATCGCTCGTCGCAGAGACCTGCGCCTCACTCGTCAATCCCTGCCCCAGTTCCTTATCCTCGCCCTCGTCGGCTTCGTTATCAACAAACTACTCGAATACGGTGGCCTCGCCCTGACTACTGCCTCCGATGTAGCCTTGCTCATTGCCAGCGAATCCATCTTTACCGCCATCCTCTCCTGGGTGCTACTCCGCGAACGCTTCAAACCTCTGGCCGGCTTCGCGCTCCTTCTAGGTTTTATAGGCGTCTATCTCATCGTCGAACGTAGCTTCATTCCCAACATCCCCTCTGGTGGTGGTATCTGGCGCATCATTGGCGATCTTCTCGTCATCCTGGCTCTGCTCATCGAGGCATTTTACACGGTACGCGGTAAAGTTTTGCTCATCAAATATCCACCCTTGCTCATCACTGCCGCCTCTATCGTAATCAGCACGCTCTTCTGGATGCCGGTTGCCGCCTGGGAATTTCTCTCTGTCGGCTGGCATCCTCTCGGCTTGATGGCCTGGCTCAGCATTGGTTGGATGGCTCTGATGTCCACTGCTATTGCCTACCTTGCCTGGTTCCAGGGTCTTGCTAAAGTAGATGGCTCCGCCGCCGCCTCCACGCTCTTTATTCAGCCACTTCTTGGCACCATTCTAGCCATCATGCTGCTGCATGATCAACTTACTCCCATGACCATCATAGGCGGTATACTGATTATCGCCAGTGTCTACCTCATTTCACGCTACTGATCTTATGAAAGAGAAAGGAACGCTCATGCCCAAACCAGATATCGGCACTCACAATATAATCGCATCACAACCACAGAGCCTCTTCGTCGATACCGATGGTATCCACCTCCACTATCTTGCATGGAATCCTGAGCAGTTAGCTCAAGCTCACCCTCTTCAAGCAGATGACGGAAACCTGCACTTTGGCGATGAGATTCCACTTGTGCTACTTCACGGCCTGGGAGCTACCGCCGATACATGGCGACTGCTCGCCCCTCATCTCTATCATCATCACCTCATCATTGCCTTTGACCTACGTGGGCACGGCCTTAGCGACGCTCCCGACTCTGGCTACGACCTTCGCACCATCTCCGAGGATATTGTATATGGCATGGCGGCATTGGGACTCGGTCAGGTTGCCCTGGTCGGCCATGGTTGGGGCGCACGGGTTGCCCTCGTCCTGGCTACACAACATCCTGCACTCGTCAGTCATCTCATCCTCGTCGATTGCCCACACATTGAACCCAAACACTGGCCCGGCATGACCCGCGAACGCTTTGTACGTTCAACTTCATCTCCAGCCATTTATACCTCGCAAACTACCTATCTCACTGCCCTGCAACATGAAATGGCCGATTTCTGGTCGCACGACGTCGCCTCCATCCTGCTTAACTGTGTCCAAGAACTGCCTGATGGTACGCTCAGAGAACGCTTGCAACCGCCCCATCAGCAGCTCATCCGCCAAGGTCTCTGGGAAGACCGTGCTCTATCCTACTATAGCAAAGTTACCTGTCCCGTTCTACTCATACCCGCCGCCGTTCAACCAACCCCGCAAGGGCACCCACCAGATAGGCTCGAACACCCCAGCGAATTTGCTGCTGCCAAGGGCTACATGGCGGAACAGGTCGCCCGCACCATGCGACGCTGTACCATTCTCTGGATGCCTGACGCCGCCCACGATATTCAACTCCATCGGCCCCAGCATCTTGCTATTGCTATTTCCAACTTTGTGAAAGAATAATCGACTATGACCACCATTCTGTATCTCAACGCCAATATTTATACCATGGATGCCATCCAGCCACGCGCCCAAGCTATGGCTATCGATAGTAGCACTGGGCGCATCCTCTCCATCGGTACCAACGACGAAGTACACCGTACCGCAGGACAACATAGCCAACTTTTCGACCTGCACGGCAAAACCGTCCTCCCTGGCCTCATCGACGCTCACATCCACCTGCTCAGCACCGCCTACCGCTCCCACCACATCGATGCTATCACCTGTACCAGCGAAGATGAGGTTGCGACTCTTGTGCGTGAGCGTGCATCACAGACCCCCTCCGGTCGCTGGATACAAGGTGGACAATGGGACAAGAACCTCTGGCCCGGCCAACACTTCCCCAGCAAAGCTTCTCTCGACACTGCCGCTCCCAACCATCCCGTCGTCCTCTGGAGCAAAGACGGCCATCTGCTCTGGGTCAACTCTCTCGCCCTCCAACGGGCCAACATCACCGCTACGACACGAGAACCCGCCAACGGAGCCATTCTGCGTGACGGCTCCGGCGAACCCACCGGCATCTTACAGGAACAAGCAGCCACCAACCTCGTCTACAATGTCATCGATCCGCCCGATCCCGCTATGACCCGCACCCTGGTCCAACGCCTCCTGCCCAGACTACAACAAAGCGGCATCACCACCATCGCCGATATCGAAGACCTGGATGCCCTCCAACTCTTCCAACAACTGCACGATGAAGGACAACTCGGTATCCGTGTCCATATGATCCTCCCGCGTCACCGACTTCCACAACTCCGCGAATCATGGAAACCCCAACATGTAGTGGCCCCCCTTGTGGGGGCCAGGAGCTGGGTCAGGGAAGGGGACGACATGATCCGCATAGGCGGCATCAAAATCTTCGCTGATGGCACCCTCGGCTCCCAAACCGCCGCCATGCTCGAAGGCTTCGAGGGCAATCCCCACAACCTCGGCATCCTCGCCATCTCTGAGCAGGAAATGAACGAAACCGTCAGTCAAGCCGCCGACATGGGCCTCAACATCGCCATTCACGCCATCGGCGACCGCCCCGCCCATGTAGCCCTCAACTCTGTCGAAAAAGCTCAACAATATCTCGCCAGCACGAGCGACACAGCTCGTGATCTCTCGCATCTCCGCTACCGACTGGAACACGTCCAGCTCATCACCCCCGCAGACCTTGCACGCATGCAGCGTCTCGGCGTCATCGCCTCCGTGCAGCCCTTCCACGCCGTTGCCGACCGCGACATCGCAGAACGCTACTGGGGACCACGCCATCGCCGCGCCTACGCCTATCGCACCATGCAAAACATTGGTATTCCCTTGGCCCTCGGCTCCGACGCCCCCGTCGAAACCTTCGATCCCCTCCGCATCCTTCACGCCGCTACTACCCGCCGCGACGACACAACCCAAAGACCACCCTGGCTCCCCGATCAAGCTCTTCCCATATCCGAAGCCTTATGGGGATATACCATGGGAGCCGCCTACGCCGCCAGCGAAGAACACCTCAAAGGCTCCCTCACCGTCGGCAAATTAGGGGATGCCATTGTACTACGCGAGAATATTTTCGATGCGCCACAAGAGAAGATGACCGAGAACGCTGTGCAAGCAACCATTCTCGGAGGGAAGATCGTCTATGGGGAGGTATAGACAAGAAAAACTGATTTTGATCGTTGCAAAGCAGAATGCCGTGCTCATCCTCGCAAGGACGAGCAGGCATTCTGCTTTCCTCTCTACTTTCCCCCACGTCTCAAGGCCACTACCGTCGCCACCGTCACACCCAGAGACACCGGCAAGGCCAGATAGGCCAGCAACGAACGATCACCTACAGCTAACGCAATCACTGATACCACAAACGCCAGCCCATTAAACACCGCAGCCATCACCGCAGGCCAGCGTACCTCCGACCAGTTCCGCGACCTCAACTCCAATATGCCCATCACTCCATACCCTAGTGTCGCCGCCCCTGCCTGCCGAAAAATGAACACGTCCTTCGCCGTAAAGCCAAACACCACCCCAAACTGCGTCGGGAGCAACAACGGCACTACTCCGAAGAACAAGGCCGATAGGGTAGCAATTGCCAGCACGGCCACTAACCATCTCGCAATATTCGCTACTCCTTGTGCTTCTCCCCTATGCCTATACAGTATCATCCCCGTAATCCCCACAAACAGCAGCGTCAGGATCAGCACTATATACACTACAGCATGCACATTCCCTGCTACAATATCCGCCACACATGCATACAACGACGCCAACCCAAACGTAAAGAACGCCACTACCACCAACCGCAAGGATGCCCAACTACCCTGCCGCAACGCCAATCCCAGCGCAATCGGATACCCAAACGTCGCCGCCCCCGTCAACCTATAAATGTAGAGATCATTCCCCGAATAGCCCGTCAAAGCTGCCAGCACATTCGGCAACAATAAAAGAAATAACCCTACAAAAGCACTACCAGCTAGAGGTAATAACAATAAGAGCCGCTCACGATTGCTCAACTGGATTGTTCTTACATTGAGAGCTGTATCCATGTCTTTTCATTGTCCTTCCTGTTTTATACAAGGATTTATTACGTTGCAGAAGGTACGGGAAAAGGTGCAGATTAGATCATTGTTAAATTACCATGCGAAGTGGGGTGTGGTTCATTTTTTTGCAAAGATGAGTCTGGAAAGATAGTAGGGGCGGCATTGATGACGCCAGTCCATCTCTCTTTCGTTTATGTATTCGCTGGCAGACTGGCGTCATCAATGCCGCCCCTACCATACCTGTTGCATTCGTGCAAAAAGAGTGAACCGCACCCTGCGAAGCGAGTAAAGATTCCAATATAGCTAACTCTATGCTAGAATATACAATAAAGTATGGGACAGTTGGATATCGTAGATGAAAGTTCGAGACGTTATTAAGCTAGTCGAAGCAGACGGATGGTATCAAGTAAGTACTGAGGGAAGTTACCGACAATATAAGCATCCAACTAAATCAGGACGCGTTACCATTCCGGGACGCCTTAGTGAGGACCTACATCCTAAAACATTGGCAAGTATATTCAACCAGGCACAAATACCAAGGAAGAAATAGCTTGATAGTAATAGTTTAATAGCACCTAACCAACATAAGATAGATTGAACACATTTGGTACTTTGTGAAAGGAAGGAATACAGTGTCTAGTAAATCATATCATTTTCTTATTATCATTGAGCAGGGAGAAAACAATTATAATGCCTATGTTCCTGATCTTCCTGGCTGCGTGACAACTGGCAAGACTTATGAAGAAGTACAAAAGAACATGCGCGAGGCTATCCAATTGCACTTAAAAGGTATGATCGAAGATAAAGAGCCAATTCCTGACATTCCAACCTTTGCTGAATATATAGATGTTTGTATCCCCGATTCAGTGGCTTGATCTGGCTCGCTTTAGACAAAGGTGAAATGTACCATAAGGCAATACATTATGAGTAAGCACAAACGCAAATCAGCCGAAGGCCAATGGGAACAGGCTCTCATCGATGCCTACTATGATATGCAGTACCATAGAGTACTAGACCCACTCTACGAAAAATTTCAGCAATGGAAGGTCGGCGAACTTACACATGACGATATAGATGAGGCCATCCACCAGACCCACAGAGAGAACCAAAAACTGTACTCCTTTTTCACCCAGAATCGCGACATGCTCGTCTTCCTCATCGAGAACGATGAAGAATGGTTCTCTGAATGGGTAGCTGACCATCCACCTCCATCGGGCATAAACCTTCCACACGTTATAGCTTCCTCAAATGAGGCAGAAGAGCCTGAGCGAGAGTGATTATACAGCAATCTAATAGGTTTCTACAAGTAGAAGAAAGCGATTGGCTGACTCTTATAAGAGCCGACCAATCGCTTTCTTCTACTTGTACGAAGCTACATTTAAGGCACCAGTTTCGTCAGATTTTGGCATGACTCCGCACAATTGCGACAAGCATTCGCGCTATCGGCATCGCCCATCTGCTCGCACATATTGGCACAATGGTTCGCTACCTGGGTACATGCCTGGCACACATAGCCATAAAGCGGCGAGTTGTGTTCCAAAAAATGTGCAGTCGTCAAGCAGATATCCGCGCAGTCCAGCAACATATACACATGGCTCTGATCACCACTATGGCGGTACTTCTCAGCGGTCTGCATACATGCGGCATGACAATTCAAACAATCCTGGGCGCACTGCTGCATCTCTACTTGTCCCAGAGGCTGTCCTGCATTCTGTGTCATTATAGATATTACCTTTCTCTTTCGGTCGCTTGCGGTGGATAGGTGTTCCCATTAATCAAGTTCTGCAAGGGTAAGAAAAGCGGCTGTGGCAGGGCATCCCATGTAAACCAGCCCACCTCCGACTCCTCCTTGGGCGACTTCACCGTTGCCTCACCGGAGACATAATTTGCATCAAACAAGACCGTTATGTACTGTACATGCTCCGCTTCAAAGATATCGTTCGTAATCACACGAAATTTCAAATCTGTGATACTAATACCTGTCTCTTCCCGGGTCTCACGTATAGCTGTTTGCTCCGGCGATTCGCCATAATCAATATGGCCGCTCGGTGGCCCCCATGTTCCATTGCCATGTGTCGTACCCTGCCGTTTTTCCAGCAGGATGCGATCCCCCTTTTTAACGAGAATCGATACGCCCACCTTCGCCTGATTTTTTTCTGCTTCTGACACGCTAAGCTCCTCTGTCTATTATCTATTCAATAAAATAGTTTCTAGCTTATACACGCTCAAAACCAAAAAGAGGACACACATCTGTCTACACCGGCTCTATCTCAAGAAATGTCTCATCATCGTCGGCATATTCCTCTGAAGAACTCATCTCATATTCATCACCATATTTACTGGCTAAGAGTGCATTGGCATGTGGATGCCCAGTAGTTGGCAACTCACGGGCGTAAGCCTCGATCTGCTCTCCCAACACTCTCCCACTTACATCACATGGTGCCAATAAGACACGCCCGTTGTTGTGGATACGTTTCACTTTCCCTGCCATCCTCTCCGTCACCATATACAACTTCCCTCGTTCATGGGCAAACCACATAGCCGTCGGTACCCCTGCACCACTTTTACGAAATGTCGTCAAGAGTACAAACTCATATGGATACAGGTAGGCAAACGAATCATCTGGCTTTCCTTCAACTGTCACGAACTACTGCTCCTTTTTTTCTGCTGCCAGGGCCTTTAACGCCTCTTCAAAGCACTCCATAGGTGGATGGACTATACCTGCCCCTACCTGTCCTATCCCTGGCAAGCGATGGGCAATGCCTGTATTAATCACGGGGGGCCTGTGCAAACGGCATACTTTACGCACATCGATTCCTGTCGGCACTCCTTGAAAATCCAGTGGTGGCAAACCGAAGAGTGGATTGCTCGTTACCGTAATCTCGTACATCTCGCGTGTATACCGCAGAGCATCAGCGGGCGTTCCTCCAATAAACTGCACAATGGCAGGCGCACCCGCCATAGCAAAAGCACCCACACCGCTTGTCTCCGTAATCGCGCTATCGCCGATATCGGGATTCGCATCTTTCTGTCCATAACCTGCAAAATAGAGACCCTGAATATACTGGGCAGGCCCCACAAACCAGCGATTTCCCAGCCCACTCACGCGAATGCCAAAATCTACGCCATTGCGTGCCATGGTCACCACTACACTGCTGCGCGGTACATCGGCTCCCGCTAGCGTGATCGCCTTGGCCGCCGCCATCGAGGGGTTGAGATGAAAATGATCGTTCTCTGCCATGAAACGCAACACCGCTGCCGTCTCCACACTCGATGTACTCGTCTCAACCAGGGCGGGCCCCACTTGCCGTACAAAGAGCGAGGTTGCTGCCTTATTGCGATTATGGCACTCATCACCCATCTGTAAAGCCTGGGCCATAATTGCTCGCACATCGACGCTCCCCACATGGCGAATGGCACGTCCCAGGGCTGGTCCCAACACCCTCTGCATCCAGCGCAACCGTTCCAGCACCTCCGGCGCATATGCTCCGAAACGCAAGACCTTTCCCAAACCCTCATTTAACGTTGCAAATGTCTGATTACCCTGTGTACTATCTTCAACCACAAAAACCGGCATTGATGATGAAATAATACCGGCCATCGGCCCCACCGCATTATAGTGATGACACGGCTCAAAATCGAGCTTGCCAGCCTCCGCCAGAGCTATCGCCTCCTCTTCATCCTTCGCCCACCCCTCATAAATACATGCTCCTATCACCGCCCCACGCATCGGCCCACACATACGTTCCCACTCAATCGGCGGTCCCGCATGCAACAACTTATACTCTCGTAACACAGGCATAACTTCATGAGCCGGTCGCACATCCACAATCACCGGATGTGCCGCCAGCATCCGTCCCACCGCTACCTCATTGGCCTCATCCACCTCTCTATCCGCCAGCAACTGCCGCAAGGCCTCCACATCTCCCGCCGGTGGTCTCCACGCTACCCGACTCACCTCCACTCCCTGGATCTCTAACGCATCCGCAAAAAGATCAGCACCTACAGTGATCACTGACATCGGAGCATGCATAAAATTCACCATCATTTTTCACCTCGTGTATATTTGCATAATCCACATGAAAATTCCTGGAGAATAGGGGAAAGCGGGTCGAGGCCAGCTCGCCCCCTACAGCGTGTGCGGCTGGCTTCGCTCGCCGCTCCCTGGCCTGCTGGACGAGCGAAGCGATGTCCAGTCTCTGTAGGGGTCGAGCTTGCCTCGACCCTCTCCCTCCCTGGAACTCAACTCTCGTTCACCTTACAGAACCAGCGCGGGAAAGCCCCCGTCATTCATGCGGGGGATGAGAGCGCCGGTCCTTATTTGGGGCTCTTGATGGGGGTTCTCCTTTAATCACCCGTTTCAGTTCACGAAGAGCTATGCGAATAGCATCAGCGTCTGTCCGTACCCCAAAATGCTCACGTATAACTTTGATTGCTTCTTTATCCTCTTCATAGAGAGGAAATGTTGTCCTTGACGTTTTCATGGGTATATGCTATCATACCAATAGCACATTTGACAACTGAATTATGTTTGTGGGTTCCAAAGTAAATCGCTCCTTTGGGTAAAAGCATGAGCGTACAACTGTCAAGGAACTACCAGATGTACGGCGTAGCATCTCGCAAGAGAGCGTCATACACACCTAGCGGTCTGTGAACATCTGGTTCAGAGAACATCAAAAAACTCTCTGCCGTACCGTGGGGCACACGGGAACGGGTACGAGGCAACTCGTACGAACGCTTGGGGAGAGATGGCCTCTACTGTCCTATTCGAGAGGGTAGGAGGGCAAGCCAGCTCAAAGAACCAAGAACCCCCCGCATTCTCTGCGGGGGAGTGTCAGAAGCTCCACACAGCGCATCGCCGCCTCCGCATTGCTCACAAATACCTCCGCTCCTGCCTCTCGAAATTTCTCCGCCTGCACTGACAGCCGCTGCGGATCACCTTCGGTGCCGCACAGCGAAATCACCACCGTTAAGTTTCTACCGTCTCGCTTCGCCTTTAGTAGAGCTTCCCTAATGACAGGTACATGCACCGACGCAGGATCAGGATGAGCGCAATATCCCAATATCATATCCAGCAAAATTACTGCCGTCTCTGCATTACCTGCCTCCTCCTGCAAACGTTTCAAACGCAAGCTGGGATCGATCATGGGATGTGGTCTCCCGTGCGTGTACTCATCTGCTCCAAAGTCAATTGCACAATGCCCCTCCTGTCCTTGCTCCAATTGCCATGCAGGCTTCAGGGGAATGTTGGAATACACAAGCCCAACCTGCTCAGCCCAGATATGCATTGCCTCATCGCACAGCGTTCCTCCCGCAAACAACCCTACCATCCTGCCCCTCGTTTCCAGCATAGTTCTCGGAGCAACCGACGCAACTACCCGCCCATCTTCTCCTTGTAGCGATCCTTTATTTCCATTGACAGCCAGTTGAGCCGCCTCTGTCAACGTGCGAGCCAGCACTACTTTATCTCCATAGCGATGCTGCCAATGCTCATAGTTCGCCTTATCCAGCCCCACAAATATCACCACTACCGGCTTTTTGCCTGCCGACACTGCTTCCAACACGCGTTCGGCTACACTAGCTGCTGGAGGCTTCGAGATCAACACAATGCCTTGTGTCTGCTCATCCTCCTGCAACAGTTGCAGCCCTTGCAGCGCCGTTATCGCTCCCACAGCCTCCGATAGATCTCGCCCACCACAACCAATCACCTGCGAAACGCCTTTCCCCTGCTGGGCAATCAACGACATCACCTGCTGAATCCCTGTTCCCGAAGCTCCCACAATGCCAATATTCCCTCGCGGCACCACATTCACAAAGCCTAAACCCACGCCGTTGAGCATGGCCGTCCCACAATCCGGCCCCATCAGCAGCAACCCACGCTCCTGCGCTAACCGCTTCAGCGCAATCTCACTTTCCAACGGCACATTATCGCTAAACACAAATACATGCAAACCCGCACGTAAAGCCTGCTCAGCTTCCAGCGCAGCATACGGCCCCGGCACCGAAATAACCGCCACCTGTGCATCTGCATGCAGCCGTACCGCCTCTTCCAACGAGCGTGGCTGTCTCCCCCTCTGTCCACTCTCCTCATTTCTCTCACTACCCACATATGCAGGAGTTCGCTGCCCCAACTGCTCCTCAGCTGCCTGCAAAGCCGCTTGCGCCCCCTCTTCATCGCTGGCCCGTACCACCAGCAGCACATCCGCCGGACCAGCCTTCCCCTTCAACTCTGCAGGCAGCATCAACCCTGCCTCCGCCAGCAACTGCACATTCGCCTCTGTCCCCATGATCGCCGCTGCATCCTCCACACCCTCCCTATCCGTAAGAGTACGTGCAACCTTCATCAGTGTAATCGAATCAAAATATGTGTTGCGCTTCACCCGCGCCCGGATGACCATAGGCTGTCTCCTTACGGATCACTCTAACCTCTTACAGGGAAATCCACATTGTCCAAGGACAATTTTCTCCCATAAACCTCTGAAAAGGCCAGAAGTAATCTATTGGCAGTGCTTCGCCGGGCAATAGACTCCCCATCCCGTATCCTCGCAATGGTCACTTCATTGACCTTACTTCTCCGTGCCAGTTCAGCGATAGATACCGGCAGATGATCGAAGAGTTCTCGAAAGGTATATCTTCTCTTTTCTTCCATACGCTGTGCTCCTGCTAGAAGATGATTTGTAGTCAAAACGCTACGCTCACCTCCATAGTACCATTGACTGCATATGTTTGTAAACCATTACAGAAGAAAGCAATAGGTAGCAAAAGTACCAAAATATTGATTTTCGTTTGCATACTACTTAAAATAGCTGAGAATGCTATTACTTTATAATAGATATATTTCCATATTCAACATGATTTTGTAGGAGGATGCCATGGAACCATCGAAACCAAAACAGAACCCAAAAGCGATAGGGGAACGAAGTCAGCTACATATTACGGCGAAGCTGATAGAAGTTGGCTATGATGTGCTTATGCCTTTTGGTGATAATCTTCGATACGATTTAGCGATTGAAGATGCTGATGGAAAATTCTACCGCATTCAGTGCAAGACAGGCTGGATGGATGAAGAACAAACGGTTATTAGCTTTGCTACAGCAAGCAGCTACAACCATACTATGCAGAACAAGGGCTGGAAACACTATAGGGGACAAATTGAGTATTTTGCAGTGTATTGCCCTAACACCAGAGGAGTGTACCTTGTCCCTGTGAATGCTGTCGGTGTAACTCAGGCAAACTTGAGACTAATTCAACCAAAGAATGGGCAAGAGAAGAATATACGTTGGGCGAAGGATTACGAAATTTAAGTGACCGCGGTGGGAATCGAACCCACGGCCCAGCGCTTAAAAGGCGCTTGCTCTACCCCTGAGCTACGCGGTCTTGCACTTATGATATAATTCGATTATATCACCTTTATGAAAGGTAACATACCGAACCATCAGGCCGATTTGCTCTACCACCTGAGCTACATGGTCATGTGCCTAGTATAGCACTGGCTGTCAAGAGGCTTTGCCCCGTAGTACCGCAACAAATCCAGCAATTTCTGTATCACATATCTCATTTGCCGACGTAATATATGCAGAACTTTGGGAAAAACCCAGAAATAGGCTTCATAGAGACTTGTCTCTTGTTGGAGAACGTGATACACTACCATTGGTACTCAACCAATAGCTGAAACGGTGCTGAGAGGAGGCGGCGTTCTTTCCCTAAACCTGCGAGTATGGGTTATTGCGCCGGTAACAATGACAAAACGTATACTTGTTGTTGATGATAAGAACGAATTACTTCATCTTATGCGTCGTGTGCTGGAAGATGAAGAGTATCAGGTGTCTATCCTGCAAGAGGGTAAAGATACCTATACTCGTGTCACAACCCACGTGCATGTCGTCCAGAAACCCTTTGAACTGGAAAGTTTGCTGGCCCTGGTGCAGCAGGTTCTCCACGAACCTGTGAGCTAAGCGGTCAGTCAAACGATAGATTGCGACCCGGCCGGACACATGCCGGTCATTTTCATGCCGTATTCTATTTCATTACTATGGCCTAATGGCCAGGAAAGGTTAAGGTGAACTATGAAATTTATCCTGGGTCTCCTTTTGGGTTTTGCCGCAGGAGTAGTCGTCGGGCTACTGCTGGCTCCTCAGTCCGGTGAAACAACTCGCTCTCAGCTTGGCGAACAGAGTGTTAGCCTTACCGACCAGATCCGCTCTCGCGCTAATTCCGTGAGCGGTGATCTGCGTACTCGTGCTAACGATGCCATGGCACAGGGACGCGAAGTGTACAATCGTACCAAAGGTGAGTTAAGCGAACGCTACACTCAGGCCAAGAGCGGCAATCTCTCCTAAGAGATTACGCAACACAAAAATGGCGTGCCCAGACAGGGCACGCCATTTTTGTGTTGCGCTATTCCTCAAATATCGACAATATTGAGGATCTATTGGTCGTGCTTCTTGACCAGCTTTTCGACCATATTGCCGATTTCATGCCACACATGATGCTGATAGTCCAGCATCGTCGCCTGCCGTAAGTCGAACTCACGATTCCCGCTATCGCGCTTGGCGTTCTCCTCAAACTGCTTTGCCAGCTTCAGCGTCTTTTCTCCACGGCTATGTAAATACCCGGCCAGTTCATACAAATCTGCCATCAATGCCTGAAACTTTTCCTCGGAAGTAGCCATCTCTTCTGTTCCTCTTACTTACCTGACGTTTGTATCCGACGGTGGTAGAATCTGTAAGGCATCCGCAAAACGATTGAAGAAGTTAAACAGTCCAATCACCGTGGCAATCTCCACAATCTCCCCATCGTCAAAATGCACCTGCAATTCGTCCCACAATGCCTCATCTACATCTCGGGCTCCCGTTGTCATAATCTCCGCAAAACGCAACGCTACCCTCTCACGTTCCGTAAACAAATGGGCGTGTTGATCGATATGGTAAAGCGCATCCAACAATGCCTCGCTCACCCCTAACTGCCCTGCCAGGGCAGTATGCGCGGCCATTCAGTAAAAACAGTGATTCACCTGCGAGACTCGCACCGCCAGCAGTTCTTTCAAGCGTGCATCCACCGTTCCTGACCGCATAGCCGTCTCCAACAGGCGCATACTCTCCTGTGCCAACTCCGGTCGCTGACCCATCACCCGAAACAACATCCCCATCTCAGTCACTCCCGACCCTTCATGCCCTTGCAGTTCCATACCCTCAACCGGCGGAATACGCGACATACCTGTCTCTCCCTTGAACGTAGTAACTTCTCCCAATTAATACTATTGTCTGGATTACCGAAGTTGATGAGAAACTCATCTTCAAATCTTTTTAATGCACGTATCCATTCTGCCTCAAATTGGGTACGATGTTCTAAAGCAGCATTGCTCATCAGAGAGATAATTTTGAGATAAAAATCGGGATCACCAGTCAATTCCTCCCATAAAGCTTGTCCAGAACGGATACGATAAATCCGGTTGTTTGTTGGATTGGAAAACTTCCGCCCATAACCATGTCCAAGCACAGCATCAAACTGTTTATGGAGTTTAAGCAGACGGATTCTTCTTACGAAGCACGTTGCTCAACTTGAGTTCTGAAAGCTTCTTTATCCTCCTCTTATAAAACACATCCAAACACTGATGTATCAAATCCTCAAGTTCCGACGGATTCATAATATTCGTTATCCCCTTCATCCATCACATGTTGATTATTTTCTGCTGGATCATTCTCCAAAAACAGAGGCATAGGAAGCTGTAAAGCATCTGTCCGCTGTTTTGCTACCTGGAAATATGCTGGACTCATCTCAATACCAATACAACGTCGTCCCAACTGCATCGCTGCTATTGCTGTAGTTCCAGAACCAATGAAGGGATCAAGCACAACATCCCCTGTTTGCGTAAATAGTTTGATAAACCATTCGGGTCATAAACCACTCAACATACTTATCTGGATGTATGCCACCATAAGTATCCTTACGTTGATCCGCATAAGGTGGAGATGTGACTATCAGGTTAACCGAATTATCCTGTAACGTAGGCAAAATATCTAAGCAATGACCCTCAAAGAGTTGTACTTGCCATATAGATTCATCACTCATTGTAGTCCTCGCATCGTTCTTTACTTCTGAAGTAGGCTGGACATCCTCATTATAACACGGTTGCATCTGCATTTGAATGGAAGTTCAAGTCATTTAACCATATATAACCATGCCATTATGCAAGGATATACCTCTACCTCGTAACATACGCATCGTGACAGAAAAAGCGGAAAATATCAGAAAATTTGGTCATGAATACAGCTTCTTCAAAAAAACAATAGACCTCTCCCCCCATTTCTGCTATAATGTCACCAGGGAATTATAGAACACCAGTTTCATCCATACACATACAGGAGCAGACATAGCATGAGTGATCGACTCGTCTCACCTACTATGACCGAAGAGGAGCAGGCTATTGAGACCAGCTTGCGTCCACGTCGCTTGAAAGAATATATTGGACAGGAAAAAATTAAAGAGAACCTGAGCATCTTATTGGAGGCAGCACGTCGCCGCAAGGAGTCAGTTGATCATGTTCTCCTGTATGGACCACCGGGACTGGGCAAGACGACGCTGTGTAACATCATTGCCGCCGAAATGAGCGTCTCTATGAAGACAACGTCTGGACCTGCCATCGAACATGCAGGCGATCTGGCTGCCATTCTTACCTCACTTCAGCCGGGGGAAGTGCTCTTCATTGACGAAATTCATCGTCTTGCCCGTGCTGTGGAAGAGCGTCTCTATTCCTCTATGGAAGATTTTGCTCTCGATGTTATGATCGGTAAAGGCCCTAGTGCGCGGGCTTTGCGTCTCCCACTGCCACCCTTTACCGTCGTCGGTGCCACTACCCGTGTCGGCTCGCTTACCGCTCCTCTGCGTGACAGATTCGGAGCCATCTACCGCATGGAATACTACGATGCTGCCGCGCTCAAACAAATACTCATTCGCTCGGCACGTATCCTCAAAGCACCGGCTGAGATCGATGGCATCGAAGAGATAGCCGGTCGCGCCCGTGGCACGCCCCGTATCGTCAACCGCCTGCTCAAACGAGTGCGTGACTATGCTCAGGTCAAAGCCAACGGTATCATCACCAAAGATGTCGCCCAAGCGGCCCTTGATGGCTTAGAGATCGACGCCATTGGTCTTGATCAGACCGACCGCAACCTGTTGCTCGCCATTATCCAAAAATTTGGTGGTGGCCCGGTTGGCCTCGATACGCTGGCGGCCAGCACGAGTGAAGACACGGAGACGATTGAGGATGTCTACGAGCCATACCTCTTGCAACTGGGTTTCCTCGCTTGAACGTCGCGACGCCTCACGACTCCTCGTTGTTTCGCGTACCTCTGGCAAACTAGAACACCGGCACTTTCGCGATATTGGGGCATACCTGCGCCCCGGCGACCTGCTCATCGCCAATCAGAGCCGCGTCATTCCCGCACGTCTGCTGGGCCACCGTGCCGAAACCGGCGGAGCCGTAGAAGTGCTGCTGCTGGCCGAACGCTCCGACCTCGGCCCCGACCACTGGGAAACTTTGGTACGTCCCGGACGTCGCCTGCACGAAGGTTCGCATATTCTCTTTGGCGACCCCAACCAACCGGATGTTACACTGCACGCTGAAATCCTCTCTCGTACCGAAGCTGGGGGACGCATCGTGCGCCTCTTCATACCAGAAACAGCTCATCCTGGCACCCTCAGTGTGCATCAACTCATCGAGCAGTTGGGACGTATGCCCCTGCCACCTTATATTCATGAGACACTGAGCGACCCTGAACGTTACCAGACGGTCTATGCCCGTATTCGTGGCTCAGCGGCCGCTCCTACCGCCGGCCTACACTTCACACCTCATCTTTTGCAGCAGTTACGTCAACAGGGAGTGCGTATCGGTTTCGTGACTTTGCATGTTGGCCTGGACACCTTCCGCCCTGTCGAGACCGAAGATGTCAGTGAACATAAAATGCATAGTGAAGAGATCGAGCTGGATGCACCCACTGCCGAACTGATAAACGAGACGCGTAAAGCAGGTGGGCGTATTTTCGCCGTTGGCACCACTTCCGTGCGTGTCCTGGAAAGCCTTGCCAGCCTCTATCCTGGAAATATTCCGCCTTACCACGGCTATACACGTCTCTTCATCACCCCTGGCTATCGCTTCCGGCTTGTCGATGCCCTGATCACCAACTTCCACTTGCCTCGCTCAACCCTGTTGCTCCTGGTCAGTGCTTTTGCCAACAAAGCACTCATCGAAAAAGCTTATCAAGAGGCTATTCGCGAACGCTACCGTTTCTTCAGCTTCGGCGATGCTATGCTTATTCTCTAAAACAGAAGCACTGACGAACGTTAGTGCCTCTGTCTATCCTCGTTAATAATAGCCTCGGCCTCTATCTCTACCAGCATACGTCGATCTATCAAACGAGTCACCTCAACCATACTAGTTGCCGGTAATATAGTATGAAAAAACTCACCATGCGCCTTGCCAACTTCCTCCCAATCGTCAATGTTTGTGACATAGATTCTCGTACGCACGACGTCCTGCATACTCGCCCCCACCTTGCGCAGGGCCGCCTCGATGTTTTTGAGAGCTTGTACCGCCTGGGCGTAGGGATCTTTCAAGCCCACTAGATGTCCCTGGTCGTCTGTGGCCGCTGTCCCGGATACATGCACAATGTTGCCCATACGCACTGCCCGTGAATAGCCCACAATCGGCTCCCACTTTGTTCCCGTTGCTATGTTTTGTCTTTCCATAGTTATCCCCTAACAAACATTTCTATCATAGAAGGGCACATAAATTGCGCCCTGACCTTTCCTCATTAGTGGTACGCCGAGAAGTATAGAAGGGATACACAAGCGCGTTCTTAATTCACCCCTGATGTTCCAACAATAGTGGTATGCAGGTCTGATAAAACGCTGGTCTGCTCTGTTCAAACCATTTCAATGGAGCCAGCAAGACCGGTGGCAGACCTAGTTCCAATGCCTGCTTAACCTCATGAATAGCTTCCTCATCTTTCTCCAAAGAGGCTAAGGTCATGCCTTTCCAAAAATGCACATCCCATCGATGCGGCTCTAACAGTACAGCTTGCCCTAACGTTACCAGTGCCTTGTCAAAATTGCTCTGGAGCCATAATGTCACTCCTTGACAGACAAGGGTCAGGTAGTCTGGCTGGTCTGCTGCTGCCAATGTCTGCAGTTGTTTGATTGCCTCTACATCATCTCTTTGGAGACACATCTCAATCCAGGTACTTACCCAGCTGTAACTTATGTTTTTAGTATCTATTTCCTGGCTGTGAACATAGTCAGACTTTGCTTGGGCGAGGTCTTTCATCCAAAGGAAGGCAAGACCACGTTGGGCATAGGCCCATGCATCCTGAGCATCCAGGCTAATAGCATTGTTGAAATCCTCGACAGCCTGTGAATAGTTTTTAAGCAGACGGTGTACCTTTCCACGTTGACCATAGACCCAGGAAGATTTAGAGTTGAACGTAATAGCCGCATTAAAATCAGCCAATGCTTCTGCATACTGACTAATATGCCTGTATGCCAGACCGCGTTCAGCATACACCTGGGTAGAGTTAGGATTTTTTGTAAGAGCTGTGCCAAAATCCTCGATAGCATGCTGATAATCACCCAAGAGACGAGAGGCGATGCCGCGACAGATGTACTCAAAGGCATCTTTATCATAGAGGGCAATGGCCTGGTTAAGGTCCTGAATGGCCTGTGTATATTCATGCAGAGCGGTGTACGCCTGACCGCGCATACGGTAGATAACGGCTAACACTTCTTTGGGGAATGAAGGTTCGCGTGCTGCTCGCTCTAATAAGTAGCTGTTGGCATTTATAAATTCTCGACTCGTTAGATCGGCCTGTAAGCATATGAGCAGATTCTTAGCAATTATACGCGCCTTCGTATCGGTCAGAGCGTTGTCCTGATCTTGCGCTAGATCCCGAAGAACCTTGATAATTTCTTCAGTCCTCCTTACGTTAGCGTACGCTCTTATAACGTAGCCAATCGCTCCGCAATAATATACATCATTGGGTGCCTGCAATAACAGCAGTTGTGACACCAATGCCAGCACGAGCGGTAACCAATCATTAGAAGAGTAATTCTCCAGGCCCACCCTGTTCTTTTGATTTTCTCCTCTCTGGGTATGCGACGTAGCACATTCTCCACCACACTAGCCCCTGGATCAATATCACCCTCTGTTCCCTGTGCTGTCAACAGGTACAAATAGTACGGTAGTCCTTGCGAAACCTGCCGATACGATTGAATTTTATCGTCGTCAGTAATACCCCGTGCATTCAAATATGCTTTTGTCTCTTCCGGACTGAAGTTTCCCAAAGAGGTAGTATAAAGAGTGCCATTGTCTTGATACCTCTGCCAGCGACTATATCCATCGGGCGTAACATCCTCGATGCTCTTACGTCCAGCTATCACTAATCCCACATTGCACTCCAAGCGCGGGAGTAGATAATCCAGCAGCCAGGGAACAATGGTAGGAGCTAAGCGGCCAAAGGCATCAAGGAAGAGAATTACCCGTTGTAGCTTGTCCTGCTCATATAAGAGCGCAAAGTGAGGTTGAGCCACAGCATTAAGATCGGCGACAAATGCTTCCGTTAGGGGAACGTGCGGTTCTTGCGACATCTCTATTTCTTTAGCATACTGATGTTCTTCGTATTTTTTCGTCATAAAAGTGAGGGCAACTTTAGCTCCATCACCGGTTATCGGGCCCACAACGCTACCCACTCCTGGCATACCATAGCGTGTAGCAATAGCATCTGTCGCTGAGCTGGCTACTGAGCCAAGTGTTTTTGATACAGTATCGATGATTTCCCTTTGCTGTTCTTCCTGCTTTGCTTGTTGTTGTTGGGTTATATCCCTGTATTTTTTCCATTCATCCTCAAACTTTTTCAGATGAAAGCCAGCCCTACTCAGTTGATCTGCAAACTGCCTCATCACATCCATCGGTGTTAACCACCGTTCATTAACAAGTGCTGTCAGGCAGTCATCCTTAAAATCAGGAGACTGTGCCACCTTGATAAACTGGTTGAGCAAGGTCGTTTTGCCCACGCCTGCGCCTCCTGAAATAGCAAAAATATTGCAGGCAGGCGTTTCTGGGGCAAGGATCTTTTCTACGAAAAGCCTGATCTCTTCCCTGCGGCCAATAAAGTCTTTTGAAATATAGGCGAAATATGCCGGAGCTTGCGATTCGACTTGTGACACGCTTTACCTCCATATCCAGTCACCATTGCACTGTCTACAACGGGTAAATCCTCTGCAACTTTCGCACAATATGCTTTACATGCTGCGTTTTTTACGAGATTTGAGATACCTGTTCAGTACTCCGTGCCAAAAGCATCAATATGCACCATCCATCCAAACATTTGCGGAACAAACGTTCCCCCCACTTTCGTACACACTGCCTTCGTCGTGATCCAGCCATCTAAGCCGAATGGTGAATTAGCCGGAAACAAAGTTCTACCGCTATCTCCACCTGGCAAGCATACATTTACATGTAAATGCCAGGGAGCTGCACCCAGAGGAAACAGTTGGTTCAACTGATCCTCCGTCAAGTCGGCAGGCGCACTGAACATCACACCTACTAACTGGTAGCTTTTCCCTATCGGTTTGTATAAGAGGGCCGTTGGGTGGGTTGGATCAAAAATTGTCTGAGCATTTCCAAAGTTTCGCACATTGGCAAAGTGATAGACATCCTGCGGCACATCGGGGGTGAAAATCTGGTAGCCGTCATGAAGAGCCAGCCGATAATCCTTATACTTTGCCATGCATGTCGTGACCATATGCACAATTGCCTCTGCACGCTGTACCTCAGCCGTTGTTGGCTTGCGATAAGCAGTCATCTTCATATGGGGCCCCATGTTCATACGGATAGCATTACTCGCTGTTGAAGAAGTAGAGGCCCCTGCTGGCACTTGTGGAGGCAGGGAAGTTGTCCATGTCTTCGAGGCACACAACGTAGCTGTGGAGGGTGTAGACACAACTTTCTGGGGTGATGCCGCCTGGGTTTGCATACCACAGCCGGCCAGGGCCAACAACAAAATTAGCACAGGTATCAGTTTAGCTCGCATGGTCGTCCCTCTTCATAGCTATGCTCATCCAAGAGCGTTATTCCTGCCTACTGCTTCCTTCTTTGATAATTTTATCATATAACGAAGCAAGATATCTTCGTTTGCCAAATATCTATGCATCTTTCTTCCAGGTGGCAGCATCCCTGGCATCATTGTGGTATAACAATAGTGGAGAAGGTGATAATCACTGTTTACAGTGAACCCACGCAAAAATGAAAGGCATCACACACCGCTATGCATCCATCACCTGAACAACCAAAAGAAGGTCTCAGCAACCAGAAAAAAACTCTCGCCAACGCGACACAACAACGTCGCCAATCCTTCTCGTACTTACGTATCAAGGACACAGATGCAAATTCCACACTTGGTGACATCCTCCTGCCCTTCCTGTTCGCAGCAATAGAGACATGTTGGCTCGATGCCATCTTCATCGGCCCTTTTCAATCTTATCAGCCACTGATGCCCCTCTGGGCTCCTCTCGTACTCATTATCGGCTCCCAATGGATTCTCAGCCGACTTGAGCAACGCGCTAACCTCATCTCAACTTCTTCCACTTCGACCACTACACCGGCTACTCCCGCAGAGAGGGGAGGTACCCTCCCCGGCTCATCGCTCTTCATCCTCTTCGTTACCCTCACTACACTCTTTATCACCTGGATCACGCTCTATGCACCCTCCGCATTCTTCCTCGATCCCCGCTGGCTTTTCTCGCTGTTCAACGACATTCTGCTACTCGACCTGCAAGCCTATCACGTCTTCTTCATCATCGCTATCACCCTCTATCTGTGCTGGCGCAGCGTGCGCTTCCTGCACCGCGCATATGAACCTTCGCAAGTCTTCGGCACTCTACGTCTTGGTATGGGCATTATTGTGGCTATCATTCTGCTCCGTGCAGGTCAGAGCAGTACGAGTACAGGGTTCATGAGCAACGATTTCATATTGCTCATGCTTATTCCTATCTTCCTCTTTCTATCGCTCGCTGCCCATTCGCTAGCCCGTATCAGCTTTCTTCGTCGCACGCACCCGTTCCACCTCGGAGGCGATATCTCTAGCAACGAACGCTCCATCCTCCTCACGATTGCCATGATCGGTCTCACCCTGTTCCTCATCTCCTGGCTAACCGAGGCTTTCGCCAGCCCCACTATTCTTACCACCACACGGCAACTCTTCACTCTGTTAGGGTATGTCTATGACTGGTTGATCATCATCGTGGCTGCCATCCTCAGTTTCCTTACCATACCCGTACTCTGGCTCATTACCTGGTTGCTCTCTCTTTTTCGACCTCATCTTTCGTCACCTTCAACTCACCCACCTTCTTACACGCCCTCTACTTCGCCATCACTATCAACAGCTACCATCTCCGCATTGATTCCTTTTCTAAAGGTACTTGTCCCTATCCTGCTTGCTCTTGTTGCAGTCCTCCTCATACGCTGGATTGCGCGCCGTCGCAAACGTGGCAAAGTCATCACCAATCGCCCTCACCTCGAAGAATTTCACGAAAGTCTCTGGTCATGGTCACTCTTCTGGACACAACTGAAAGCCTTATTCCGTACCCTTTTTGGTCGTTTCTTCCCCTCAAAAACTCCAGCCATAGCACAAACGAGTAGTGAAACGGTCATCACTGGCGAACCTAGCGTGCGCACCATCCGTGAAATGTACCGTGCCCTACTCCAACGCGCTGCCGCCCGTGGCTACCCTCGTAGAAAAGACGAAACTCCCTACGAATTTAACCAACGCCTCCACGACAATACCCCTCTCGCTCAGCCACAACTCGTCTCCATCACCGAGTCCTACACATCCACGCGCTACGGAGACCATATTCCTGATGAAGCAGAGGTTACTGATATCCGGCAAGAATGGACTATACTAGAGCAAAAATGGCGTGAAGGGATGAACTAAACTGTCTTCTGTTCCCGCGAGTCACTCCCGTGAAGATATTGACAAATGCAGGCTATATCGTACAATGCTCATGAAACATCTCTGGAGAAAATCAGCAACAGCTCATTCTCTGCGAGCGAGGGAGGAAGCAGATATGTCTATTACCCTTCATGATGTAGAAAGACTTCAGGCTCTCTACCCTAACCATCAAATCGAATTGCGAGAAGGAAACATTGTTATTATGAGTCCCTCCGATAGCGTCTCTGGCGAAGTAGGAGTCCAATTTAGTACGCTGCTCAACGTGTGGGTTCGCAAGCATAATTTAGGACGAGTCTTCGATGCAAGTACGGGTTTTCGTCTGCCTAATGGCGACTTGCTCTCCCCTGACGTCTCTTTTGTCTCACGGGAGCGACTCAAACAAAATCCTCGCACATATCTTTCTGTGGTTCCTGAGCTGATCGTCGAGATCAAATCGAGCCGCGATCGTCTTCGTACCCTAGAAGAGAAAATCACACTTTTTTTGAGTCAAGGTGTACAGGTAGGTCTTCTCATTGATCCTGATACCCAAACTGTCTCCATCTACCGCTTTGATAGGTCAAGTACAACTGCTGAGAGCGCAGCATTCCTTCCTCAGAGAACAACTTTGCACAATGGAGAGACCCTAAGCATTCCTGAACTCTTTCCTAGCTGGGAAATCCCAATTACGAGCCTCTGGCCACCCGTATACGAGTAGCAAGGGCCAATCCATTTCAAAGACGAGACCATCTCGCTTTGTCATCCTGAGCGCAGTGAAGGATCTCTCGTCGGCGAGAGATCCTTCACTGCGCTCAGGATGACACTCGTGAATCGGCTTCGTTTGACTCGCAACATGTCTTCTTTGAAATGGATTGGTAGCAAGGGCATTGTCAACATCCAGAACGTACTCGCCTTTGCTATATCGTTACAGGATTGGTCTTTCTCACGCTAGAGGTAGCTGTGCCCCATTGGTGATCGTTTGGCTCCTCACTATATTAGAATCTTGTCAACACAGAGGGATAGCATGGCTGCTATCCCTCTGTGTTGACAAGCATAGAGAGCTAATGCGTCATCTCCTGTCCCGGCCTCCAGCGTAAATTTGGCTTACGTGCTGCCAACGCCTGATCCAGTCGCCCCACAGGCGTTGTATGCGGAGCCGTCTTCACAATCTCAGGGTTGGTACGGGACTCCTCGGCAATCTGCTTCATCACACTCACGAAGGAGTCCAGCGTCTCGCGAGTCTCCGTCTCCGTCGGCTCGATCATCATAGCCTCATGAACGATTAAGGGGAAGTAGATTGTTGGCGCGTACATACCAAAGTCCAGGATACGTTTGGCAATATCCAACGCTGTGACGCCACTCTCCTTCTTCTGACGCTCCGCCGTAGCAATAAACTCGTGCTGGCAGATGAGTGGATAGGCGATCTCATACTCATCGGCCAGTTCATGCTTGAGATAGTTAGCATTGAGAATAGCACTCTCCGCCACATGGCGTAGTCCTTCAGGACCATAGGTGCGAATGTAGGTATAGGCACGTACCAGTACCCCAAAATTGCCCTTGTTGGCACGCATCTTCCCAATTGAGTGAGAACCTGGGTCTTGCCAGTAGTAGCCTTGTTCATTCTTTCCTGGCAAAGGACCAGGCAGAAACTGCACCAGATGCTCTTTGACACCGATGGGGCCAGCCCCTGGGCCACCACCACCGTGGGGCGTACTGCACGTCTTGTGCAGGTTGAAATGCACCACGTCAAAGCCCATATCGCCCGGACGAGTGATACCGAGCACCGCGTTAGCATTGGCACCGTCGTAGTACAGTTGCCCACCGGCCTCATGCACCAGTGTGGCTATCTCCGCAACATTGCCATCAAAAAGCCCAAGCGTGTTCGGATTGGTCATCATGATCGC
>WNFX01001450.1_pt1 | contig 26534 bp, 22 predicted proteins | sample 5400111 | NCBI WGS metagenome assembly WNFX01 (sample SAMN13153363, study PRJNA577476) | soil metagenome | isolation source: 40 cm soil or saprolite under grassland replicate 1 | place: USA:California | collected 2016-06-15
AACTTCTACGGCAAGAAGGTCGTGACCGCGGCAGCGGAGTTCCGCAACTTTTCCGTTTCGCGGCCGTGAGCCTGCCCGGCGCTCCGCGCCGGGCGCTCGGCATGCAGCTATGCCGTCTATCCCTGCGGCTAGTCTGGTGGCAGACGACCAAACCAGCAGAGGGTTAGGCCATGGATCTGCGCCCAGACATGTCGGCCGGCGACCGCCTGAAGGTGGCACGGCGAGCAGCCGGACTGACCCAGGAACAGCTGGCCGAGCGGGCGGCCGTCAACGTGGACACGATTCGCAAGCTTGAGCAGAACCAGCGCCAGTCCATGCGTGTTACCACTGCCAATGCCCTGGCTAGCGCCATCGGCATCGAGACGACCGCTCTGCTGCTCGGGACTGCGGCCACCGAGGCAACGCAAGACCCACAACTACTGCTCATCCGGCAGGCATTAGTACCCGCGAATCACTTCGCGCCTGCCACGGACGACGACGCAGAAGACACCGCGCCAACGCCGGCCGCCATCCGCCAGAGCGCCGAGGACGCCTGGACCCTTTACCACGCCGGCGAGTTCGCCAGCCTCAGCAACATTCTCCCTGGCCTCATCGCCGAAGCTCGCGTCTCAGCCCGCGAGCACGCCAACGGTTCAACCGCCGCCGCTCACGCCGCCCTCGCCAAGACCCTGCAGCTCGGCGCACACGCCATGGTGCAGAACCAGATGGAAGACCTCGCCCTGCTAGGACTGGACCAGGCCATGGCAGCAGCCCAGCGGGCCGACGACCCGCTACTGGCGGCCATGATGGCCAACAGCGTGGCCTGGGTATTCCTCCGCACCGGACGGCTGGCCGACTCCGAACGCGTCGCAACCGCCACAGCCGACGGAATCGAGCCGACCTTCCGCAGATCGGCACCGCATCACGTCGCCGTTTACGGCGGCCTGCTCCTGTCGGCGATGACCGCAGCAGCGCGGCAGCAGAGATTCGATCTCGCACGGGAACTGCTCGCCGTCGCCCAGGCCGCAGCACAGCGCATAGGCGAAGACTCCACCGACCGGTGGACCACGGTATTCGGCCCGACCTCGGTGGCCATGCAGGCGGTCTCCCTGGAGGCAGCAGCCGGCGAATGGCACCGCGTGCTCGATCTCTCGCAGCACGTGCCTCTATCAGGCAAAACCCCGACCTCCTGGAAGGTCCGCTTCCTTCTCGATGTCGCTCACGCGCAAGCCGACACACACCGTGATTCAGACGCCGTAGAAACACTCCGAACCATCCGCCGCCTGGCACCAGGCTGGATGCAACGACACGGCCTCGCCGTTGCCGTAGCCCGCGAACTACTTGCCCGTAAGCACCGGCCAACAGGAATCATCACCCTGGCCGACTTCCTCGGCATCGCGCGATAACAACAGTGGTGTAAGCCCTCAGCACCACCAGGAAAACAACCCGCCGCTAGTGGGCTTTGTCCCTGTCAACGCTTCCCCGCAGCACCTAGCGTTATCGCCCGTAACTAACCGCCACACCACCGGACGGGCAAACGGCGCGGTGACCAAGCACAAAGGGGAGGCACAATGCACCGCCTGCCGCCGACAGGCTCACACGGACGCGGTGACCACAGCGTGAGTGATGCTGCGGCTCATGCCGCACGATCGGCTGACGGGCCATGGCACGCAGGTTCGGGTGAAGCCATGGCATACGTCGAACTGGCCGTGCTCCCGGTCACCCCGTTCTGGGCGCGACGGCACGCTGAGGCCGTCCTCGGCGCATGGCAATTACCCCCCGACACCATACAAACCGCCACCCTGCTCGTATCCGAGCTAGTCACCAATGCCGTGGCCGCCATGACCGGGCTAGCGCGGGGGTCGTACGCCGGAAACGCGCAACCTATTACCCAGACACTACGACGGCAGCAGGGCCGGATCGTGATCGAAGTATCCGACTCCGACCCATGTCCACCCATGCCAGAGGACGCGGGACCCGATGCCGAGTCCGGGCGCGGGCTCATGCTCGTGGACGTACTCAGCAAAGAGTGGTCCTACTACTTCCCGCCATCCGGCGGCAAAACCGTCTACTGCGTCATCGGCACCGGACCATGACACCAACCAAAGGAACCATGACCACGATGGACGCCAGGAGACCGATCGCCGTGACCACGCGGCGCAACGGCCGGCTGTCCCGGCTGCGGATCGAGTACCCGCAGTGGATGCGCTAGCCAGACCGCCGGCCAGCCTACGACCCTGACCTGGTACGGCTGCTCTTGACCTTGACCAGCGAGCTTCCCGGCAGCAAGCGCGCCCTGCTCGTGCTGCTGGCCGAGTACCGGCACGCCCTGCTTGGCCTTGCAGCTCAGATCGAATCCGCCGCACGCGCCGATCGCGCCGGATCACTCGCGCGCCCGCGCAGCCTGCGGCAGGAACCCCGGCCCGCGCCCCCCGCTCCCTGCCAGGGCGCGGGGCCGGGCCAGCCACCCAGCCAGGAAGGACACCCCGAGCATGCACCACCACGACCCGCCCCAGCGTGCCGCCGCAGCTGGCCGCAGATCCGCGATCCGCCTGATCACGCCGCCCAGCCCCGGCCGGCCCCTGGGTCACCGCCGGTCAGATCATCGCCAGCCGCCGCGCGCCCGCACGCGGCATCTGGCAGGCAGCGCTCCCCGGGCCGGCCCGCGCCCCCGGCGGGCCGGCCGACCTGCTGGCCGGCCACGGGCACCACGACGGCCTGATCGTCGTCCACTTCCGCAGCCGCGCCGACATGCTGATCTCCGCCCTGGCCGATCAGGCCGGATTCAGCATCCAGACCGCCTGGCTGGCCATGAGCGAGCTGGTCACGCGCGGATACCTCACCGCCCGGCCGGATGGCGACGGCTACGACGCCGCCATCCCCGGCCCCGGCGACGGCCACCACACCCGCATGCCCTCAGCCAGTTAGCACACCACCCGCACAGTCCGCGCGCGGTGCCGGGGCTGCGGCCATGCGAGGTCATTGCTGCGGCGGCCGTGTAGGGCATGGTGTTCGCCTGCGGGTCGCCGGGATCGGCTCAGTACAGCCGCGCATTTGTGCGGTCCCTGTTGACCGGCTCGCCCTGCCAGCTGGCGGCGGTGAAGAAAGCCGATTCGCGCTACCCGACGGTCCAGCCCCACTTCCTCGGTCACCTCCCGCCGGCGCGCAGCATGCGAGGACTCCTCCGCCTCCACCGCCCCGCCCGGCAGGTCCGAGGTATCCCGGTACACGGGTCAATTAGCAGCACTCCGCCAGCGCGGTCGCGGAACAACGCACCCGCAGCCATCCGCTTACGCGCCAGCCACGCCACGTACTCATCGGCTGGCAACATCCCCGCCCCGGCATCATTCACCCATGTGACAGTATCCAGAAGATCCGCGCCCTGCAGCGCCTACCGCATGCCGACCACGGCCCTGGGATTGCCGGTGCCCTCGCACTCCGGGGGCGGGGCTGGCGCGCCCCTGCCGGGGCGCGATCCGGTCGCATGCATGCCCGAATGCCGCAGCGGCTAGCATGGTCGGCCAACCAGGAATCGAGTGCAACCCGGGTGGCGCGGCACGAACCGGCCGACGGGGAAGGATCGATATGACGAGCTTTCAGAAATCTCCAGGCGGGACCCGCGGCCGAGGCTCCATGAGCTCGAACGCGCTGACCCGGTTCATCACCCGGATGATGACCAGCTGGCACCGGCGATCCGGGGACAAGTTCATGGGCATGGACCTGCTCTACCTGACCACCGTCGGGGCTAAGAGCGGCCAGAAGCGGCAGGCCCCCGTCGGCCGCTTCCCCGACGGCGACGATGCATGGTTGGTGATCGCGTCCGCGGCCGGGACGGCCACGCACCCCGCCTGGTACCACAATATCGCGGCGCATCCCGATCAGGTGTGGGTCGAGTTCGGCGGTCAGCAGCTCCGGGTGACCGCCAGCCAGCTTGACGGCGAAGCGCGCGAGCGGGCATGGCAGCGCATCACGCAAAGCCAGCCCCGCTACGCCGACTACCAGCGCAAGACCGACCGTGTTATCCCGGTCATCCGGCTCGCCAGGGCCGGTTGAGTGTCCTGTTGCACTACGCTTCGACCGTGCCGATCAGTAGTGCAGAAGCGATGGGATGGCTCAGGGCGGGCGTCGGTGTCGCGTTGATGGCGGCCCCTGGGGCGCCGATGCGGCTGACCGGCCGTGAGGCGCCCGGCGGGGTCGGCCTGCTGCTGATGCGGACGATCGGGATCAGGGATCTGGTTCTGGCCTGGGCACGGTGGCCGCTGCGCGCTCGGGCCCGGGACGCGGATACCTCCCGGTGAACCGCCGCCGCGCTGGCCAGTGACGCACTCGACGCCGTGGTGAGCTGTGCCAGCGGTCGCTGGATCGGCAGGCGGGACTCCTGGGGGCGCGGCCGGGCTGGCGCTTGTTTTCTTCGGCGGAGACATCCAGGCGCTCAGGGCCCGTGCCCGGCACGCCACGCGGGATGTGGCTGGCTAGGGTACTTCCACGCCGCGCGACAAGCCCGCGGTTAAAGTTCGGCGTGTCGCTCAACGGCGAGGAGTGCCATGGTGATTCCTAGCGCTGCCCGTGATGTCGCCGCCGCCGCGGGGGTGCTGCTGGTGATCTCGGCGGCTCGCAGCGTGATCGGCACGCTGATCGTGCCGCGGCCGGCCAGGGGCTGGCTGACGCACCTGGTCGACAAGCTGGTGAACGGGGCGTTCTGGCTGGCGAGCAAGCTGATCGGTGATTACCGGCGGCGTGACCGCGTGCTGGCTGGGCAGGCGGCGGCCATTCTGCTGTGCCAGATCGCCGCCTGGCTGGGGATCTTCTTCGTCGGATATTCACTGCTGGTCTGGCCGGTCACGGCCGATATCACCACAGCGTTCAGCACGGCCGGGCCGGCGCTGTGGGCGTTTGGCTCAGCCGAGGCGCACGGGGCCTTCGAGAAGGCAGTCCTGGATGCCGCCGCCCTGACCGGCCTGGTCACCGTCACGCTGCAGATCGCCTATCTGCCGACGTTGTATTCGGCGTTCAACCGGCGGGAGAACGAGATCGCGCTGCTGAACGCGCGGGCCGGGGTGCCGTCGTGGGGGCCAGAACTGCTGGCGCGGACCCACTACGCGCTCGGCTCGGGTGCCTCCACGATCGACACCCTGCCGGATCTGTACGCGCGCTGGGAGAGCTGGGCCGCGGATGTCGCGGAGAGCCACACCACGTACCTGCCGCTGGTGCGGTTCCGCTCGCCAAGGCCGCTGTCGTCCTGGGTGACCGCGCTGCTCGCCGTGCTCGACTCCGCTGCCTTGATTCTGGCGCTTTCCCCGCGCTCGGCGCCGGTCGTGCCGGCCCGGCTGTGCCTGCGCAGCGGCCTGCTGTGCTTCGGCGAGGTCGCCCGCGCCATGAACCTGCAGGTCCCCGACATGCCCGATCCGGCCGGCGGGATCAGGTTGCAATACGCGGATTTCCTCGATGCCATCGCCAGGCTCAGGGAGGTGGACTTCCCGATCGAGCGCGACCCGGCGCAGGCCTGGCAGGACTTCGCCGGCTGGCGGGTCAACTACGAGCAGGCGGCCTACGCCGTGGCCGCGTCGGTGGATGCGGTGCCAGCCCTATGGTCAGGGCCGCGCCGCCATCCAAGCACGCCAATCGCACCGATCCGCCCGGCGCCAGGCAAGCCGCCGAAATGACGCGCGGCAGCGCTCGGGCCGTTGTCATCGGCTTCGCTGCCCGTGCCTGCCATCGACGCCGGCGTTCCATGCCGGTGCAGCCCGTCCGGTGCGGCGACGACGAAGTGGCCTTCGCGGGCCCCGGTGTCCCAGCGGTAGGAACTCTCCGCCTGGGAGCCGGTACCATCAGCGGCAACCGTCCGGGCGGCGCGGCCCTCCACGCGGGCGCCCTCGTGCCGCTGGTCGTGGCCGCGGCTTCAAATATCCGTCACCCGACCGATGTCTCTCGCTGCAATTTTCAGCAGTATTTGTAGCGCAACAACCGGCACGATCCTCATCAGCAGCTTGATCGGATCTATCCCGGACTGGCCGCGCAGGGTGGACCTGCGCGCTCCCCAGACCGGCTCAACCGGCCCCCGGCAAGGAAACAGATGGACACAATGGCGCCGACTCGCCCGGCCGTGCTACGCCCGCGCCGCATCCCGCTCACCGCAAGACCGGCTGCGGCAGCCGAAGCCCGCAGCCAGGTACTGGCCGCGATCGAGACGTGGGACATCCCCGTGGATCCGCCCGTCGCGGCCCTGCTCACCAGCGAACTGGTCACCAATGCCATCAGGCACGGGGCCGGCGAGACTGTGATGCTGGTCATCACCGGCGCTTGCGGTCAGTTACGTGTTGAAGTTCACGATACGTCGCGGTCGATGCCGGTGCAGGTGGACGCACCGGCGGACGCGGAGACCGGACGGGGCCTGATGCTGGTCACCAGCCTGTCGGCCGACTGGGGTTTCTACCCGACCGCTACGGGCAAGGCCGTGTACTTCACTCTCGCGTTTCAGGCCGATCTTGATGACGGAGACGACCCCAGCCGACAGGGCGATCGCAGCTATGCCCGGCAGCTGTGAGCCCTCGGCGGGGCCACCAGACAGGCCCTGCGCACCAACCCTTGCTCGCGCCGTGATCATTTCGACGCGATGGTGCGCAGGGCTGCCTCACGGGCGATGTCTGTGCGTGAATGGACGTCGAGCTTCTTCAGAATGTGCGAGACGTGGGTCGCGACTGTGCGTCTGGACAGGAACAGCCTGGCGGCGATTTCTGGGTTAGACAACCCGCCCTGCACGAGCGCGGCGATCTTTGTCTCGGTCGGCGTCAGGCTGTCCCAGCCGCTCCGGGCCTGCCGGTGTTTCGCGTGCGGGCCGCGGCGGATGCCATAGGCGCGGAACCTGGACTGGAGTCCGGCGACATCCGTGGCGGCACCGAGCGAGCTATAGATGTCCAGGGCACTGGTGAACGCAGTCCTCGCCCGGTCGCGTTCGTCGGCGCGGACGAAGTCTCCGGCGGCGGCCTCCAGCGCCTTCGCCCGCAGTAGCGGCCGGCTGGCGTCGCCATAACGCTCGGCGGCAGCAAGCAGCCCGGTGGGATCATGGTCAAGCAGGCCGCGGCAGTAGAGCGCGTTCGCCTGCCGATGGGGGATCTCGGATTCGGCCGCGAGCGCCACAGCGTGGCCAGCGAGGGCCTTCGCGGTGCCCAGTTCGTCAACGGCCATGGCAAGGCGGACGGCGTCGCCAAGCAGGTCCTCGATCTCCTCGAGTTCTTCCGTGTTGTCGGTGAACCCGGCTGTCAGCACTGCCAGCGCCTCAGGCAGCGCGCCGGCATGCTCGCAGTCCAGGCTTTGGGCGAGTGCCAGCGGGCCGACAACCCGGTTTCCGATCCGCTTTGCATGCGGGACGGCTGCCGCGAGGTGGCGCCGCGCCGCGGTGAGATCACCGCGGTGGAAGCAGATCACGGCGGCGACACCGAGATCGCAACAGGCCGCGGTGGGCTCCTTCAGGTCCTCGTGCAGGACCTGAACCTCAGCCATCGCGTCATCCCATCGCCCGCTGTCGAAGAGCAGCTGGCCAAGGGCGCTGTGCGCCTGAGCCAGCCGGATCACCGTGCCGACCTGGTCAGCGAGTTGCCGTGCCTGCCGAGCAGCGCCGATGGCCTCCTCGTACTGATCGAGGCAACCCAATGTGATGGCCTTGTTGATCTGCAGCAGCAGCCGCAGGTCGGTGAGTGCCGGATCTGCCTGGGTCACGGTTAGCGCCCGGTCGAACAGCGGCAGCGCGTCAGTCATCTGCCCCTGAACCGCGGTCACTATGGTCAGCACGTGCAATGCCCAGCCGATCGCCCAGTTGTCGCCCGCCTCCGAAGCCGCCGCGAGCGCGGTGGCGCCGACCCGGCCAGCCTTCTCGACCTCGCCGAGGTTGCTGTGCGTCCGCGCGGCGAGCACGAGCAGCCGCGCGCGGTGCCTGGCCGAGATCCCTGGAGAAGCCAGGGCCCGGTTCAGGGTCGCCAGGGACTCCGCGGACCGGCCGGCCCGCATACTGCACTGCGCGAGCGTCCAGTGCAGGTCAACGAGGACATCGGGTTCGACCGCGTGCACCAGAGCGTGGTTCGCCACCTGCTCGGCCTCGGCGACATCGCCTACCCGGTACAGGGCGTCAGCGAGCCGGCCCTCAAGACCGTCATGCTGGAAAGAGCCAACTGGGGAGCCAGCGACTGCTTGGCGCAGGAGTTCGGCCGCAACTTGTGGCGCCTGGCCGACCAGCAGCTCCGCTGTGCGTGCCAGCCAGCTCAGTATCCACTCATCCATTGGCTCGGTCGTGACGCCAGAACCGCCAACTGCCCCGAGCAGTTGCCGGGCAACCCGGTCCACCGGGGCGCCGGCCTCAGCGAGGGCCCGCCCCGCATCGCGGTGCCATGCGGCGCGCACCGGCACCGGTATCTCGTCGTACAGCGCCGCACGGATCATTGGATGCCGGAACCCGAGGCTGTTGCCAGTCTCGGCCAGCACGCCGGCGGCGCGCGCCTCGTCAACGGCCTGGATCAGGTCTGCCACCCCACGGCCAAGGACGATCGCCAGGTCAGGCACGGCGAAGTCCACGCCGAGCAGAGCTGCGGCACGTAGCACGTCACGCACCGCACCGGAGACGAAGCCAAGCCGATCCGCTATGGCGGCCGACAGAGAGCTTGGTGCGGGGCCGCTCGTCAGCTCAGCGGCTCCCGCGTCGGTAATGGTGACACTGGAGCTGCGAGCCAGCGCAGCGACCAGCTCGGTAACGTAAAGCGGGTTGCCCGCCGCACCGTCGGCAAGCCGCAGCAACTTGTCGTCCGGCCTGCCGCCGGCCAGGGCTGCTATCAGCTCGGCCACCGCTGCCTCGGTGAGCCCGCTGAGCTGGAGCCGTGCGGCATCGCCCACCGCTCGCCGCAGCGCAAGCAGGTCATCCCGCTGCGGCACCGGGCGAATCATCCCGATCAGCAGCAGCGGCACCTGCCGCACCGACCTGGCCAGCCGCCCCCACAGCGCGACACTGGCCTGATCCGCCCATTGGAGGTCGTCGATGACGAGAATCGTCGGCTGCGCGGCGCACTGCTCGGCGATGAGCGCAAGCAACTGCTCGGCCAGCGCGGCTGACACGTCCGTGCCGCGATCGGCGGTGAGCTCGCCGCGCAGCAACCGGACGATCGTGTTCCGTCGAGGATTTGTGGATGGCTCGCGTACCCGTAAACCCTCGAGCAGCGGCAGCAGCGGCAGCGCCTGCCCGAGCTCGTCACCTGCGCCCCAGAAGACCTGACAGCCGAGATCCGCCACCTCAGCCAGCGCCGCCCGTACCAGCGCGGACTTGCCGATTCCGGGCTCGCCCTCGATCAGGACCGCACCGCCACGCCCTCCAGCAGCTTCCGTCACCAGCCTGACCAGCGTTGCTATCTCGCTGGCGCGGCCGATCAGCGCACCGGCCAAGGTGACGGTGGGCACGGAGCGAACATTACTACTAGAACATTAGGGAAACAAGTGGTGTTTTCCGGTGCAAGCCCACCAGCTAAATGCTTTTCCGGCAGTAGTGGCATGGCGTGCCTTCCTGTCCCTGGATGCAAATTGCCCAGGTGCTTGCAGAGCATGTACACGCTAAAATTCCTCCGCATGGCTACTTGAATATTTCCGCGGTAAAGCGACAGCGATTGTCGCGCCAAATTTCACCATTCAGGAAAGCGCATGAAACCCTCCGGGGCTGGAAATAGCTCCACCTGACATAGATGCGCCGTGCGGATCGGCATGGCCGGGCAACCTGCCTGCTGACCTCGGGGAATCGCCATGGAGGAATCATGCGCATCAGGCGAGCTATCATCATTCCCGCTATCCTGGCGCTCGGCGCGACCGGATCGATCATGGCGGGCTCGGCAATGTCGGTCGCGGCCGGGCACGCACCCAGTGTCCACGTACAGGCCGCCGCCACTTCCGGGACGCCCAACATGTTTTATCATACCTAGCTAACATGACGTACGGCCAACGCGGAAACGAATCCATCTAATCCCGCCGTGGTCGATCGCCGGCTGCACGGGGCCGGATCCCGACCCAGCCTGCGCGCCGGCCTGCACCGGCGGCTGGCCCGACCAGGTACGCTAAAACACCGTGCCGGTTGGCGGTCACATTTTACCGAAACCGTCGAATTCTCCGTTCCGTGCTCCTCCAAGAAAAGCCTGCCATTCGCCCGATGTAAATCGGAGGACCGGACCTTCGGGGTTCTTGCTGTCGCGAACACCGATCTGGCCGTCAGGCAGGCTTGCTACCTCGACGCAGTTGCCGTTGGAGAAGCTCAGAGAGCTCTTGATCCAGTACGAACCTGAGCCCGGCCCTCGCCGACGGCCCCAGGGCGTAAGTCTTCTCACGTCCCTTACCTCGCTGAATGTCGGTGCGTATGTGTCGCCGGTAGCCGCTAGCTGCGATTACAACAAGTAATCTAACAGCTACTCAGCGTGTTAGCCGGCGTTTGCCCAATGCGACTCAGCCGTTTCGGCTATGAGCGCCCTAGACAACACCGGGTCAAGCGAGGCACCGGCGAGCATCTGAAATGCGAGCCTATGCAGATAAGTCTCCCGCTCCTCCTCCATCGAGAAGTCGTTCCGCAGATGCTCGGCGCATACCACGTCTTGTAGTATAGCTTCATCATCTGATCCGTAGCGAAATATCACAAATGATTCCCCGAAGACCGTGTGCTGAGTGTCGAGGGGGAGGATACACAACGTCACCTCCGGACGGTCGGCCTCATACACGAGCCGCTGAAGTTGCTCATACATCACCCGATCATCGCCGATCCGGCGCTTCAGGATCGATTCATCGAGAACGATGGACAGCTGAACCGGCGGTTCTCTGGTCAGCACCTGCTGGCGTAGCATCCGGACCTTGACCAGCCGCTCGATCATGCCCGGCGCGACTGGTTCGACCCGGCTGTAACTGCTAATTATATGCCTAGCATATGTTTTCGTCTGTAAAAGGCCAGGCACAACCTCGACATGCCAGATAGCGATTGAACTCGCCTCATGCTCGAGGCCAATGAACTGCTGGTAGTCGGCGGAAATGCTGTCCGCGAACTCCTCCCACCATCCCTTCTGGGCCGCATCCTCGGCGAGCGCGAGGAGGAGCGCGCGGCGGGAACCTGTGATCTCGTAGTAGTCGAGCAGCCTTTCGACTTCCCGAGGCTTCAAGCCGGTCCTGGCCAGCTCGTATCTGCTGATCTTGGAAGGCGACCATCTCAACGCCGCGGCGACGGCCTCGCCGCTCTTGCCCTTGCTTTCCCTGATCCCACGCAGCTCCGCGGCCAGTCGACGGCGCCGTACCGTGGGGCTTCCTGGCACGGTCATCCGGCATCCCTCTCTCCTGCATGCCGCGCGACCGAGACCAGTGTGACAGTCCTTCCGATGGGCTCCCGCTGCGAACGTCCTCGGGCACTTCGGCACCAATAACGATGAGATCATCATACGGTTCGTCTCCGCCGCGAACATGCCCAAGTTCCGGCAACTGCGCGCAGCTCATCCTCAGCGGCCAGCGGCGGCCCGCGGGCCGACCGGTACGATCAAGCTCCCGCACGGATTGACCGTTCACCCGCACCGCCATTCAACGGCTGATAGATGTGCGCGAGATCAAATCGCGCGACCTCGGCGACACTGGCCGTTACGGCGAGATGCTGGCGCCGTATCTCAAGAGCGTCGATATGCGTCGCTATCAGTGACGGATGCTCCGGCGCTCGCCGGGTCCCTGCGTCACTTCCTGGTGTGCGGCTGCCTCCTGGAGTGAGGCGGCTTCCTTGCGCTCCCACTCCTCGATACCGCGCAGGACGCCCTCGGTATAAGCGCGCAGGTGCGCACGGTAAACGTCGCTGTAGGTACGCAGATAAGCCAGCTCGGCCTGCGCTGCCCGCCGCTCGCGGTCGGTCTGCGGCGGTGCCGCGTCCAGCGCGGATACCGCCGCCTCGCGGGCCCTGGCATGCGCTTCCTCCAGGAGCATGTCCGAGTGCTGCTGGGCCTCCCGCATGATGTCATCGCGGCGCAGCCTGGCTTCCTCGGTGAGCCGGCTGCTGTAAGCCTGGGCGTCGGCCACGTACCGGTCGGCGGTGACCTGCGCACTCGACAGTATCCGCACCGCGTGTACGTGCGCGTCTGCCTCGCCGAACAGCACCGCCTGCGGATCACCGTCGGCATTTCCCGCGATAATCCGCCGGCGCAGCCGCTGAACGTCCTGCCACAGAGACGCCCGCTCGTTCACCAGCCGCACGAACTCGGCTTGCACCACGCGCAGGAAACCGTGGACAGCCTCCTCCTCGTAGCCGCGCCGCCCCAGCCGCGACGTCGGAAACGTCACGGTCTGCAGCTCGTCGGGAGTCAGCCTGTTCTGCTCGTCGAACCACGGTGTTGTCAAGGCTCGCTCCACCCGAAATCCTCGATGTGTATCTGCTCCTTCGCCAGGCCCGCTGAAGTCAGCCGGGTGACGGCTTCCCTGACCATCTCGGTCGGGCCCGCCACGTAGGCATCGTGCCCTGACCAATCGCCGTGCCTTGCCACCACATCAGGGAGGATGCCCGTCTCGCCCGCGAACTTAGAATCGGCTGACACGGCTGGCGTTACGGTCAGCCACGGGTGCTGGGCGGCCAGCTTCTCCAAGCTGTCCAGGTCATACAGTCCGTCGGCCGTCCGCGCGCCGAAGAACAGGTGCACCGTCGGCGGCCGCGGCAGCGCGGCCACCTGCTCGAGGATGGCTTTCAGCGGGGCCAGTCCGGTACTTCCAGCCACCAGCAAGATGTCCCGACCCGAGCCTGGGTCATTCAGCGTGAGGGCGCCCACCGGCGGACCCAGCCTGAGTTCGGTGTCAGCGATGTTGCTGCTATTCAGCGCCATGCTCACCGCGCCGCCGTCAATCAGCCGGACATGGAACTCCAGGAGCCCGTCGCGACGCGGCGCGTTCGCCATGGAGTAGTAGCGCCACAGCTTCGGGCGGCTCGGGCACTCGATCGCCACGGACTGGCCAGGCAGGTAGTCCATCTGCGGCTCCGGCCGGACGAAGAGCACGGTGATATCGAACGCCCTCCGCTCGTAAGCCACGACCGTGCCCCGCCACCAGGCAGGCCACAGTTGTTCGTCAGTGCGCGCCGCCTCGATCATGACCGAGCCGATGAGCTGATAGGCCGCCAGCCAGTCGGCAGCGAGCCCCGGCGTCCAGGCCGGGCCGGAAAAATGTTCTAGGGTCGCTAGCAGGCTGGCGCCCACGGCGTCATAATGCTCGGCGACAGCGCCGAACTTCCGATGATCACGACCAAGGCCCTGAAGGAACGCAGTCAGCTCAGTGACATTGTCGACCTGGGAAACGATCTTCACCAGTGCATCGACGAGGTGGCCGCGCTGCACCGCCATCGAGATCGGGAACAGGTCCCGCACCTCAGGATGCTTGATGAACAGATCGGAGTAGAAGAACAGCGGTAACTCGTCACCGTGCATCGCGACACGGGCGAAGCTTTCCCGCAGCCGGGCAACGTCCAACTGTGCCGCCTCTCTCCGCTGCCGCCGCCAGTTGACTGATCTCGGCACGCTGACTCCGCTCAGGAGATCCGGTCACACTGCTAACGCCGAACCGTGCCGCAATTGCACGACAAATACTGCTGCAAGTTTCAGGCGGAGACATCGGTCAGGTGACGGATGTTTGAAGCGGTGAGAACGACCCGCGAGTTGCGCGGCTGAGGCTGCCCGAGCCGCACCGCCCGGATGCGGTCCCGACCGTCACGAGGTCGGCCTGCTGCCATCCCGATGGCCTCGCGGCGGGCGGCCTGATCCGTTACCTGGCCGCCTTTCGGTGACTGGCTTGTGACGTGGCGATGGCCAGCGTGATGCGGCTTTCGCGCACCGTGCGTGCTGGCACCAATCGCCGAGCTGGACGCGGGTTGGCCGTCAGCGCACCAGCGGCGTTTGGCCGCCGGTGCGCCAGCGCCGGCAGCACTGGCTGCCTGCGCGCGTCTGTCTGTCCCGCTCCCGCCCTGGCCATGGTGTCCGGCCGGTGCTGTCATTGACAGGACCGCAGGCTGCCGCAGGCAGCGCCGCACGGCACCGGCGCCCGCCGCCACCGGAGGGACAGCCATCGAGCCGCTGGCGATCATGACGTTTGGGCAGGCCGACCCCCGGCTCACCGGGAACGGGAGGCAGGCACTCACGCGACCATACCGCGTGCGGAGATCCGGGTTGCATACCACCGGGGCATGATCCCGGGTCAGAACATCCAGGGCAGTCTGTTGGGCTGGAGCGGGCCTGTCGGGCCAGCGTTCGCCGAGTGAGCGGGACTACGCGCTGGCTGATGCGTGCTGCCGTGGTGATGGCCGGTGCTGTCGTGCCCGGCTACCGACGCCGCGACGCCGAGGCTGCCGAGCCCGAGAGCCAGAGCGATAGCCCCGCGCGTCGCCCAGGCGCGAACCGTCCCAGCCTGGGGTTCGCTGGGAGCCCTGTGCCTGCCCACCGATCCGCTTGTCCGCGTGCTGACGTGCCGTAACCACCCATGAGCCTTCATCGGGAAGATCTCCTCGCCGGTTGCATTGAAAGTTGCATTGAAAGCATGGCCTTCAAGAGGGAGAAGTTACACCAGAACCCATCTCGGGATATGACATTCGGATCGATCCGGGCGACAACCTGCCAGGCGTGCTTGGTATCGCCCGCTCGAACGGGGCACCGTGCCGATCGCGCCGTGCTGCTCGCACCGTGCCGCTCGAACGGGAACCGTGCCGATCGCACCGTGCCGCTCGAACGGGAACCGTGCCGATCGCACCGTGCCGAGCATTGCCGTCCGTTGGCGGCGATGCACGAGATCCGCTGGTGCACCGGCCTCCCGGAAGAAGGCCCAGGGGCCGCTTCCTCCACGGGCGCTTCTCCAGCACCTACAACAACGAGCACCTCAATGGCCGTCTCATGCCACGTCAGGCTGCGCAGCGCGGGTTATCACTCTCCACTGACGGCCATCGGCCGGCCAGCCATTGCCAAAAATCGGCCGGCCCAGCCATTGCCAAAGATGAGCTTATTCCATATAGGCTTATTCCATGGCGGTATTACAGGTCCGACAAGCGAAATAATGAAATCTGCGCTGCAAATTTCATCGCATCTCCCACGGGCCGGAAGGAGCGTGATCATTTCTTCGTTCTGGCTAATTCTCTCAGCAATCGGGTGGGAACTGCCCACAAGAGGGTATTAACGCGGCGGATGGGTCCGTACAACTCCTTCAGGCACTAACTGCGAGCTTGTCCACAGGCGGGTAGAAATGCAAGGCGATCATGAATTCCGCGTGCTTGGGCCGATCGAGCTCTGGTCGGCTGGCCAGCAATGTGATCTTGGGTCGGCCAGGACGCAGTGTGTGCTGGCCAACCTCCTGCTGACGCCACGCACGATCGTGCCGGCTGAGGCTCTCATAGACCGGCTGTGGGATACCGAGCCTCCGCCGAAGGCCAGGGAGAGTCTCTCGGTCTACATCGCGAGGCTCAGAGCGTCGCTCCGGCAGACCCTCGGTGACAGCGTGCGGCTGGCGGGGCGCGCCAGAGGCTATCTGCTCGATGTCGATCCTGAGGCGGTCGACTTGCATCAGTTCCGCAGATTGCGCCGGCAAGCGGATGCGCTGGCCGGCAGCGGCGACTACGATCATGCGGCCTCGCTGCTGCGCGAGGCGGACGGCCTCTGGCGGGGCCAGGCGCTGGCAGGCGTCCGCGGCGACTGGATGGCGCGGATGCGTGACGGTCTCGAAGAGGAGCGCCGGGCGGCCATCCTGGAGCGTGTCGAGTGCGAGCTGGAACTTGGCCGGCATGCCGACCTGGTGGGTGAGCTGCGCCACCTGCTGGCTCAGTACCCGCTGGATGAGACCCTCACCGCGCACCAGATGGCCGCCCTTTACTGGAGCGGCAGGCCGGGTGACGCACTGAGCCTTTACCGCGAGACCCGCCGCCGCCTGATCGATGAGCAGGGCACCGAACCTGGGCGCATGCTGTCCACGCTCCACCAGCGCATCCTGGCCCGAGACCCGCAGCTTGCGGTCAGGCTCGCCGACCAGCGTCCCGGCCGGCTGCCACGGCCAGACACCCTTCCGCCCCAGACGGTGGAGTTTGTCGGCCGCGGCGGGGAACTGGGGCTGCTCACCGGAGATCACGGCGACCCCGCCGCGGTCACCGTGATTGAGGGAATGCCCGGCGTGGGAAAGACCGCGCTGGCGGTTCACGCTGCCCGCGTCGTCTCCGGGCAGTACCCGGACGGGGTGCTCTACCTCAACCTTCACAGCCACGACCACGGGAGCCCATCACTCGACCCGGCCGAGGCACTGCACCGCCTGCTCAGGATGCTGAACGTGCCGGCAGCGCAGATACCCGACGCCATCGGCGAGCGCGCCGCGCTGTGGCGGGCCCAGCTGAGCCGCCGTCGCGCGGTCGTGATCCTCGATGACGCTGCCAAGCACGACCAGATCCGCCCGCTCCTGCCGGTCGCAGGCCACTGCCTGATCTTGATCACCACTCGGCGCAGGCTTCCCGACCTTCAGGGCGCCCGCACGCTGACCCTCGACGTGCTGTCCAGCGATGACGCGATCGCTCTCTTCCGGCGGATCGCGGGGCACGGCCGGGCCCAGGACGTCGATAACGTCGCCACGGCCGTAGAACTGTGCGGGCGCTTGCCGCTCGCCATCCAGCTCACCGCAGGGCGGGTCGCTCAAGACCACCGGCCCGGGCTCGCCGATTTGATCGAGGACTTGTCGCGGTCTCCCGCTCGGCTTGGCGGCAATGGCGCGGCTAGCCCGGAAGTGGTGTCCGCCTTCGACCTGTCCTATCGTGCTCTGGAGCCCGACCACCAGCGGCTCTTCCGGCGGCTGGGTGTCAGCCCGTGCGCCTACGCCAGCTTGCAGGCCGCCGCGGCCCTGGGTGACTGCACCCTCGCCGAGGCCGAGAAGGCCCTCGTCACCCTGCTCGATCATCACCTGCTCGCACCGGCCCCAGACGGTCAATTCCGTTTCCACGACCTCATCCGCGGATACGCGGCGGTGCGTGCCGCGCGTGATGACCCCGAGCCCGCGCAGAGACAGGCCGTCGCGAGGCTCCTTGACTTTTATCTGTACACCGCAGACAAAGCTGACCGGACGCTTCATCCGTTGCGGCGCCGGATGCCCGTGTCGGTCACATATCTGCCCGCCGCGAGCCCGGCACTGCGCACGCAAGAAGATGCCGCAGGCTGGCTGGAATCGGAATGGCGCAACATTCTGCAAGCCGCGCAGCACGCGGCAAGGCATGAATGGAAGCGGAAGTGCGCCGATCTCACCCACGTGCTGGCTGAATTCATGGAGACCAGGGCCTACTGGGACGACGCGATCGCCGCCCACACGCTGGCCCTGCAGGCCTGCCGCGACCTTGCCGATCCGGCCAGGATCGCGCACGCATCAGTGCAGCTCAGCGCGGTCAGCCAGCAGACCGGCCGGCACGAGGCTTCGCTGTCGCTCGCTGAGGACGCGGCGGCGATCTACCGCTCGCTGGCCGACGGGCGGGGTGAGGCCGAGGCGCTCGACCAGATAGGCATGGCCCACCAGCGTGCGGCCCGTTCCCGTGAGGCACTTGCCTATTTCAACGAGGCACGGATTCTGTACAGGGACGCCGTGGATCAGCACGGCGTGGCCAATACATTGAGTCATTCCGGAATCGCCTGCTGGCATCTCGGGCGTTACCCGGAGGCAATGGCTCACCTACAGGACGCGCTTTCACTCTATCGCGACGTCCGCGACAGGCGCGGCGAGGCGAAGACCCTCAACAACCTGGGCAGGATACAGCTGTATTGCGGATACCATAGAGACGCGCTCGATGGCTACCAGAAGTCGCTGCAAATATTCGGTGAGATAGGCGGAGCGCAGAACGAAGCGATTCTGTATCACAACATTGGCGGCGTCTACCACTATAAGGGAAGCTACGAGGAAGGGCTTGCTGCTTGCCGGCGGGCACTCGCGATATACCGCGAAATCGGCGATCTCCTTGATGAAGCTGACGTGCTCAATGACATCGGGGCCATTTATCAAAGCGCAGCGTGCTACGACGAGGCACTGATTCATCACCAGAAGGCGAGACTGATCGCCGAGGAGATCGGAAGCCTTTCCCAGCAGGTGATCGCACTTCGCCGGATAGCCGACATACGTCGCGGGTCTGGCCAGCACGGCGAGGCGTTCGATCACTACCACACCGCTCTCAAGCTGGCCAGGGAGATCGGTGACCCATACGAGGAAGCCAAAATCCTCGAAGGAATCGCGGAGTCGACGCTCAACACACAGCGGCCCTACGCCGCGCGGATCGTATTTAGGCAGGCGCTGGACATCTTCGAACGGCTGGGCGTGCCGGAGGCAGAGTCGGCGCGGATACGCATAGAGACCATGCAGCCCGCCTCCGCTCGCCGCATCTCCTAGTACGGCGTGTGGCCCCAGTCCCGTCCGCGATCGCGGACGGGACTGGGTCTGACGGCGCGCCCGATCATGTCTTCTGCGGCCCCTGCGCTGGCGCCATTCGCGCGGCAGACCGCGGCACGAGCCGCCAGACCGCGCCATGAGCCCGGCTGACCGCGCCCCATGAGCACACCAGGCTTGCGCGTGTGACCTGGGCTGCAAGGTAGCCGTCAAGACAGGTGCAATACGGACGTCCGGGCTGGTAGCGCACGCTTGTGCTGTAGTTCCCAGCGGCGGCAGCCGCTAGGAGCCAGCCGCAGAAAGCGCACCGAGCTGTACTACCCGGGGAGGTCTCCGTGGGTCTGAACCAGGGCCGGATTCTTCTGGACTCTCGCTGGCGTATTCCAGGTCGCGGCCGGTCACGCGGCCGCACCAACGGCCAGCAGCCGGGCGGGGAGTCCTTGATGTTCCCGCCCTTCCAGGCCTGCCCGGTAGCGGCGGGCGAAGCTGAGGCCGGCTTGGCCACCGGCCTGGTGGAGTTTCCTGCCGGGCGATCATTGGCCGGCGATGACTCGTTGGCCCTGGACAGCCTGGTGGTCAGTGCCGAGCGGTTCATCACGCTGTTCCACAGCGAGAATCGCGCGGGACCGCCATGCGGAAGGCTCCGGCAGGTCCGCCGCGAGATCGAGACCACGGGCACCTACCGGCACACTCCGGCTGAGCTGGAGTTCGGCGCGCGTGTCGCCTGGCGGAACAGCTCGCGGTGCATCGGGCGGCTGTACTGGCAGAGCCTGCGGGTGCGCGACCGCCGTGAGGTCACCGCGGCACCGGACATAGCCGCCGAGTCGATCGCGCACCTGCGTGAGGCAACGAACGGCGGCCGGATCCGGCCGGTGATCACCGTGTTCGCGCCCGACGCCCCGGACCGGCCAGGTCCGCGGATCCTGAACGCGCAGCTCGTCAGGTACGCGGGTTACCAGACCGCCGACGGCACCGTCATCGGTGACCCGGCCAACGCGGACATCACCCACCGTGCCCGCGACCTCGGCTGGCCGGGCGGCCGCCCGGCAGGCAGGTTCGACATACTCCCCCTGCTCGTGCAGGAGGCCGGCGCGCCCGTCACACTGCACGAGGTGCCCGCCGACGCGATACTGCAGGTACCCATCGGGCATCCGGAGTTTGACTGGTTCGCCGACCTCGGGCTGCGGTGGTATGCCGTGCCGGTGATCAGCGACATGTACCTGGAGGTCGGCGGCGTCTGTTACCCCGCCGCGCCATTCAATGGCTGGTACATGGGCACCGAGATCGGATCGCGCGATCTCGGCGACACCGGCCGCTACCACCAGCTGCCGGTAATCGCCAGGCACATGGGCCTGTCCATGGCCAGCGACCGTACCTTGTGGAAAGACAGGGCCATGACCGAGCTCAACATCGCCGTCCTGCACTCGTTCAGCACCGCAGGCGTCACGATCTCCGATCATCACACCGAGTCGTTCCGCTTCCTCCAGCACCTGCAGCGCGAACAGCGGCAAGGCCGGGCCTGCCCGGCAGACTGGACCTGGATCGTGCCGCCAGCCGCATCCTCGGCGACCCCGGTCTTCCACCGCTACTATCACGACTTCGACCAGGCGCCGAATTTCTACCGCCACCCGGCACTCACCAGGTTAGAGCCGCCCGGGCAAGAAGCGGCCCGGCAAACCGACCGCCCGCGGGCCCCGGTTCTGCATCACCAGGGTCCGCACGGAGTGCCAATGCTGTAAGCGGACCGCGCCCTGCCCGCCGAAGGCTCACCGGATGCCGGAGTCAAAGGAAATGGTGATGGTGGTGAACCGGCCCGCGACGACGGTGACGGTGAGCGGTTGCGCGATCGGGACGACAGCGCCGGTGAGGTTGTCCGGCCGCAGCACATACTCGCCGGGTGGTAGCGGAATGCGGAAGTAGCCGCGGCTGTCACTGGTTGCTGTCGCCACCGTTCGCGCGGAACCGGCCCGGGTCACCGTGAGCTTGGCCGCCAGCGGCTTGTCCGGGCAGGGGGACGCGTTGCGCGCCATCGGGCACCCGGCATCGACCATGGTGCGGCCATCGATGCCGGACTGCGTTGCAGTACCCGAACCAGGGACCTGCGTGGTCGCGCAGCCAAGCAGGAGCAGGCAGGCTGCGGCGGCGCTGCCGGCGGGTACCAGGATCATCGCGAGTATGCGCGTCATATCCATTGGACTGTTCGTCGGGGTGGCGCGGTTCCGCAAAGCGGCCGGGCGGCCAGGGGCCGGGCGGAGACCGGCGAGAGGTCTCCGCCCGGCCCGGTGATCTGCCGCGGGCCGTCCCACGCTAGTTCTGGCTTGCCTGAGAAGGCATGTGGCTAGCTCGAGAACAGGATGTTGTGGGGCTGGGGGTAGGCGCCGGCGGAGCCGCAGTTGCCGCCTTTCATCGCGTAACCAGCGCCGATCCACTTGTTGGTGCTGGCCTTGTAGGTGCGCACGGTGAGATAGTCGCCCCACCGGTACAGGCCGCCGTAGGTGCAGGTGTTGCCGGAACCCCACAGGTAGTAGCTGGGACTGGTGCTGATGCTGGTGGCCCCGGAGCTGTTCACTGCCGCGCCGGGGTAGTAGTGCACGCCGCCGGTACCGCCACCCCAGGCGAACTCGCTGCCGACCTGGCCCAGCGCGTTGGGAGCCAGCGACATGAACTGTATTGCGCCCCATGTGCCCCACTGATCGCCGGCGCCGATGTAGGACTTGGCCGACTCGTTGAACCAGACGATGCGGGTGTAGGGGAAGGGGTGGGTTGAATCCTGTTTGGCGTTGAAGGAGAAGCCCAGGACCCCGGCCGCGCGGTAGGCGCCAAGCACGCGTGAATCGGCATACTGGCACCAGTTCTTGACGACGCCGTCGGTGCTTCCGCAGTTCTGGCCGCTGTTACGAGTGTAGAAGGCGTATGACGCGACGGTGCGGTCCCACCACGAGTAGGAGCCTGAGCTCTCCGGCCAGGCGAAGACGCGGAAGGAAGACCCGTTGGTCTGGCCCCAGTTGCTGGCCCAGTACAGCGTGTCGGTGGAGCCAGGGACCAGCTTGAAGGTGAGGTTGTCGGTTCTGGTCAGGTAGTTGTACGTGAAACCGGTGCAACCGCTCATCGCGGCCTTGGGCAGCCGCAGCAGCCCTGCGCCGCTTGGGCCGGACGTTGGAAAGAGGTTGGTGGAGATATTCACGTAGTTGTTGGTGATCGTCATGTCGTTGAAGTCCAGCGCGGTGCTTGAGGCGAGGCCGAGCCAGCCCGGCGTGATGTTCCAGTAGCACCAGCTTCCGCCGAGCGCGGTCGACGGCGCGTTGGCGATGACGAGGTGGCCAGAGAACTGAAGCAACCAGAACTGGTGGCCGGTGCCCGGATCGTACTGAGTGACCTGATCACAGCAGAAGCCGCTGCCGAACATTGTGAACGGATTCAGGTACGACCAGCTGCTCCCGCCGTTGGCCGAGAATGTCGCATACCAGTTACCTGTCTGAAAAATGTGCAGTCCGCTGGAATCGGCGTCTGTGCTTGGTTCTTGGGTGTAAGAAAGACTGCTGGTTCCGCCCGAGATGCTGCTCACCGGTATGGCCGTATCACGCTGCATCGTGGCGGCACGGACCTTCGACGGCGCCGACGAGGCAGGCCCAAGCGGCCGGTGGCTCGGCGCACCTGCCTGGCGGCCCTTGGCCATCGCTGGCTCGTCGAACATCCGCCTGTTGAGCAGCCTGAGCTGCGACTTAGTGTACTGAGGCGGGTGCCGGTAGACCGTTGGCCTCATCTTCGTGCCGTGAGCCGTCGAGGCGCGTACCGTCGCGCCGTGATGGACGGCGGAGGTGCCTGGCGTCCTGACCGATGCACTGGCACCCGCGGCCGAAAGCCCAAGCAGCGAAGCGGATATCAGGACCACCGATACTCCGGTTGCGCTGCGCCTGCGCCAGCCAAGTTCCGCGGCCAGGATCCGCCGATATCTGAAGCCTTTATGCATTTTGCCCCCAAGAGTTAGTTGTCGATAACAGAAACGGCCAGGGAACCGCATCCTAGCGGCCGGAACCTGGGTATGGAATAGAGTTCTGCGCATTTGGCGGCCAGACCAAAGCACGTCAAAGCGAATGACGCTGCAGCCTATTCGGGCATAAGCGAGGCGACCGTGTCCAGCTCGCTTTCCGGCAATAATTGACCGCCGCCAAGCACGTGATTCGCCCGCTGGCGGCCCGCTGCGTGCCGGGCCGGCGGCAGCGCTTTCCGGCTTCCGCCGCTGCCGGTACGCGTTGAAGTGCAGCTGTGCGCGGGCTGGGAAGCCGGTGAGCCGGGAGGCTCTCCTCCGCCTGTGCGCGGGGTTCGCGTGTACGAAGCGGTAATTTGGCGGGGTCGGGCTCGGTGTAGCTTAGAGCCGTCTCGGGGCTGTGTGAGTGCCGGGCGTGCGGGCGGGCGTGATGCTGACGGGCCAGGTGTTCATTTCTCATACCTCCGATATGGCGCAGTTTCCGGAGGGCCGGTCGTTCGTGCAGGCTGCCCTGGACGCGGTGAGCCGGGCCGGGATGGCGCCGGTCGACATGCGGTACTTCGCCGCGCGGGACGGCAGGCCGGCCGGTTACTGCCGGGCGCGGGTCCGCGAGTGCGAGATCTACGTCGCGGTGATCGGGTTCCGGTACGGCTCGATGGTGCCGGGCGAGGCGGTGTCTTATACCGAGCTGGAGTTCGATGAGGCCCGCGCCGCGGGGCTGCCGCGGCTGGCGTTCTTGCTGGACGGCACCGCCGACCTGCAGGGTGTGCTGGCTGATCCGGATCGCGGCGCGGTGGAGGGGTTCCGGCAGCGGTTACGCGACGCCGGGGTGGTCCGCGGGTTCGCCTCCGATGCCGGTCTGGAGCTTGAGGTGTTCCACGCGCTGACGGAGGTGGCCGGCGGCGCGCGGCCGGCGGCGGCGGGGCTGGCGGCGGCGTCTGGGCGGGGGGTGCGGTACTCGCTGCCGCAGGATACGGCGGCGTTCACCGGCCGGGCCGGGGAACTGGACCTCATCACCACCGCGGTAACCGATGCCGTAGGGCCCGGCGGGGTGGTGGCGATCCGCGCGATCGGGGGGATGCCCGGGGTGGGGAAGACCGCGCTGGCGGTGCATGCCGCGCATGGGCTGCGGCGCCGGTTCCCGGACCGGCAGCTGTTCATCGACCTGCATGCCCACACCCCAGGGCAGGACCCGGCGGCACCGGAGGCTGCGCTTGCCGGATTGCTGGGCGCCGTCGGGGTGGACGCCCGCTACCTGCCCGAGGATCTGGCCGGGCGGAGCGGCCTGTGGCGGGACAAGATGGCCGGCCAGCGGGCACTGCTGGTCCTAGACAACGCCGCCAGCAGCACCCAGGTCGCGCCGCTGCTACCCGGCGGTGAGGGATGCCTGGTGCTGGTCACCAGCCGTCGGCACCTGGGCGACCTGCCCGGCGCGGTCGTCCCGGTCCAGGTCGATGCCCTGCCGCCGGACCAGGCGCAGGAGATGTTTCTGCGGCTGGCCCGCCGCGCCGACACCGGGCCGGCCGCGGCAGTACAGGAGCTGGCCCGGCTGGCCGGGTACCTGCCGCTGGCGATCTCGCTGCTGGCCCGGGTGTACGCCAGGCACCCGTCCTGGACCCTGGCCGACCTGACGGCCGAGACCGGCGTGAGCCTGCTCACCCTGGCGGCGGAGCAGAACAGCGTCGCCGCCTCGTTCGAAGTGTCCTACCGGTACCTGGCCCCCGCCCAGCAGCAGTTCTTCCGCCGCATGGGCCTGCACCCGGGGACCACGATCGACGCCTACGCCGCTGCCGCCCTGGCCGGAATCCCGCTGCAGGAAGCCCGCGGGCTGCTGGACGCGCTGCACGGCGAGGGCCTGCTGACCGAGGTCGGCTACCGCCGGTACGGCATGCACGACCTGATCCGCCGCTACGCCCAGAACCGCGCCACCGCTGACCCCGCCGCCGACCGCGACCAGGCGCTGGAACGGCTGCTGGATTACTACCAGCACACCGCCGCCATCACCGAGGCACTCCTGGCCCGCCAGTCCCGGACCAGGCCAGCCCCGGCCGCCCCCGCCGCACCGCCGATCGCGCTCCCCGACCTGCCGGATCGCGAGCGGGCGCTGGCGTGGGCCAGGGCCGAGCGCGCGAACCTGCTCGCCTGCCTGAACCACGTCACCCGCGTCGGCCAGCATGCCCGGGTCGCCGCCATCACCGCCGCCATCGCCGCTATCCTGCGCCAGGACGGCCCATGGGCCGACACCATCACCCGCCACGCCACCGCCGTGCAGGCCGCACGGCACCTCGGCGACCGGCTGAGCGAAGCCGATGCCCTCACCAACCTGGGGGTCGTGCAGTATTTGAGCGGGGACTCTCCGGGTGCGGCCGAGGCACTGGAGGCGGCGCTGGGCACCTACCGCGATATCGGCAACCGGCTAGGTCAGGCCAATGCCCTCAGCAACCTGGGGGCTGTGCGGCAAGGGACCGGGGACTACCGGGGCGCGGCCGAGACCCAGCAGGCGGCACTGGGCATTTACCGCGACCTCGGCGACCGGCTGGGTCAGGGCAACGCCATCCACTACCTGGGGGTCGTGCGGCGTCAGACCGGGGACTATCCGGGCGCGGCCGAGGCCCAGGAGGCGGCGCTGGGCACCTACCGCGAGCGCGGCGACCGGCTCGGCGAGGGCAACGCCTTCAACGAGCTTGGGGCCGTGCGGCGGCTGACCGGGGACTATCCGGGCGCGGCCGAGGCCCAGGAGGCTGCGCTGGGCACCTACCGCGACATCGGCAACCGGCTGGGCGAGGGCAACGCCTTCAACGAGCTGGGGGCCGTGCGGCAGCTGACCGGGGACTACCGGGGCGCGGCCGAGGCGCTGGAGGCGGCGCTGGGCATCTACCGCGACATCGGCGACCGGCTGGGCCAGGCCAACGCCCTCACCTACCTGGGGGCCGTGCGGCGGCTGACCGGGGACTATCCGGGCGCGGCCGAGGCACTGGAGGCGGCGCTGGCCATCTTCCGCGGCCACGGCGGCCGTGGGGGTGAGGCTGAGGCGCTCAACGAGCTGGGGATTCTGCACCGGGTCCGCGGTGACCTGGACCGGGCCGGTGCGTGTCACCGGCAGGCCCTGGACCTTGCCCGCGAGATCGACAGCTCCTGGGACGAGGCCTGCGCACTGGCCGGACTGGGCCGCTGCGCCCTGGCCTCCGGCCGCACCGCCGACGCGGCGGCCAGTCTGCGGCAGGCGCTGGAGATCTTTCAGCGAACCGGTGCGGCCGAGGCCCCCGGCGTGGCCGCCGAACTCGACGCCCTCGCGGGGACGGGACCTACCGAATGAGGCAGCGATGTCCTGCGGTAACGAGACCAGCGACCAGGCAGGACTCCCTCGCCCTCAAGGGCCGCCTCAGGGCGCCCTTCTGAAATACAGCCGATCCAGGATGCCGGCACGGCTTCCGGCCGACGCACGTCCACGCGAAAGGCGTGCGGACCCGCTTCGCGACTATCTCGGACTTCTGGTCAATAGGCAGGCAGATGACGCTAATGCATATGCCCGGTGTCAACGCATCGATGAAGACCTCACAGCGGGAGACTCGTCACAGCTCATAACTGGCTGATGTGGGTGAACTTGATTTGCCTTGCACACATCTCATCCTTGCGCACGTATTCGGCGACATGCACCGGGCGCACCACTCTTGCGCCTGCAGAAGTCTCACCCTCCGTGAGGGTCTTTGCCCTGACTTGATAGCTGGCTCGGGGGCACAGCCCGATGACCGCGGCAACGTTGGTCAATTCGCGACGAGAGCGAGCAGCCCCGGGGCCAGGAGAAGCCCGCGGCCGGCGCTACGCTGAGGTATTCACGGCTACTGGTCGCCAGCACCAGGGCCGCGTCCGCCCGCAGTCCATGACCCTGGACCGGGACCGGCCCGAGATCCTCACGCCGCCCGGGCGCCCGGCCATCGCCGCTCCCACGCCCCGCGTACCGATGCCCGAGCGGACCTTCGCCGCCATCAAGGATCCCGCAAGCACTAACATCAGCCCCGGCCGGAGGCGGCTCACCAGCCGGGGCGCTGCGCGGCGCTGACAACCTTGCTGCGGCGAGGTGGCTGCCGTTACCAATCAGGTAAAGCCGACGTCTAGCTTGAAGTGACCGAGCCTGAGATCCAGGAGACCACCGCCTGCCCAATGCACG
>WNFX01001217.1_pt1 | contig 26482 bp, 27 predicted proteins | sample 5400111 | NCBI WGS metagenome assembly WNFX01 (sample SAMN13153363, study PRJNA577476) | soil metagenome | isolation source: 40 cm soil or saprolite under grassland replicate 1 | place: USA:California | collected 2016-06-15
CAGCAACAAGAGCGCCCCCTCCTCTACCTCCATTTCCTCCAGATCGATGCGCTGGGCCAGGCTCCCGGTACTTTGGCTCCTTGTTGTGAGCAGGATGTGCCCCTTGCTGCTGGAGGGCAGGAAGTCACGGGCCAGGTCAAGATCCTCCACGTTGTCCAGGATGAGCAGCCAATCGGGATAGTCTTTGAGCCAGCCCTTGACGGCTCCCACCACCTGGCTCTGGTCCGGCTCGTCCTTCTCAGGCAACTGCAGCAGCGCCGCTAGTTCCACAAAGTCTGAGGTCAACATCTCGCGCGAGTCTGCTTTGGCCCACAGCACCGCCTGATAGGTGCTCTGGTGGCGGTAGGCGTATTCCACCGCCGTTTGTGTCTTGCCAATGCCACCCAGCCCGCTGATGGCCTGCGTCTGCACCAAGGCGGCAGTGGCCCCTCTTTGCAGCACCTCCTCTAATCGGCCAAGGACACCATGACGCCCTGTGAAGTAGGGGTTACGCCGGAACGGCACGTTCCAGAGCGCTGGGGCGGCAACTGCGGCAGCCGCTTGTTCCTGCCGCTCCGCCTCCGGGAGCAGTCCCAGTTCCTCAGCGTTCTTGCCGAAGAGTTCGCAGAGCTTCTGGCGGAAATAGAGGCTGGGGATCGTGGCGCCGCTCTCCCAGCGGCTCACATTGACGACAGTGGTGCCAAGCTTCTCTGCTACCTGACTTTGCGTCCAGTAGTGTTGTTTGCGTGAGTCGCGTAGGCGCTGGTTAGATATGGCCTGCTCTGCTTTTTTCATTCGGAGAACTCCTTAGCTTCTTCCTCAGATTCTTCCTCAAATATCCGCCTACAATGCCTTTGTTCACTCTCGCAACTGTTTAAATCGTAATTTCTACAACCACCTATGTAACAACTTGATAAATGAATGTTAATCTCATGTTATTCCTTTTATGTTATACCCCATGTTACTATCGTTATCAAGATAGTCAGTCAAGCTCTTCTCTATGTAATGCTGCTGAGGCGAGATGAAGCCATAGGAAGCCCAGGATCTGCCAGCGAGGAATAAATGCATCTTCGTACTAGCTCACTTGAAGTGTTGAGCGAACAAATAGTTGAAAGGAGGACACAATGACATGATGTAACTAGATCACCTTGGCATACAAACTCTCTAGAGTTTAAGCTTACAGGATCTTTCCCTAACACGTCCACTTGTTTTGCCGGACGTCCTCTTCTCATTGCTTGGGCGATCTGATTGGTTACCTGAGTAGTTCCATCAAAAAGTTGTACTGTTAGTAGACCTTATCGCTTGATGAGGATAAAAAGGAAGGTGATGATACAATGAAGTGTTTCTATCATTCACAGGATGGTGCCGTGGCACAATGTGCCCATTGTCAGAAAGGACTATGTACTGATTGCTCCTTTGATTTTGGAAGCGATGGTATCTTCTGCTATACGTGTCTCAGAGATGATACGAACGCAGATTTTGCCAGGGCCCAACGCCGTATTGTTGGTCTATGGGTCTTCACGGGCCTTGCTACAGTCATCGGGGCGATTGCTGCAATCTCCTCTACCGGTCCCGTTGGGATTCTGCTCGCCCCAGTGATCTTCGCAGCAGCATGGTGCTTCTATTGGGGCTGGTTTCCAGTGTGGAGTTGGTTTAGAAGGCAGGGATTCTGGATCGCTGGTTCGTGGATTGTCATATTGATTGTCATAGGGTTGGCATTTGAGGTCCTGGTCTTTGTCGCGGTAGCGAATGGCCTTTTCACCGGCATCCAGAAGTATCGCAAAAACAAAAGGCTTATTGCGCTCGTGAATCGAGGATGGTTGAATGAGTTTCCTGGCAAGTATGTACCGGAAATTGGCTATATACCGGGAGCTTAGGACGAAGTCAGGAGCTAAATGATCGTGTAAAGCGGAAAGCCAGCTTGACACTGCATATCACTTGTCGCCATTGGGCAACAAGCTTGACAGCTGGAGTGCACTTGATACGGAACCGGTCACGCTTTGTTCGGAGAGGGGCGACAGGAAAAGGACCATTGCAAGATGGTACCTCGCCTGTCGCCTACTCAACTTGCGGGATCTATCCCCAGATTTTGACTTTGAGAGCACCTCATTATGCCTCTTGCTTCTTGCCGATTACTCAGAGAAAAAGTACAATCGCAAGCATTCACTCGCTCATCTTCAAAAAGAGATAACGCACACTGTGCTAAAGATTCTCACTTTCGTCACGCAGTTGACAAGCTTTTGTCTTCGGTCGTTTCACCACCGCTTCGTCGCCTGGACAAAACCGAACACTACCTCTCTCCTGCTTGAAATGCTGACCGACCTTGCCAGAAGCAAGTCCGAACTCATAGCAGAAAACGCACTCCTGCGCAAGCCTTTTATCATCTTCTGTCGATAGGCGAAACGGCCTGCCTGTATCCATACGAACCGGATGCTTCTGGTTCTTCTTATCTCCCAAATCCGGGTTATGAGTATACTCGATGCCTTATTTTCAGAGATGTTATTGACTACTTGATGCTTCTATTTGAGAATCCTCTTTGAGTGATAAAGCGAGCGTTCACTGGTTGCAGTTGGAAGTGAAAAGAGATGCTCACTGTGCAATAACACTGGTCGTGCTCTCACCCCACAGCAGCTAACTCGATCGGATTTCCACGATGCTTCTATCTTCTTGACTCATGCATTGTGTTGGTTTGATGGGAAGTGTAGGAGGAAATCTTCTCTGCTAGAACGGGGAATGAAAGTAGGTTCCTGGCTAGAGGGAGGGACACAGAAAGACTTTCCCAGGATGCGAGAGCAGTCCTGGGAACGTTCGCGGAACCGACCGGAACCGACGGGTGTCGAGTTCTCTGTCACCAATTTTCTACCTCTTCCTTTCCCAGTTTGGGAAACTGTTCCTTAAGGTGCAACAACTTCTGAGGAAAGATGAACTCGTTCAAAGAAACAACCCTCCTCTTATTAAGCATCGACGACCAGGACCGAAACATCCGAAATTCGGTATTCCCGCTGAACTCTGGCCGACAGTCGTACATCGTGTAGTGGAGCAGAAAGAACCGCTCCGCACCGTAGCAGCAGTCTATGGAGTCTCGCATGAAACGATCCGTCGCATCATGCTTCATGTCCAGAAGCAGCGTGGACAACAAGATGTGTAACTGCATCTATACTGGTATCAATCCTCCTAATCAGGGTATGCTCTTCTTTGCGCCGATGGAAGGGAAAGAGTGTCAGGGAGCTCGGTCTACTCCTATAGTGCCGTCACGATTATCTGAGGAGTGACAGGAGCTGCTTGAGGGCTCTCCAACAAAGGAATGGCTTGCCCACCAGATGTGGCAATTTCACTTGCCACGATCTTTGGCGCAGATACATGACAAGGTAAGTCCGTTGTGCACTGCAAATCCATCGACACAAAGCAAGCATAGCAGAGCAGGTCGGTACGATCACGGGTAACACCTGGATGGATCACGGGAAAAGGCGGCAAGTCGGCCGGGTCGTGGGTTTGCGATGCCTCTTCGCCTGCACACCAGGCAGAAACTAGTTGGATTCCCATCGCCTGAAACGATACGTGGCTGTGCTTTCCATTTCAGGTGTCATCTCTCTGCATGAATGGTCACTATAGCAGCAGTGGGCATTCAAGTGAGAGATAACAGCCTCGAGATTAGACGGGAAACGAAGAAAAAAAGCGGGACCGATCTGAAGCAGCCGAGAGTGCAAACGAATGCTGCAATTTCAAATGATGCTTTGGCGAAAAGGGTGCTGAAGGGGGACTCTCACTCATCCATTCGTTAAAAATGCCTCAGCATCGTCTCTTCTTCTTGCTTGAATGGAAAGCTTATGTCATAAAAGGTGATTTTGACAGTTTGCATGGTAGTTCATCCATAAAAACTGTTGTACGAAGGTACAAGGGGCGAGGGTGGTGAAGTGGGGAAAGTCCACCTTTCCCCACTTCACCACCCTCGCCCCTTGGGATGTGAAAGGACTACTGCTTCTTTACTTGGCAAAGCGCAGGAATTTGATGGCTCCTCCTTGCAAGTGATCAAAGTAAACTGCCACGATAATCAGTAAGCCAATAGCGATTTGCAGGTAGAATGGGTCGATGCCAAGCAGATTGCCCCCGTTGGCCAGCAGGGCCATAATGACCGCTCCCAGAACAGCGCCAATGGCACGACCCTTTGCTCCCGACAGGCTGGCCCCGCCGATGACTGCACCAGCAATGGCCTGCAACTCGTACCCAGTACCTGCCGTGGGAATACCCGCGCCAAGTCGTGAAGCGGTCAGGATGCCTGCGAAGCCAGCCAGTAAACCACTGATGCTATACACACCAAGCAGTACGAAGTTCACTGGCACGCCTGAAAGGCGCGACGATTCAGCATTGGAACCGACGGCATAAACGTAACGACCAAAGATCGTCCGCCCCAGAACAAAGGCCGCTATGATTGTGACTATGATCAAAATCCAGAAAAGATTCGGCAGACCTAGAATGTACCCGTTGGCAATGGTGCTGAAAGCATCAGGGAGTGGTGCGATAGTTTTGGCCCCTGTGAGCAGGAGGACCAACCCACGTGCGACGCCGAGCATGCCTAGTGTAGCGATGAACGGGGGCAGCTTCATTTGTGTCACAAGCAGACCGTTGATCAGTCCAACGGCCAGCCCGGCTCCGAGCCCCACCAAAATGGCCACGGGAATTGAAACACCGCTCGTTAAAATCAGGGCTGTCACCCCTCCGCTCAGGCCTAGAATGGAGCCGACAGACAGGTCAATACCGCCGGTCAGGATCACGAATAACTCTCCGACCGAGAGGATCGCGAACACTGCCACTTGATTGACAAGGTTATCGAGGTTCGTAATGGTGAGAAAATCGCTGGTCGTCAGGATCAGCGCTGCGACAAAGATCAGCAGTACCAGCACACTGCCGCTTTCACGCCCCAGGCTGATTGGTCTCCGTTGTTCCTCTGCTGCTACCTGAGCCGATGCCGCAGGTTGTGGAGTACTGGAAGTGGTTGCCATGAGAAAACTCCTCTCTGTTCTTTATGCGTTCATAGAAACGGGGGTGCTGCTGGCCAGGCGCAGCACCACTTCTTCGGTCGCTTCTTCAACTGGTAGTTCACCGGTGACTCCGAAGTCGTGCAGGACGATCACGCGGTCGCAAATGCCCAGTAACTCCGGTAGGTACGACGATACGACGACGATTCCCAGTCCCTGAGCTGCCAGATCACCAATGATCGTATAGATATCTGCCTTGGCTCCGACATCAACGCCCTTGGTCGGCTCGTCCAATAGTAAAACCTTCGCCTTCGTGGCCAGCCAACGACTCAACAAGACTTTCTGCTGATTCCCACCGGAGAGCGATGAAATGGGCTGCTCAATGGTGTGAAACTTTAAGCGCAGGCGGGGTACCAGGTTAGTGACCAGGGATGCCTCCTGTTTTCTGGAGATGACCCCTAGACGAGTGACGGCAGACAGATCTGCAATCGTGACATTCTCCCTGATCGAGAGAACTGCTAGCAGCCCTAGCTCTTTGCGGTCTTCAGTCAGTAACCCCAGTCCAGCTTTCACGGCTTGCTCTGGAGATCCCGGCTGCAAGCGCTTGCCATCGACAAGCACGGTTCCTGCCACCATTGGATCGGCCCCGAAAATGGCCCGCACCGTTTCCGTACGACCTGCTCCCACCAAACCCCCTAGCCCTACTATCTCTCCCGAGTGAACCTCAAGGTTGATGTCGAAAGGACTTCCCGGCAGTTTAAGCCCCTGCACTGACAATAAGGTTTTCCCGAACTGCTTGTACGCTCTTTTTGGATAGAGTGCCTCGATCTGCCTTCCCACCATTGAGCGTATCAACGTATCGTGCGTGAATTCACTGGTGGGAGCTGTCGTAATGAATTGCCCATCACGTAACACGGTGATGCGATCGCCGATTTCGAAGATCTCTTCGAGACGATGTGTCACATACAGGACAGCCACTCCCTGCTCCCTCTTGAGTCGATTGATGAGTTGTAGCAGGTGCTGTGCATCCTTTTCCGAGAGAGCTGTTGTCGGCTCATCAAAAATCACGATACGGGCGTCTGTTCCCAGCACCTTGGCAATTTCCACCATCTGGCGGGTGGCGACGGGCAGATCTGAGATGACCGCGCTGGGATCGACACTGTCCAACCCAACACGCTCAAGCATCTTCATCGCACGGGCGCGTAATTCCCGCCTGTTGACAATACCGCCTTTGGCAGGTAGTCGCCCCATGAGCAAGTTTTCCTCGACGGAGACCTCGCGCAAGAGGCTCAACTCCTGATAGACGACACCCACGCCGAGTTCTCGCGCCTGGGCAGGGCTTGGAGAGCCCACATCCTGTCCGTCGATGTAATACTCGCCGCTATCACGGGAGATAGCCCCCGTCAGGATCTTGATGAGCGTGGACTTACCCGCACCATTTTCTCCCGCCAGGCAGAGAACCTCACCTTGTAACATCTCGAGTGAAACGTCTTTGAGTACCTGAACCGGACCGAATGACTTTGACACATGACTTAATTGGACGAGCGGTGTGGCAGGTGTCGAGGTGGCCATCTTATGCTCCCCCCTTCGTTGTTGGCGGGTTCAACAGCTTCTGAACTGCAGGGGTATTCATATTACTGAGGTCGACCAGAACTGCTCCTGGATCCAGGCTTGGCGGGGCAAATCGTCCCTGCGCGCTCATCGCAGCTGCAACGACACCCTGGTAGCCAAAGAAGTAGGGATTCTGAACCACGATGGCTTGCAGTGTCCCATTCTTCAAGGCGCTGATCTCCTGGGGATCAGAATCGAATCCTACCGCGACAATGCGACTCTGAGCCTTGTTTTCCTGAATGGCCTGGGCCGCACCGTCAGCCGACACATTATTATCGGCATAAATTCCAACGAGGTCAGGATTGGCGGAGATCGCATCATTCACTTGTGAAAGAGCGGTCGGCGTATCATTGTTGTTGTAGCGATGGGCGACAATCTGCAGGCCTGGAAAGTTCGTTTTCAACTCATTGATAAACCCAGTGTCACGGTCAACAATGGTCTGGACACCGGCGACAGACGATTCAATCAGTATCTTCCCTGAGGTGACACCTTTCTTTTGCAGGAGTGCACCGAGCCGGTCAGCAGCTTGCGCACCCGCTTTGCTGTTATCGGTTCCAATAAATCCATCGCTGGTTGTAGTAACCTTTGTGTCGACGGTAATCACCTTGATGCCCTGACTGCGAGCCCGATCGATCACACTATTGAGCGCCTGTGAGGAAGAGGCAGCAAGAACAATTGCTTTGACACCGCGGGACATCGAATTCTCAACCAGGGCTACCTGGGCGGAGACATCCGCCTCTGAAGTGGCGCCAAAGAGTCCAACCTTGACTCCCCAGTCTTTCCCTGCAGCCTGGGAACCAGCGAGCATCGCTTGCCAGAACTGCGAGTCAGTCGCCTTGACGATGACATCTATCCGGTCTCCGGAGGCAGGGGCGTTCGCATTTGCACTCGTCGAGGTAGGGGCGAATAGGCGACCGAGCAGGACCCCAATGATGAGGCCTACAAGAGCGATCACAGCGACAGTAGAAAGTGTGAACGGCGTTTTGAAAAATCGAGACATACCTGATTTACTCCTTTTCGTTGTAGGCAATGTGCCTGCGCCAACTGCAGCGCAAGCAAGAGAAAGAGGAGACACACGAGTCTTCTACAGGAGAGAGACTCGAAAATACGGGGAGACTCTACGGAGACGAAATACGAATCATGTAGATTCGGTGAATTCTGAGATTCACCATGGGAGTTCTGCCAACCATGTGGGATGCTAGCCCTGCATATCGCTTGCTTGCTCCTTTCCCTGCTCTTGATAGGTCGAGAAATCATTGACATCGTAGATGAAAGGGAAGGATGAAATACCTCCATAACTGGTAACGCTCAGCCCAGCCACGAAAGCCGCAAAAGTGCCGAGGCTGCTCAGGTCGTTTTCTGAGAGAGCGAAAAGATCAGAGGGTGTAGCGCATCCTTGCTGCACTAACTTATATAAAGCAGCTCCCATAAATGCATCACCCGCACCTGTCGTATCGAGCGGACGAACAGGTCGCGCAGGTATTTCGACCTGGTGGCTAGCTGTAAGCAAAAGCGCTCCCTCAGCGCCTAAGGTAATCATCACCAGGCGTGGCCCTCGTGCTAGCAGTGCTTCTCCCAAAAATGTGAGCCAGCTTCTATCGTGAGGATCCTTTGGGAGACTGCAATGTTCACTGACGAACACTGCCTCTTCGACGCTCAACTTGAGAATGTCGGTACGCTGTATAGCTTTAGCAAGCGTGTTATGACAATCAGTGTGGGATGCCCATAACGCAGGACGAACATTCACGTCCAACGAGACGATGGACCCGACACGATGGGTATAGTCCATTGCCGCAAGTGTAGCGGTTCGGGCAGGCTCGGTGGAGAGTAAGACGCCACCTACATGACAGACCGCGGCATCGTGCCAGGCGTCCCAATTCAAGTCTGCAGCCTGGAATTGACTATCGGCAGTCTCTTGACGAAAAAAGGTAAAGTGTCTTTGCCCTGCAGCAAATAATGTGACGAGTGCTATCGCAGTAGGGGCATTCTGGACGATACGAATATACTGGGTGTCAACATGATTATCGACGAGGACCTGTACCAGAAGCTGTCCAAATTCGTCATTTGATACTCCACCAATAAATCTCGAAGAGCCTCCAAGCCGTGCAATAGCCACTGCAACATTCGCTATCGCTCCACCTGGATAGGGGGTGTAACAGGTCTCTCCAAGCTGTAGTTGTGTACTCGGGATGAGATCGATGAGTACTTCACCAAGGCTAAGAATGTGCTTCATTGTATCACCTCACCATTTCTGGGTGATCGTATTGCCTCTTTGTCAATGGTACATCAGAACTTTTCAACTGTTGCGATGAAAAACTTTGATACTTCAATTGTAAACGATTACAATAAAATTGTCAAGAGATTTTCATACGAATTGTTCTCTGTAGCAACATTGAGATAAAATCAGCCAACATTTCGTTCCATCAATATCTGTTGGAACGAGAGTAGTGGTGCGAGGAAGATGGGCCGTGATGGTCGTTTGCTGATGAACCAGCGTTTGCAGGCGAACCGCGGCTCGCGACCATTCAGATCCATAGGACGTCCACCCAGTTGCCCTCGTCCCTGCGGTATTTGGGGTGAGGGTATAGGCGAAGCCGATTATTGAGTAGATATCAATAAAATCGTTTGCAATACATCTAGCATTTTGTCTCTAAATATGCTATAATTTCACTAAATCGTTTACAATAATCTGCTTAATAGGGGGTGAGCGTATAAATGGCCAGCATCAAAGATGTCGCTGAAGCTGCCGGGGTATCGACTGCAACTGTATCACGTGTGCTCTCCAATGGCCTGCATGTCCGACCCGAAGTGCGTGAACGGGTGATGGCAACAGTGGAGCGATTAGGGTACCGGCCGAATCTGGTTGCGCGGAGCTTGCGCTCCCAGCAGTCTAGCACGATTGGTCTTATTGTCTCAGACATTAGCAACCCGTTCTTTACCGCCATCAGCCGTGCCGTGGAGGATACTGCATACGAACAGGGGTTCAGCGTACTGCTCTGCAATACGGATGAAAATCCTGAGAAAGAGGCAATCTACCTCAACCTGATGCATGATACAGCTGTGGCAGGAGCAATTATGTCGCCCACACGACAAACAATCGCCAGGTTCGAGTCAGCGAACCTCTCCTTTCCTATCGTTGTTATTGATCGCTCCATTTCGAATGGTGATGTCGATTCCGTGCTGCTTGATAATGTCGATGCAGCGTATCGCCTCATCACGCATCTGGTCGAGCAGGGCTATACAAGGATCGGCGCTCTTTGTAGTGAGATGAGCACCGGCTTAGAACGGCAGCTAGGCTATGAAAAGGCGTTGCGTGCTCATGGTCTCGCTCCACAATCGGGATACATGAAGTATGTTTCTCCGAAGGCTGAGGCGGGATACGTGGCGACGGTGAAAATGCTCGATTTGGATGAGCCACCGGACGCGCTTTTCACGGTGAATAGTTTGATTGCAGAGGGAGCGCTGCGAGCTATTCGAGAACGCAACCTTACCATTCCTGATGATATCGCTCTGGTTACCTTTGACGATACCACCTGGTCTTCTCTCGTGCAACCTGCCATTACCCTGATTTCCCAGCCAACATACGAGATTGGCAAGACGACAGCGGAACTCCTCATGCAGCGCATTGCCGATCCCGGTCGCCCCACTCGTCAGGTCATCCTGAAGGGACAGTTGGTGGTACGCGGGTCGAGCGCTCCTCGGTTGGTAAGATCGTAATGGCCATAGTTTGCTGCAGCATCATTTAGGCATTTGCCATAAGCTCAACCGAAGACGATACATGGCCTTGCTTGTACTCGCTTGCTTGCAACAAAAGGGAGCTAACGAGCAAGAACTCACACCAAATTGCTCCTCTGCTTCCGGCCTGGAAGTACAGCAACTCAACGAAACATTTACCGCTTCCTTCAAAAAGGAACACTCAGATCCTGGACACGCTCAAGCTCAATGAGGTAGTAACTGACGTACGCCGTCTTGCGGAGGCTGTGATATGGAGATGCCCGCCAGTTTCCCACAAGTTCTTCACGTAGGTGCTAGAGAAAGGAAGCTATTAATAGTGCCTGCCGATGATATAAGTGCCCCAGTTCGTCTTGTATGACACGAAAGGCAATATCTAGGCTGGCCACTGATAAAATCTGTCCCAGGATGAAGAGAGAAAAGAACGCTCACAGGTCCCATTCTTTCAACGTGAGTAGATGGAGGAGTACTCAGCAGGGCATCACTGAAGAGAGTAGCTCAAAGAAGACTCGAATGAAAAAGAACATTAGTTCTATAACTGCTAGAAATATGCACAAATAATCGCACCGGAACCGACGGGCATCGAACCATCGGTCACCCTTGGCACGCATCCCCCTTGAACAACTCTTCTCCGGTAGAGGCAATCTCCTTCTCTACCAGGAACGCGCTGCCACTTCCTCACTCCCAAACGATCCGTTCGCATTTGCTCTTGATGATCCGAGGCTTTTGTCTCTGCCTGACCACTTTCACGCCGGACCTGATCCTCGCTGGAAAATCCCGCCCTCGGAATGGGCGACTGTGCTCCAGCGGGTCGAGCAGGGGGAACCGCTCCGTCACATCGCTCGTGATTACGGCGTGTCCTATGAGGCGGTCCGTCGTGGGCTGCACGTCGCTGCTAAGTGGGACGTGTGAGCACTGATCACTCCTCTGGAGGAGTATACCTCATGCAACGTCAGCACGGGCAGCAAAAGGACGCAGCGGGTTCGTCTTGTGCCCAGGTTCATCTTCACATGACGAGTGTATCACGAGAGGTCGGAGCCTTCACAGGGTGCATCTGGATCCGGAACGGAAGCCAGGCGGGAAGTAGGTGCACCTCACGACGAACTCATTGTACCGTCGATCGTGAGAAGCAGACCCGTCGTTTTTGCTTCCAGGTTCACAAACGGATGTTGGAAGTTGATTACCCAGTGCAGCAGAACATCGCCTCCCTGAAACACAGCGTCATAGCAAGTGAAGCCGGTCACACCTGGGCAAGAGGCGGATGGCACTTGGGGAACAGAAGGAAAAGCCGTCGTGATCGAGACTACCATGGCCTTCCCGCAGGCTGCGCGAGCCTGGAAAGAAGGCGGGAAAAGACGGATCGCATCGGCGAAATGCGGGGGTGAACACTGCCTTTTTTGAGAAAGGATGTGCTATGGTGCCAGCACACCCTAGTATCCAGCATCACTCGAAAAGAGACTTGACGTTCATTAACGTACACCGAGAGGAGTCTCGGTGTATGTGTGATGCAACTGTCGGCCATAGTTCACACAACGAGAGCAAGCCACAGCTAGTGGCTGAGGAAGTACGTGGGTTCATTGCCCTCTTTCCATTTCATGTTACAGCCAAGACTGGGCTTCTGAACTGGATTGATGGGCTGATCTGCCAGGACGGCCTCGATGGCTGCCCGCAGATCTTTTCCTGTCACCGGAATCTGATTGCCTGGCCGACTCGCGTCGAGTTGTCCGCGATAAACCAGTTTGCGCTGCTGATCAAATAAGAAAAAGTCGGGGGTGCACGCGGCGGTATAGGCTTTGGCCACGGCCTGGGTCTCGTCGTAGCACAAGGGGAAGATGAACGCCTCTGCTGCTGCCATGGCTTTCAGGCTTGAGGGCGCGTCCTGGGCATAGGCTGCGGCATCATTGGCGCTGATGGCCACGATGCCCAGGTCTGTGCCTTGATACTCCTGCCCTAAGGTGGTCAGGGCCTGTTTCACATGCTGCACATACTTGCAATGCCGACACAGAAACATCACCAGCACGGCTTTGTTGTCTGCAAAGGTTTGCAGGGAGATCGTTGCTCCGCTGACCACATCAGGCAGAGCAAAAGGCGGCGCTGCTGTTCCTAAGGGTAACATGGTGGATGGTGTTGCTGTCATAGCGCAAGTATACCACAGCACGCGAGGGATGCCCAAGAGGCGTGCGCACGTAGCATATCGATTTCTCAGGGGTGATGTTCAGCAGATCCAGTGCGAGGGAGCGAGAAGCGGGTCAAAACCAAGCGAGGCTGCGAGATAGTGGGAAGTAAGCGGAAAGAGATGGATCGCACCTGCGAAGTGCGAGCATGAATATGGTTTCGTTTGAGGACGCATGTGTTAGGTAGCCAGCACACTGGTCAGTTGTCACCCATGCCGCTTCATACGATACACCATAATCACGTGATATCATGGAGCTGGTGCGATAGCAATGCAGTACACTTTGTAGATCCTGACCATCAGGAAGCGGAGTTGACAGGTGCACCGAGCAAGGGAGCCTTTCGTGGTTCCCCTGCCTGCCGAGGAGGAACGTACCATGCTATTCGATGCTGAAGTTGCTTACCACGAACTCCAACTGCACTTTCGGGATCGTGTTCGTCGTCACGAAGCGCTGGCACGGCATTGTGCTCTGGGGGTAGGTGGCCCCGCAGATGTCTGGGTGGTGCTCGAATCGCGTAGAGAACTGATTGGCCTGGTGAGTCTGTGTGCCGAAGAGCATTGGCCCGCGCTCATCGTTGGCAATGGCACGAATATCCTGTATGCTGACGCTGGCGTCCGCGGGATAGTTGCTCGCGTGGCTCTGAATGAGTACCAGATCGAAAACCAGGGGGACGGCACGGCCCTCTTACGAGCTGAGGCCGGGGTCAGTTGGCCTCTCTTATTGCATAATCTGGCGCCCTTAGGCTGGGGCGGGCTCGAGTTTGGCGTGGGCATCCCAGGCACATTGGGTGGAGGCGTATTCAGTAATGCCGGGGCGCACAACCGTGATTTGGGCCAGGTGCTGGAGTGGATTGAGGTGTTGGATGTGCGTGGCAGCAATCTGGAGGCAGAAGATGACATCTCCTATCCGCTCGTGCACCGCTATCACCGTGATGAACTCGACCTGGGCTATCGTCAGAGCCGGTTTCGCCAACGCAGCCAGACCCGATTTGATGCGCGAGGGCAGCTCATCCCTCCAACCCGCAGCCTGATTGAGCCGGCCGAAATCGTGATGCAGGTCGAGATCCGCGTGCACCAAGAAGACCCGCAGCGCTTACGCGCCGTGCTTGCCGAGTACAAACGGCAGCGGAGGCTGACCGAGCCGCCACCCCATCGTGTGGGCACCATCTTCAAGGATCCGCCAGGCAACGATGCAGGCCGTCTAATCGAGCAGGCTGGTTTGAAAGGAAGAACGCATGGTCAGGCACACATCTCGACGGCTCATGCCAATTACATCGTGAACGTAGGGGAAGCACGAGCGAGCGATGTTGCAGCCTTGATCAGGGAGGCCCATCAGCGCGTGCTTGAGCAGTTTGGCGTGGACCTAGAGTTAGATGTTGAGCTACGCGGTGAATGGGAGATGCGATGATGGAGAGCGTGCAACAAGAAGAGAGTCTCTCGTCACCTCATGGTCCTGGAACGGCTATCCTCAGTTGAGTACCAATATGGGAACGGCTTGGGGCAAGTAGCAAAGATGGCCATGGGAGTGGAGACCAAACAGCGCTTGGTGACTGCCATCCGGGCATGCTGTGAGGCCATAGCGCATGAGCGAGGGCTTGCCGTCTCAACGAGATCACAGATGATGGTCTGCCCAGCAGCAGGGAACCGGCGCGCTCCCGCTCTCGCGCTCATGCAGTCAGCAGCGTCCTGTGGGGTGAGCTGGAGAGCGATGGAAAGCGGAGGCGGTCACGACAGCCAGGAGATGGCAGTGCATCTGCCCCGCGACCATGCTCTTTGTGCCCAGTATTGATGGCCGCTCGCACAGCACTGCCGAGTACACCACGCAGGTTGATACAGCCCCTGGTGGAACAGTACGTGCTACGGCCATGTGTTGGGTTAGCGTACGAGATGTAGCGTGACGAAAGAGAGGGGTATGGAACTGAGGGGGCTATTTGTGGGACTGACAACCATCGATATCCAATACCTTGTTGACACGTTTCCCGCGTCAAATTCTAAGACGGTAGCCGCTACATTTGCGATGTCTGTTGGTGGGCCAGCCACAAATGCTGCGATCGCCTTTGCGCATTTAGGTGGGAAAAGTCACCTGATAACCACAATTGGGCAAAACCAGTTCACGCTTTTCATGGAGAGCGAACTGCACCAATACAACGTCGAGTTCACGGACCTGTCACCGCTAGCCAAGCAACTTCCCACGGTGTCTTCGATCGTAACGACACGGGGAGGTCAGCGCACTGTTCTGACCACTGCATCCTCACTCGCGTCAAACACGAGCAATATGACGTTTATCACACACCAGGAGGACTATGGCGTGGTGCTCGTTGATGGGTTCAACATGGAAACATGTTGCATGGTAGCTATGCAGGCCAAACGGTGCGGAATACCTGTGATCCTCGATGGAGGGAGTTGGAAGGATGGGATGGAGGTACTGCTGCCCTCCATTGACATCGCGATTTGCTCCGAGCACTTTCATGCGCCAGGTGGGGGCGACGAAGAGAGCGACATGGACTATCTCGCTCGGCAGGGTGTGAGATGCAGGGCGATCACTCGCGGAGAGCGCCCCATTCTCTATCATGGTCCTGATGGCAAGGATGAGATCGCAATCGAGCACGTGGAGGTGGTTGATACATTGGGCGCGGGAGACATTCTGCACGGCGCGTTCTGCTACTACTATAGGATGGGCACCAATTTCGTGCCAGCGCTGCTTCAGGCTTCAAGGATTGCAACGTTGTCCTGTCAGACGGTTGGAACGCGATCCTGGATGCAGACATAGCATACCTGTTGCAAAAGGCGCGAATGGATGAGCCAGGTAGCCAACGCAAGGGAGGCGACCTCAAGGCGTTAAAACAAGAATTCTAAAAATACTAGAAATGGATAAATAATCTCAGCAGAACCGACGGGCGTCCGATGATCTGCAAGAAGACCAGCGTGACAGGCTGACACGATCTACCAATTCGTTTTCGGCGCGCCTGGTTGTTTGCTTCATTTGTATCGTTTTCAAGAATGGATGATCCACGTAGCCAGCACAAGGGTCGGTAATGCTCTCAGGCACCATGGACGCTGATTTCTTTATCACGGGCATAGTTCCAAATTTCGCCAGGGTCTGTTATGCCTTTAGCCCTTGCTTCTTGAGTCCATTCGTACATCTCGTACTTATTCTGGAAGAGCCGGTTACCACAAAAGATGTTGCGGCGTGCAAAAGGGGCTGGTGTGATTTTTACGAGATATTCTCGTGCGGTTGGGTCATCAGGCTGTTGGGGGTGCCACCAGGGGGTTGGCAGGGTATAGTATGGGTCGCGGGTCCAGTCGGGGCAGGGGATGTTGTAGCGTCCACACAGGAACTCGACGGATGCCGCACAGAAGGCTCCCCAACGGAGGGTATCTTCTGTTTCCTGCGCTGGTTTTACCAGGGGTTCGCTCACTAATGCTGCTCGCCTGCCTTTGGCATAGCCGTACCAGGCGTGGCTGAAGCTGCCCAAACCAGTCCAGGGGTCTTCTCCTGCGCAGATTTGCTGGTAAGCCCATCTCATCGTCTCTAGAGGCCTGGAAAGTGCTGATGGGTCTTGCATCCATTCCTCGTACGTCTGGGCCATAAGTCGGATTGTTTCGGGAGACAGCATTTTCTATCCCTCTCTATTACAGGAAATTGTCTGCTACTTCTGAAAAAGCCTGTTCAGTGCGTTTTCAATCTGCTCTGCGTTCTTCTCCTGGGCTTCGGGTAAGATATACCGGTCTAACAATTGTCGGGCCTGTTGGCGTGTTTTAATGTTTGTCTGTGGGAGTAGTATAGCACAATCTACGAGGTCTTTGTCTCGTCCAGCCATGATTTTGAGTGCGAGCATGTATGCCTTTGGCGGAATATAGATATGGAGGGGTCCGTACCGTTTCCATAGTTTCCCTCGAGGGATGATAATCTCGTTTTGCATGAGTATCTGGCTGAGATAATTGAGCCAGTCAGGCCGGAGTCTATATCTCCTCGTGATCGTCACCACGCACTCGCTTAACACACCTCGCATTTGTTGGAATGCATCCCCTTCAAGCCAGAAGATGTCAATGTCTTCCGTGGTACGAGAAGCCTGCTCCAGGACAAGCATGTAAGCGCCTCCTATAAGCATCAAGCGAATGGGTTTCTTGACGCCTCTACTGTTTAATTCTGCTCCCAGTTCAGCCAGGTATGTTTCTATCTCCTGCGAATCCATTCTGAGCCACTTTCTGTGTCTTAAAGCACGTTCAATTGAGAAGCTTATTATATAGGCAGATTGAAGCACAGGCAAGTTAGGATGGCTTGTACCCTGATTTTATACAGCGTTATTGGCAAGTGCTGCCATGGGACATGGTGTATTATTCGACGAGCCCCTGCACTTCGGTACATGTGCTGGCTACGTGTGGCATCCGTCGGCCAGAATTGGTCTGTGAGAACATCCCCTTCTGTCTCTTGCTCCTTGCCGATTTCCCAGAGGAATAGTACAATCTCAAGCATTGACTCGCACATCTTCACAAAGGGGGAATGGTCACTGTGCATGGGATTCTCACCTTCATCTCGCGGTTGACAGGCCTTTGTCTTCAGTCGCTCCACCAACGCGCGCGTCGCTTGGACCAAACCCGACACCACCTCGCTCCCGGCTTCGGACGCTGACCGACCAGGCCCGTAGCAGGTCCGAACTGGTCGCAGAAAATGCGTTCCTTCGCCAACAACTGATCATCCTGCGGCGATAGGTGAAACGACCTGCCTGTACCAAAACGGATCGGATGCTCCTGGTGCTTCTGGCAAGAATGGTTCAAACCTGGAAGCAAGCGCACATCACTCGTTCAGCCAGAGACACTCCTACGATGGCATCGCCAGGGATTCAAGCCCTATTGGAAATACAAGTCCAGAGGAGCCTCTGCCACACCAAAGATCTCCCCAGAGACTATCTCCTTGATCAAGGAGATGGCAACCAACAATCGACTGTGGGGAGCAGAACGCATCCGTGGCGAATTACTCAAGGCTTCAGTCTTCACGTCAGCAAGCGGACTATTCAGAAGTACATGAGATCCGTGCGCCAGGCCTCGCCAGGAGGACAGAAGTGGAACACCTTCTTGCACACGCATGCTGAGCAGATCTGGGCCTGCGATTTTCTTTCGGTCACTGACCTCTTCTTCCGCTCGCTTTTCGCCTTCTTCATTGTCGAGCTGCATTCTCGCAGAGTGATCCACGTCGGGGTGACACCCAATCCCACTGACACTTGGACTGCACGTACCTCTTCGGGAAGCGACCGCCTTTGGTGTGGGACCGAAGTACCTCATCCGTGATAACGACGGCAAATTTGGCGTGGGCTTCGCTCGGGTGGCGCAGACGGGTAACATCGAGATTCTCAAAACTCCGTATTACGCCCCGCGCGCGAATGCCATCTATGAGCGCTTCCTCGGCAGTGTCCGGCGTGAGTGCCTCGACCATGTGCTCATCCTGCATGAGAAGCAACTCCACCGCGTGCCGGGCGCGTATAGACGCTACGCGCAACCGAGCCAGAACGCATCAAGGGATCAAGCAGCAGATTCCAGAGAGATCTGCTGGATTAGAACCACCACATCATGAAAGTGGCAAGGTCATCTCCTTCCCGGTCTTGGGCGGCTTGCATCGTGACTATCACAGAAGTGCATGAGCTTTTTCTGAGATGAAGGTCTGACTGCCTGAGGTATGTGTGAGATACTTCAGGATTCACTCTAATCGTTGTGTTGAGACCCAGCAAACAGTTTCTTATGGTTTTCCTGGAAAGGGAGAGAGGTTGGTGTCATGGTCAGTGCGTTGCTGTTTGGGATGACAAGAACGTACCCCCAAGCCTCGCTCAATGGGCTTATCAGTCGTCAATAAACTAGTAATTGATGAGGTAAACTATCAGTTTACTCGGCGGATAGCATATGTAGCCAGCACAGGGAAAGGCAGAGAGAGCTATGGAGACAAATGGAGAAGGCACCTACTTTCAGGAAGGTGATCACGTGCGTATCAAGCACACGCAAGAGATTGGCAGAGTCCATGCAGCCGATGGAGGAGTCGTCTATGTGCTCATGGATGAGACCAACGAGACAAAACTCTTTTCTGCTCGTGCCGACGAGGATGCGTACATTGAGCTGGTAACGGAGGCGGCGGGAACCATATCTCAGGAGCCTTAAAGTGAGGGCAGAAGTGAAGAATGGGCCAGAGTAATACGAAAGAGCAGGCTCTTTTCATGAAATAATCTGCCATTGACATGGATTTACATGACTGGCGCACCACAGGAGTCATGCTTGTGCTCTGGTCATTCCTTCGCCGGTTTATGCGCATCCAACGCGGGTGATTGGTTAGATGAGCATCGAACGTCGAGTCATCGCCCTATCCAGGGTAGGGTGCATGAAGCGATTGGAGAAGGATAGCGATGATATGTTGAGCAAACTGCTTCACATCCAATCGTGCCTGCCCGACGTGAGGTGGGCTCCTGGCAAACGTCTTACCAAGGCCAGAGTAGAAGATCTTTGAAGCAGGCAACAGTCTGCTCGTACCGGTTGGCAGCGTCAGCATACGGTGTTTTCTTGTCTGGTGGCTGCTTTGTAAGGATGCTCACGGTCCTTTGCTGCTCTTCTTCCCACTGCTCCTCAGTAAATCCTTGTGATACAGCATGCATGATCGTCATAACAATGGGATAGTCTGAAGAACGGAGCTTATCATATCTCATCGCCTGTTGTATACGCGCAGAGTAGACAGCTGTATCACTCATCCTGCCTAAGGGAATGTGCGTATTTGCTTCAGAGGGATGCTTACTCATGCTTTTATTCCTTCTACTGCTAGAAGCGTGTCGTTTACCTAAAGTACATTATACGCTTTGTGCGGGTTCCTCTCCCCCAGAAGAGCTAGACGGCCAAGTCAGCCAAGCGTAACAGAGGCCTGCCCACCAGCTGGTTGACCATCATGCCCACACTGTGAGCCGTGAGCTTGGCAGCCATCCTGGTCATCAGTCCCCAGGTACTCTTGGCATAGTGTTTGGACAAGTGCAATTGCTCTTGCAGCTGCGCATTCACCGTTTCGCAGATGAGCCGCAACCGATTGAGCTGCTGTTGCGCCTGCTTGGAACGCACGGGCTCTTGGTTGAGCTTGACCGGGGCGAGCAACTCCAGCGAGCGATACTGCTCCAGGAAGGTCTGCAGTGCCGCATCATGGTAGGCTCCGTCTCCAAGGAGGCGCTTGAGGTGATGCGCAAACGAGTCAAGGAGTTCGACCACGGCCTGGTTATCGTAGTGACTGGCTCCGGTGAGCACAAAGCCCATGACCACGCCTGTCAGGCTGACCACGCTATGCAGCTTGAGTCCGAAGTACTTCAGCGCTTTGCTGTTACACACGCCATACTCCGCCGTGCCCGCAAAGTCGCTGGCTGCTTTGGCCCGGTTGTAGCCCACACACGGCACCGGGGCTGAATCAATGGCCGCCGTCTCTTCCAGCTCAAGGGCATCCAGCACCACCTGCAAGCTGATCCGCACGGCCAGGATCACCGACCACAGGTCCCGCTTTCTGCGATGGTAGCGACTGCGTTCATTGAGTCCGGGGAAGAACGTCCGCAGGCTGGCTTGATGCAGTCGGAAAAAGTGATCCTCTCGCGGTTCCCCGATCAGTTCCTGGTAGAGGGCGATGGTGATCACCTCACTGTCCGAGAGACGTGGAGCGGGACCAGGCCGCTCTAAGGCCTGCTGGATCATGGCTGACCCTTTCATTGTGTCATCGACTATGGTAAAAATGGTGATGAGAACGGTGGCTTTGTCAAGCATTGGTAGTACGCTCCTTGTTTGTCTGTGTTGGTTACAAACGAAAGCGTACTACTGTTCTCATTTCCTGTCACCCACTCGCACAAAGCGTATTATGTCACATTTTATGTACGCATGAGAAACATTGTGAGACAATAGCCTTTGCCTATTGCTTTAACAAATGTTCCACTTTTAAACTGGAATGCCTCTTTTTTGAAATACGGCGATAAAAAGTTGTGTCATTCATTGAATTTTCATTCCTATTATTGTAAAAAAAGTGTATAGTTAAAGTAACTTATCGATCCTTCCATGCGCCACGTCAAGCGTACCAAGCGTCAACCAGAGAATCCATCTATCATTGCGGGGTTACTGCTTCCAACTCTTCGCGTTTGTCCGGATGGTAAAGTGTCTACTGTTAGTCGATTGTTAGGCGCTTTGCTATTTTTATTCAACAATCCTCCATCGGCTACCGCACCTTCAGCAGAGCGAGATGAGCATCAAATTTGCAACGCGAAAAATACCCGCTGCAATCCTTTAATCGTGCGGTCTTGGCGAAAGCTGCGGTTGTTTCATTGATAACATGATGCGAACGTTTACCTTTATCTCACGATGGATGAGGAGATGTGCCTCTACACGGGCGCGCCATTATCCAGCAGCACTCCCAGGCCGACAGCATCATGGGTCACTGACTTGCTACCGGCAACGTTGCCGGTATCGGTATGATGTTACCAGCGCCATATGTGCTTATAGACAAAGACGCAAGGGAAGACACACCAATTTATGATACAGAGGCCCAAAAAATAGTTAGCCCTCTAGCCCTCAGAGTCTTAACAGCCGTCCCCTCATTTGCTGAACTCTCCCCTAACAATGGGTTACACATTATCACAGAGGGTAGACCCAAGCGCGGTAATTTTAAGACAGAACAGCTTGAGATGTATACCAATTGGTTTAGCACTGTCACCACCAAACACATCCCAGGAACACCACTTGACATAACCGCCCAACAGGAAGTCATAGAAGCCTTAGAAAACGAGTTTCACCCGTTCGTAGCGGAGACTTCTTTTCAGAACACGGGGGGCTGTTGTGGCTTCAAGACTTTCTGAACTACCATCAGAGGCAAGACACCATAGACGGTTACGTGAGCTTCTAAGCGGTGATCTGACAAGCTGAAGTAATGACCGTAACCTTGCAGACTGGAACGCTTTCATGATGCTTCTGTATTGGACAGGAGACGACATAGCATTAACCCGCGAAATCTTTTTAGTACTACAGTGCCATTTAGTGTGAGAGATGGCTTCTGGAGGGCATTCACCCGATTGCTGTTGTGAATCGGCAAGCGTCCCCCCCAAGGCCATTTTTCCCACCGACCCCACCCAGACGGCAGAACAGATCATCAGCGATTTCAGGCTTGGTTCCTGCTGTTCAATCGCCAGCAAGTGGATGAACTTCTCACCCTTTTTTATGTGAACCCTTCTTCAAGAGGGATACGCTTGACCTCCACGAGAAACTTGGCACTCTCTCATAAACTCATCTACTCCTGCTGATAAGCTCATCTATCACCAAAAATGGACATGAGCCAAAGAATTAAGTCAAACAACAAACGTTTCTGCCGTTGCTTCTAGAACCATTTGAGATGGCTTGACGCAGCTGCAGAGAGTGACATGCTTCTTACACCAAAGCCATGAAGGGACGACCCTCGCTTATGCTGGAACGCGACGCTGGTAGTACGGGCGACGGTGGTGCCACACACGGTAGGTCAGCAGGTACCACAGTGCCGTGAACAGGGTAGCTCCAATCAGCGCTTTGAAGAGTGGCATCCCGAAGAGCACAGGATCACCAGGAATGATGAGGATCACCCCATTGGTGACGATCCATATCCCCACCAGCGCGGCAATGATCGCCCCAATGATGCCGAATGGGAGCCGCCAGCCTACCATGAACTCTGCAACGAAGCCGACAATGGCCGCGACGAGCAAGTACATGAGCTGACTCGCATAGAGAGCCAGATGAGCATTCCCCACGTTGATCGTGATGAGCGGGACCTCACCCAGGAGTGTGAACAGAACGTCCTCCGTATCTTGAATGTGTATGCCTGCTTCGTTCGAAAGGCACACGATTCCGAATAAACACAACCCGTTCTTCTGTTCTACACACCCTCTCTCCTCGTTTCGTCTCAATGATCCACAGGATGTCTATTCAACCACGTATGTGTGAAGATGAACCGTACGCCTAACACCATCAGGAAGCCAACCACATTCATGCAGAGGAGACCAAACCCAAATCCCAGGGCGTATCTGCCCACCTTCTCTGAGAAACGGTCTGCAACGATCACGTTGGTCTTATCTCTAAAGATAGCTCCTCGGCGCCGAAGATGGCTCCTGGTCCGTTCACAGGTGTTCGCTCCACCGAGGCAAGCCCAACTCAGATCAGCCCCGCGCAGGTCAGTCTTGTCCAACAAAGCCCCGCGCAGGTCAGCCCTGCCCAGCGAGGCACCATATAAGGTGGCCCTCTCCAGCTTGACCCCGCGCAGGTCTGCTTCGTGCAGGTCGGCCCATACCAAGTCGGCCTCGCGCAAGTCGGCCTCAGAAAGATTGGCCCCGCGCAGGTCTGCCCAACACAGGTAGGTTCCGCGCAGGTCTGCTCCGTGTAAATCAGCCTTGGAAAGCCTGGCCCCGCACAGGTTCGCTTCGCAGACCCTGGCTTGACTCAGGTTGGCTCCCTCCAAGTTGCAATTCATCAGGTCGATTCCTCGTAAATCCTGACCGCTCACATCCAACTGTTCGGGACGCCCTGCTTCCTGAAGCAAATGCATCAGGTCGGTTCTCGTGACTGCTGCGCCCTCAGTGTTTGCTTGCTGCTGTACTGTCATCGTCATGGTACTCCTCTTCATCCTTTCCGCTCGCATCGCTGGCTTCCCTTGCCAGACGGAATGACGAGTGTGTTTCTACCTCTCGCTCATGATGAAGCGAGGAGGGTCTCAATCGTAGCCAGGAATGAATCCAATTCGAATGGCTTCAGGAAGGTGATAAGCTGGCGTTGTCGAATCTGCTGTTGAGGTACAGAGCGATTGGCTGTGATCAAGATCGCGGGAATAGGTGCGAACTCCTGATTGAGATGGAGGCGGTCAAAGAGTTCGATGCCGTTCATACCTGGCAACCCGTAGTCCAGAACAAAGAGGCAAGGCGTGAAGTGCCGCACCAGTTGCAATGCGGCAATGCTGTCGCTTGCCACGATCGCTCGATAGGGCGTCTCCTGCGCAATAACCTCAACGAGGAATGCGCTAATGTTCGCATCGTCCTCGACGAGGAGGATCGTGTTGGTTGTCGCCTGCGCTTCTCCCCCTAACTGTTCTGTATCTAGAGACATAGCCTTGCTCCAACTCTTTCGGTGGATACCGAATGTGCTTCTTCTCTAACACGAGAGAGACTGGCAAAGCGTTTCAAGGATGTATCGCTTACGCCAGGTACGTGAAACGAGCGCATGGCTGCTGCACGCAGCAAGCGCAAACAACCGGTGATGCACGCATGTGACGAGCATGCAGGGATGTCAATAGCGCCTACGATCTGGAACCTTTGGTGAACAGAGCCAAAGGAGAGAGCCGGACAGAATCTCTCACGTGCTTCGAGCGTTGTTTTTCAAGAGAGGACAGTTTCTGCAGTGCTCCGAACACCACATGGAGGGGAGTTCTGTATAGGTTAATATAAAAGGGGATCATCCTCACTTTTGGGGAAAGCTCTTCTATAATGTGAAATGAGACATATATTTGAGCATAGAAAAAGGAACCAGTCGGAACTATGAACTCAGCAATCCCCAAAATTGAGGGAGACCCCCTTTTATGTTAGCACAAAGCCAGGTGGTTCCCTTTTTCGTTGTCAGATGGCCCCCAAATCTGATTATCAGTGACATGTTCACAAGAATCGCTGGCCCCGATTCTGATTCGAAATTGGCTCCCAATATCGGATCATCCTCACATTTGGGGAAAGCTCTTCTCTAATGTGGAAGGAGATATGTGTTTGAGCATGAAAAAAGGAACCAGTCGGAACTATAAACTCAGCAATCCCCAAAAGTGAGGGAGATCCCCAATATCATTGACAAATACAGAGTTCCATAAACAGGCCAAAATTGCCAGTAATCACTGCAAGCCACATGGTTCAGGTGGATATCCTGGTCGGTAGGCGTGTTTGAAACGTGGAGCTTTGTTGCTGCGTGTTCATAGTATGAGGAACGACATGTCCCATGCGACAGCGGAACAGCCGCATGGTCGACCAGGGCATGTCACACTCCAGTGCTTCAGAGAAGAAAGGAGCTTGAAGCATGAACCGTGTTGTGACAGGACTCCTCATTGGAGTCGGTGTGGTTAGCGGCTTGGCCGTCCTTCTCATGCGAGGGGAAAAGACGCAGCGCTTCTTGCGCGAACACTGGCAGCAGCTGCGTAGCGCTCTCCCAGAACCTGAACACATCCAGCAGTATACCCAGCACGTAGCTGATCGGCTTTCACAGGCAACTAGTGAGGTGAAAGACACGGCGCAGCAGGCGATGAAGAGGGTGAGAGTTGCCGGAGGTGATCCAGGCGATGTGGCACAGCAGACGTCCGCGACGATCAAGCAAACTGGCCAGGATGTCGCCAGCAAAACCAGGCAAATGGCAAAGCGGAGTTACGACTGAGTAGGAGGTTTATCGTCATGGTCGTTACTTTGGGAGATGTGGTCGTCTGGTTGATCATAGCAGCGCTGGTTGGCTTTGTTGGTGAATTGTTCGCAAGACGGCGTACCCCCTTTGGGATCGTAGGGGCGATCATGGTAGGGTTCATCGCCATCTTTCTGGTCGTCGGCGTCTTGCACTGGCACATAATTGGCGAGCCCTACCTCAATGGTGTGCCAGTCATCACTTCCATCCTGGCTGCGGCAGTTGTAGTGCTTCTCTGGAGCGCTTTCGCGTATCGTCACGCGTATGGGTATTATGCTCGCTCCTCTCGACGTGGCGGCTACGTCGGTCGGCCTCGTCGTCGTTACCGCTGGTTTTAAGGGCTACTGACCCCGTCTGGTCTGCTCAACCAGTGAAACGAGAGGGATGAAGAAAGAACACGAACCACACGAGTGGAAAGAAGGTCGTCGGAAGCTCAGCCTGGGAACTATCGCAACCAGGGTGGAAGCTGAAAGTGTTAGCTGCGGCCCTGGAGTGAGTGAAGCCGCCGTGAGCCAGTAGCTGAACAGAGCGAGGGCGGAGGGGATCGTTGGATTGCGCCGCGCTCCAGCACCAGGTCCGCAACCCAAGTTGAGTGCCGAACAACCGGCGCAGTTGCTGGCGCAAGGAGCAGAAGCGTTTGGGTACGAGGGCAGGTGTGGACGACCAAGCGTAGGGCGGACGTGAGCAAACGCCAATGTTGCGTGAGCTCTTATCCCGCCAAGTGCAAGCGCATCCTGGGGGTGAAACGACTGCGGCAGTGTTTCACTCAGGCTGGTTGTCCTGTTTCATTCTCTCTGCTCAGGTCAAGAAGAGTACCACTGAAGCAGTAACTTGCGACGTACAGGATAAGAACATGAACGAGTGGACTTGCAAGCTTCATGTGATTCCTCGGGGCCGTGCATCCGCAAGCGGTGCCGTTCCCTATTACCCCTCGCATGAGCATTAATAGCCCACTAGTCCCCCTGTGTAACGCCCTAGCTGGTTGTGCTCGTGGTAACGAAAGAAAGGAGGTTTTGCTATGCTCGATGAAAACGACAGGCATGAAGCGGCAGGGACGTTGACGTATAACAGCGAATGGAACTCTTTAGCACTAAACGGCTATGAACTGCATGGCGGTGAGAGCATGGAAGTCTCTGTCTTTGGCTATTGGATCCCCGGACAGCTTGCTTTGGATACAGCGGGATGGTATCTGTTCACGCTCGATCAAGTGAGCATTCGTCTCCAGAGCGGACTACACGCCCGACTTGGTGAGTCGTCACGCAGTGCTCTTCCTCCTCTCTTGCATCCATCGCAGATGCACCACCCGCACATCCTCATTGTTGACGACGACCCGGCGTTGCTTCAAGCCCTCCCCCAAACCGTGTCTCTACGGTTACCTGAAGCGAAGGTGGATACCTCCAGCTCGGCTCAAAGAGCGCTCGAGCTGATTCGAGCGCATGATTACGATACCATCGTGAGTGATATCAAGATGCCTGGCATGGACGGTCTGGAGTTGCTGGCGAAGATTCACGAACTGCGGCCAGAGACACTCACGCTGCTGATCACCGGCCACGGCGACCATGATCTCGCCATTCAGGCC
>WNFX01001752.1_pt1 | contig 26479 bp, 14 predicted proteins | sample 5400111 | NCBI WGS metagenome assembly WNFX01 (sample SAMN13153363, study PRJNA577476) | soil metagenome | isolation source: 40 cm soil or saprolite under grassland replicate 1 | place: USA:California | collected 2016-06-15
TCTATCTCGAGGACCTGCCCGCCTTGGTCCGAGCGGGGCGCATCCCCATCGCGACCGTCGACGCCGCCGTGCGACGGGTGCTCGCGGCGAAGCGCGCGCTCGGCCTGTTCGATGACCCGTACCGCGGATCGAGCGTCGAGCGTGAGCGCAGCGTGCTGCTGGCACCGGAGCAGCGCCAGCTCGCCCGCACGGTGGCGCAAGCGGCCATCGTGCTGCTCAAGAACGACGGCAATCTGCTCCCGCTCGGGCCCACGCGGCACACGCTTGCGGTGATCGGCCCGCTCGCGGACGACCACGTGGCGGCGCTCGGCTCGTGGGCAGGCCGCGGCGATCCGCGGGACGCAGTCACTCCGCTCGAAGGTATCAAGAGCCGAGCAGGAGCCGGCACGGAGGTTCGCTACGCCAAGGGCTGCGGCATCGTCGACACGGCGACCGCCGGCTTCGCCGAGGCGGTCGCGCTGGCGCACCAAGCCAACGTTGCTCTCCTCGCACTGGGGGAGGCGGGAGACATGAGCGGCGAGGCGGCAAGCCGGTCGAACCTCGGGCTCCCGGGCGTGCAGCAGCAACTGCTCGAGGCGGTCCAGGCGACCGGTACTCCGGTCGTACTGATACTGATGAATGGCCGGCCGCTCACCGTACAATGGGCCGCGGACCACGTGCCAGCGATCGTCGAAGCGTGGTTCCTGGGGGTCGAGACCGGCCCAGCGCTCGCGGGCGTCTTGTTGGGCGATGTGAGTCCCAGCGGCAAGCTCCCCGTGACCTTCCCCCGCGCCGTCGGCCAGATTCCGATCTACTACAATCACAAGAACACGGGACGGCCGGCGGGCGCGGACAAGTACACCTCCAAGTACACCGACCTGCCGTCGAGCCCACTGTTTCCCTTTGGCTATGGGTTGAGCTACACGTCGTTCGAGTACAAAGATCTCAAGCTGGGCGCGCCGAGCATCGCCGCGGGCGGGACGCTCAATGTGTCGGTGACCGTGACCAACACGGGTGCGCGCGAAGGCACCGAGGTCGCGCAGCTGTACGTGCACGACGAGGTGGCGAGCGTCACCCGGCCCGTGCGTGCGCTCGCCGGATTTCGTCGTGTATCCCTCCGACCCGGCGAGTCGCGCACGCTGGAGTTCACCCTGACGCCGAAAGAGCTCGGGTTGTACGATCAGCGCATGAGGTTCGTGGTCGAGCCCGGGAAGTTCCGGGTGTACGTGGGTGGGAGCTCGGTGGGAGGGCTCGAGGGGGAGTTCGAGGTGAGGGGGGGACCGAGGTAGCACAGCGCCGCCGCGTAGTTCCCATCCTGAAGGATGGGCTCGGCCAGGCACAACGCTGAAGCGTACTGTGCTTCAGCACAGTGCATTGCCGAGCCCACGCTTCAGCGTGGGAACATAACGGGCGCCGCGCTCCATTTGTCAGTCCCGGTATCTTACCCCGTGCGCCTCGCCGACCTCGTCGCCACTTCTCAACACGTCGCCCTCACCAGCAGCCGCCTCGACAAAGTCGCCCTGCTCGCGGGACTGCTCCGTCGCGTCGAGCCGCAAGAGGCGGAGATCGCCGCCGCCTATCTGTGCGGCGAGCTCCGTCAGTCGAAGCTAGGTGTCGCCTACGCCGGTGTGCGCGCAGCGATGCCCGACTCGGCGGCTGAGGCGCCCACGTTAGGGCTGTCCGACGTGGACCTCGCGTTCGAGCGGATCGCGCACGTTGCGGGGAAGGGTTCCGCCGAGGAGAAGCTGCGGTTGCTGCGTACGCTGTTGACCCGCGCGACGCAGGACGAGCAGCGCTTTCTCGCGAGCCTGGTGATCGGTGAGCTGCGCCAGGGTGCGTTACGGGGTCTGGTGCTCGAGGCCGTGGCGCAGGCAGCCGGGATCCCGAGCGACGCGGTACGGCGCGCCGTGACGGCGGCGGGTGACCTGCCGAGCGTCGCGCGGGTGGCGTTGGTGGAAGGTGGCGCGGGGCTGTCGCGCTTCGCCATTCAGCTGTTCCGTCCGGTGCTCCCGATGCTGGCGGATTCCGCCGAGGATGCGGCCGAGGCCTTCACGCGGCTCGGCCGGGCGGCGCTCGAGTTCAAGCTCGACGGCGCCAGGGTCCAGATCCACAGGAGCGGCGAGGAAGTGAGGGTCTACTCCCGCCGGCTCAACGAGGTGACCGTGGCGGTGCCCGAGCTCGTGGAGGTGACCCGCGCGCTCCCCGCCCGCGAGCTGATCCTCGACGCTGAAGCGATCGCGCTGCGGCCGGACGGGCAGCCGCACGCCTTTCAGACGACGATGCGGCGCTTTGGGCGCAAGCTCGAGGTCGAGCGTCTCCGCTCGGAGCTTCCCCTGACACCGTTTTTCTTCGACCTCCTCTATCTGGACGGCGCCCCGTTGCTCGCCGAGCCGCAGGAGCGCCGTTTTGCGGCGCTCACCGAGATGTCGCCCAGCGAGCTCGTGATCCCGCGCACAGTGGCGGACTCAGCCGAGGCTGCGCAGGCCTTTCTCGACACGGCCCTCGCGCGCGGGCACGAGGGGATTATGGCCAAGGCGCTCGACGCCCCGTATGAAGCCGGCAACCGCGGCCAGCGCTGGCTCAAGGTCAAGCCGGCGCGGACGCTCGACCTGGTGGTGCTCGCGGCTGAATGGGGTCACGGGCGGCGTCGCGGCTGGCTCTCGAATCTCCACCTGGGCGCCCGGGATCCGGAGCACGGCGGCTTTGTGATGCTGGGGAAGACCTTCAAGGGCATGACCGATGCGATGCTCGAGTGGCAAACGAAACGGCTGCTGGAGCTCGAGATGGGGCGGGATGCCCACACGGTGTATGTACGTCCGGAGCTGGTGGTCGAAGTGGCCTTCAATGACGTGCAGGCAAGTTCCCATTACCCGGGCGGGGTCGCGCTCCGCTTCGCGCGGGTGAAGCAGTATCGCAGCGACAAGCCGGCCGGTCAGGCGGACACGATCGCGACCGTGCAGGAGATGCTGCGGCGCGCGCAGCCCCTCGGACCGGCGCGCTGAGCGTACCCTTGCCGGTGGATCGAGCGGAGGTAGACTCAACCTGCCACCCCACTGAGGAGGGTTGTATGCGCCCTGTCGCGATCGTCCGAGCGACCTTGGTCGTTGCAGCTGCCGGCACCGCCTGTGATCGCAGCTTGCCCACTGATCCCCGGCTGCGGGCTACGTTCGGCGCCCAGGCGTCGAGCGCGCCCGAGGCGCAGAACTTCGTGGCCCACCTCACGGGTTCAGACGAGGTGCCGAGCCACGACACCCGTGCCGTAGGCCAGGTCAAGTTCCAGCTCAGCGAGGATGGAACGGCGCTCCAGTACCGGTTGATCTCGGCCGACATCCACAACGTCATTGCGTCCCACATCCACGTCGCCGCCGCGGGCGTGAACGGTCCCATCGTGGTGTTCCTGTTCGGGACGGTTCCACCGGGCGGCGGCCGGTTCGACGGCGTACTCGCCGAGGGGACGGTCGGCGCCGCGAATTTCGTGGGTCCGCTCGCGGGCCAGCCGTTCAGCGCGCTCGTCGACGCGATCCGCGCCGGGAACGCGTACGTCAACGTGCACACCAACGACGGCGTCGCGCCTCCGAACACGGGCCCGGGGGACTTCCCGGGCGGCGAAATCCGCGGGCAGATCCGCAGCGCCGGACCGACTCCATAGCCCCTCGGCGCTCCACGCCTCACCCCTCGGTCCCCTCCCCGCGCCGCGGCGAGGGGCCCTACGGGTGCGGTCAGTTGATCGGGTCGATGCGGCATGCCAAGTTGAGAACCATGGCTGCCGGCTGGCGTGCGGGCTACCTGGTCCTGGCCGTGGGAGGGGGGACGTTAGCCGGGGCGTGCAGCCATCCGGCGCCGGCGACGGTTCTGCCGGCCCGCGACTCCGTCAGCGTTCGGACGGTGGCGGAAACGGTGGCTGTCCGGGACCCCCAGCTCGAGCAGCGGGTCGCGCGGCTGGAGCTGCGCCTGCTCGAGCGCGACGCGCAGATCGAGGAGCTGCAAGCTCGGCTCGATGAGGCGAGGCGGGAAGTGGTGCGGGCGATGGCGAAGCTGCAGACATTGGCCAGCCGCGCCGAAGCCGCCTCCGCGATGGCGGAGACGGAGATCGCGTTGCAATCGCTCAAGACCGCCGCTGGGCAGCAGGCGGCTCCGGAAATCGGCCAGGCCACGCAGCTGCTGCAGCTCAGCACCGCGGAATTCAACAAGCAGAACTACGGCGGTGCCCTGTACCTCGCCAACCAGGCGAAGAGCGTCGCCGGTGCGAGCAGGGCGCGCGCGGCGGGCGACGTCCGGGGGGCGCCACGCTCCGGCGAGGTGCTGTTCGCGTTGCCGCTCCACCTCGCGACGGTGAGCCGCAGCAACGTGCGCGAAGGGCCGGGAGGGACCTACGCCGTGCTGTTCACGCTCATATCGGCGATCAGGCCGGGCGCGGCGGCTGGGTGTTCCAGAGCCTCGTGGGCCCCCGCCAGGAGCGGTGATCCCAGGCTTCAGGGTGGGGAGGCGCTCTTCTCGGCGGCGCTGGCGTGCGCCACGCGGTTGCGCCCGTCGTGTTTCGCCCGGTACAGCGCCCGATCGGCGGCGGCGATCATGGACTCGGGCGAGTCCCCGTGCGTCGGGAACTCGGCTATGCCGACGCTCAGTGTGATCGTACCGCCGGCCAGGGCTTCCGCCGCTACCCGGGCGCGAATCCGCTCGGCTGTTTCCGCGGCTTGCTCTGCCGCCGTCTCCGGTAACAGGACGACGAACTCTTCGCCGCCGTAGCGCGCGACGCTGTCCACCTCACGCGTCGACTCACGCAGCGCCCGCGCCACCTTGATGAGCATTTCGTCTCCAGCGAGGTGGCCGAAGGCGTCGTTGTATTCCTTGAAGTGATCGATGTCCGCCATCAGCAGGGCGCAGCAATGCTCCAGGCGCCGGGAGCGTCGGATCTCGTTGGCGAGCGTCTCCATCAGGTAGCGGCGGTTGTAGAGCCCCGTCAGATCATCGGTGAGGGACCGGTGCTCGAGCTCGCGGCGCCCGTCTCGCAGCCGCGCGACCATGTCGTTGAAGACTTCGGTCAGCGATCCAACCTCGCCGCCGCTCACCACGGGGAGATCGACGGCCAGATCGCCGGCCGCCACTTTGCCGGCGCCGGCCGTCAGCCGATCGAGCGGGCGCACGATCAGCACGCCCAGCAGGTACGCGAGCAGGCCCACGCCGAGCAGCAGAGCGGCGACGATCAGGACGGTCAGATTTCGCAACCGGATGACCTGGCGGTAGGCCGCCTTCGCCGGGATCTCGGCCACGACTGCCCACCCCAGTCGCGGCACGCGTTGCAGCGTCCCGACGACCTCGTCCCCGTCGAACCCGCGGTACCGGAGTGCGATGCCCGCCCGGTCGAACAGCAGTCTGACGCTCTCGGCCGGGAGCTGGACGGTCATCGGCGCCGCGCCGCCCGTACCGGAGCTGGCGAGCAGCGTGCCGTCGGCTGTCACGACAACGATGCCACCGAGCCCGTCGGTGGCGAAGCGGCGGATGATTTGTTGCACCGCGCGCAGGTTCAGCTTTGCCGTCAGCGCACCGATGAGCCGTCCGCTCGACGGGTAGATGGGAACGGCGACGATCATCTCCGGCTTGCGCGTGACGTCGTCGCGATAGGGCTCGCCGACGAAGGCGTTATCCGTCTTGATGGTGTGGAGCCAGTCCGCAGGCAGCGCCACGGCCCCGGCGTCGCTCGCGCTCGAGGCCACTACTCGGGCGCTCGAATCGAGGACGATGAGCTCCTCGTAGTCCGCGAAGCGATCCCGGACCGAGTTGAGATAGTCGCGCAGCCGGCCGTACGCCCGACCCTCGCGCACAGGCTCCCTCCCGGTCCGGGGGATTTTCTCGAGGTTCTCGGAAACTTCGTAGGAGCTCGCGAACACCCGGAGATCGTAGAGACGCTCCTTTAGCCACAAGTCGAGCTCGCGAGACGCCTGCGAGCTCACGCTTTGCTGTTCGCCGGTGATCTTCTCGGTGAGCGATCGCTGATTGTGCGCATACGACACCCAGGCAGTCGAGATCGAGGGAATGAGCGTGGCCAGCACCGCGAACGCGAGCAGCTTGTTGCGGATGCTCTCCAGCCCGAGGGCGCGGAGGCCGTACGAGACGGTCTGCTCCCAGGTGCGCATCTTATCCCCGGAACCGGGGGTTGTCGGCCAGTGTCACGCCTCGCCTCGTCGGAGGGGAACCGTACAGCATATCGCCCTGCCGCCCCTTCAGGCAAGGCAGCCGAACCAGCCTGCGGCACAGGACCTGCGTGCGGGGTGTTACGAGGGCCGTTATAGATTCTCCATCCGACCCTTTCTTCCCGAGGTTCGCCATGCCGCTCGTTCCCGCAGACATCACCCGTCGCGAGTTTCTGGAGCTCGGCGCCGCTGCCGGGCTCACTTGCGTCGCGAGCGCCGGGTGCCGTACCGGCGCGCCGGCCGCCGCGACGCGCGGCCTGACGGGGCCGGCGATCCCGCCGTTCGCGCTCCAGGAGGCGACGATCGCGGATCTCCAGGCGGGAATGCAGAGCGGGAAGTACACAGCCCGGGGGCTGTGCGAATACTATCTGACCCGGGTCGACGAGCTGGACGGGCGCGGGCCCGCGCTGCACTCGGTCATCGAGACGAATCCCGAGGCGCTCACCACGGCCGAGCAGCTCGACGCGGAGCGGAAGACGAAGGGTCCGCGGGGGCCGCTGCACGGGATCCCGGTGCTCGTGAAGGACAACATCGCCACGGCCGACCGCATGGCGACGACGGCCGGATCGCTCGCGCTCGTCGGTGCCAAGCCGCCGGCGGACGCGGCCGTGGCCGCGCGGCTCCGCGCCGCTGGGGCCGTCATCCTCGGGAAGGCCAACCTCTCCGAATGGGCCAACTTCCGGTCCAACAACTCTTCCAGCGGTTGGAGCGCGCGGGGCGGCCAATGCAAGAACCCCTACGCGCTCGACCGCAGCCCCTGCGGCTCGAGCTCGGGCACCGCCGCCGCCATCGCCGCGAACTTCGGGGCGGTGGGCGTCGGCACCGAGACCGACGGCTCGATCGTTTGCCCGGCGGCCGCGTGCTCGCTCGTCGGGATCAAGCCGACGCTCGGACTCGTCTCCCGCACCGGCATCGTCCCGATCGCCCACAGCCAGGACACCGCGGGGCCGATGGCGCGGACGGTGCGAGACGCCGCGACCTTGCTGGGAGCGCTCGCGGGTGTGGATGCCCAAGACGTCGCGACCAGCGCCGCGCCGAGCGCGGTCCCCGACTACACCCGATCCCTCGACGCCAAGGGGCTCGACGGGGCGCGCATCGGGGTCGCGCGCACGAAGCTGTTCGGCTACCACGCGGCGACGGATGCGGTGATCAACCAAGCGATCGACGTGCTGCGGCGCGCCGGTGCGGTGATCGTGGATCCGGCTGACATTCCCCACCTCGGTGAGTACGACGACGCCGAGCTCACGGTGCTGCTGTACGAGTTCAAGACGGACCTGAATCGCTATCTCGCCCAATTCGCGGCCGGCGCACCGGTCAAGACGTTGCAGGACGTCATCGCGTTCAACGAGCGAAATAGGGAGCGAGAGATGCCCTACTTTGGGCAAGATCTGTTCGTCAAGGCGCAAGACAAGGGACCGCTCAGCGATCCAGCCTACCGGGACGCCCTCGATAAGTGCCGCAAGCTCGGCCGCGAGGAGGGGCTCCGGGCGACATTGGACCAGCAGAAGCTCGATGCCATCGTCGCGCCCACAGGGAACCCGGCGTGGCCGATCGACCTGGTCAACGGGGACCACTTCCTGGGGGGCAGCTCCACGCCGGCCGCGGTCGCGGGCTTCCCTCATGTAACGGTGCCCGCAGGCTACGTATTCGGCCTACCGGTGGGGCTGTCGTTCATCGGGGCGCCGTGGAGCGAGGCGACACTCGTCAGGCTGGCGTACGCGTACGAGCAGGCGACCACGCTACGTCAGCCGCCGAAGTTTCCGCCTACGGTGAGAGTATCGAGCTGAGGTTTGGGCCGGGGCCCCGTCGCTTACCAGACGTGTGACAGTTGCAGCTTCAATGCGACAGCCCGGAGCAGCGGCCACTCCCCGACCGGCCGGATGTCGTCGTCCGAGTCGAGTGCGAGGCCGATATCGTACGGCGTGCCGTACAGGCTCCCCTGGGCGAAGCGCCACAGCTGCCGCTGGTGCGCGATCCAGATCGCGCTCGCCCCGATCTCTGGGATGCGGTTGCCGTGCGGCGCAAAGAACGTCACATACAGCCGCTTGGGCTGGCCGCCCCCCACCAGCACAGAGTCGACGGCGATTTTCGCCTCGTAGGCCTCGGGAGTCCCCTCGTCATGGAACAGCGCCCGCATGAGCCACCCGCCGCGCTGCTCATAGAGGATAGCCCGCTCCACGTCCACGATCCTGCCGGCGACCACGTACTGGGCGTCGATCAACCGCTCCCCGAGGATGCGATCCCCTGGCCTGGGTAGCGCCGTGAGCCGCTCGCGTTGCCATTGCGAGGATCCGCCCGCACATGCGGCGAGCAGCCCTGCGAGCGCCACGAGGACGCTGACGTTTCTACGGACTCTGATCATGGTACACACTCCCTCTCGCATAACCCTTGCCATCGGGGAACGTGGCTGGTGCACCGCAGGCTAACCTGTGGGTGTAGCAGGATTGCAACAGGAGGGTCTCAGCGTCGCCGCGCTCCAGCTTTCTGCGGCGTTTATGGCAACCTCCTAGGCCCGACGAATCGGTGTGCTAAATCACACCGCGCGCTAATGTTGTACTCTGCGCCAACAACTTTGGGGGGGGGAACCGTGTGGTACCGCTGGGCCGATATGCCGAAGGAGCAGGTCTCCGAGCGACTGTCGCGCCGCCTGATCACGGGCGACCGCGTGATGCTGGCGCACGTCTACCTGAAAAAGGGGTGCGTCGTGCCCAAGCACGCGCACGAGAACGAGCAGTTCACCTACATCCTCGAGGGGGCGCTGCGGTTCCTCGTGGGTGAGGACGGGAGCGAAGAGGTCGTTGTGCGGGCGGGGGAGGTGTTGCACCTCCCCTCCAACGTGCCGCACGCCGCACAGGCGCTCGAGGACACGCTGGACGTGGATGTGTTCTCGCCGCCGCGTCAGGACTGGCTCAACAAAACCGACGCGTATCTACGGCAGAAATGAACGGCCCTGCGCCCGTCAGCGCTTGCGGCCGGCGCGCGGCGCCAGGGGTGTGTTGGGACGCTCGAGCGGGCGCGCTCGCGGCGGCCGATGTGCGTCACAGTAGTAGCGGCCGGGACGCCCGGTGTAGACCGAGCGCTGGTGCGTGACCCACGTCGCCTGCTGGGCGCATGAGCGGTGAGTCGTCCAGTCGTAATAATCACAGCGTAGTTCGTTCATGCACAGCGCGCCTCTCCGGCGTATAAACGGGGACTCGCAGCAAAGTTCCCGAGTGTCTACGGCGCGACGCAACGTGTGGTGCGGCTTGGCGCGGTGGTGGAAGAGGCGATGAGGCAGGGGTCCGTTAGATGAAGGTCTGCACAAGTCGTCGGGTCGGGCACACATGCTGTGCCTCTACTGGGCGTGCCCGATCGCTCTCAGGAATTCCCGGTCCCACGCGGCGGAAATCCCCTCTCGCGGCGAGTAAGGCCCGGGCACGTAAGCGCGCGATGTGATGCCGGCGTGGCTCCGTTCGCAAATGTGCCAGTCCTGGCGGTTCGTCTCGTCCCAGAACCGCACCGCGTCGTCGGGGTCGAACCCTGGTTGCCCGAAGGAGTCGGGATGGAACAGCCATTCGCAGCTGATCCGCGTCTGGCCCGGACCCTCCGGCCAGAGCGTGTGGAACATCACGTAATCCGGGTGCAGCGACAGGAGCAGGTTCGGGAACAGCGAATAGAAGTACACACGATGCCGGTCCTCCGCCGGCAGCACTCCGACCGGCGCCCCACAAGCGCGCCCGCTCAGCGTCAGGCTCCCCCCTTCCTTCGTAATAACCATGTAGCCGCCTAGGAACGGCCCGTCGAACAGGTCGTTGGCGCCGCTCGTGTACGGCGTGAGCTTGGCGAGTCCGGGGTGAATGACGGGGCAGTGCAGGCACTCGGAATAGTTTTGGAAGACGAGCTTCCAGTTTGCCGCGACGTCGTAGTCGATCCGGCGCGCAGACTTGAGGGCCGGCAGGTTGAAGCGGCTGAACCGCCCGGCGAGCGGCGTGAACGCCTGTGCGAAAGCCTGCGGCTCCCGCGCCAGGTTGACGAAGGCGAAGCCCTCCCACGTCTCGAGCGGCACCGCGTGGAGCGGGTAGTCGCCCTTGTCGAAGCCGGGGACCTCGTTCATGTGCGGCGCGCCGATCAGCTGCCCGTCGATGGTGTAGGTCCACGCGTGGTAGGGGCACTGGATCGTCTCGGAGAAACGGCCCTGCGGCTCGTCGCAGAGCCGCGTGCCGCGGTGGCGGCACACGTTGTAAAACGCCCGCAGCGCGCCGTCGCGACCGCGGACCACGATCACACTCTCCCCCGCGATCTTGCGGAGCACGTAGTCGCCGGCCTCGGGGATCTCGGCGGCACGGCCGGCACAGACCCAGCGCTCGGTGAAGATGCGTTCCTGCTCTTCCGCATAGATCTCCGCGGAGGTGTAGTAGCGGCCGGGGAGGGTGCGCTGCCCCTGCTGGTAGGCTTGGGTGGCTTTGACGAACGTGCTCATAGCTACGTCAGGATACCCGGTCGCCCATCGGGCTGCCAGATGTGGTCCGCGGCTTCAGGCGCGCGTCCTCCCGAACGCCACCCCCCGGCGCTCACGGCCCAGCAGCGCGACGATCCCACCGAGCGCGAACACGGTCGCGGCGGAGAAGGCCATCGACCGCGCGTAGCTCGAGCCCACGGCGAAGAGCGCTTGCACGTGCGGGAGCTTGCTGGCGATCGCCACCCCGCATTGGTACGCGAAGCCGGGAAGGAAGCCGCGCACTGAGTCGGGAGAGAGCTCAGTGATGTGGGCCGGGATGACGCCCCACGCACCCTGCACGAAGAACTGCATCACGAACGCACCGACGATCAGCAGCGGCAGGGATGGCGCGAACGCCCAGATCGGGATCACCAGGATGGCACCGACCAGCGCGAGCGCGATCGTGCGCCGGCGGCCCAGGCGGTCGGAGTACAGCCCGCATAACACGCCGCCGGTGAGCGCGCCCACCTGGGAGAACGCCGTCAGGGCCGAGCGCGTGGTCGGGCCGAAGCCCCAGTCGCGCTGCAGGAAGGTAGGGTACATGTCCTGGGTGCCGTGGGACACCATGTTCATCATCGCCATGAGGACGGTGAGGTAGAGGAACAGCTTCCAGTTCGCGGCGATGGTCCGTCCCAGCCCGCTCCAGGTCTCGTGTCGCGTTTCTCGCCATACCGCGGATTCCTGCACCCGCGCGCGCACGAACAGCGCCAGCAGCGCCGGCAGCCCGCCGATGAAGAACAGCGGCCGCCACCCCCAGTGCGGGAACACGAAGAAGTAGCACAGCGCGGCGAGCAGATACCCCGCGGCGTACCCCTGTTGCAGCAACCCCGAGACGACACCGCGCAGCCGGGGAGGCACCTTCTCCATCACCAGCGACGCCCCGACGCCCCACTCGGCGCCCATCCCGATCCCGAACAGCGCGCGCAGCACGAGGAACGTCCCGTACGTCGGTGCAAGCCCGGAGAGCACCTCGACGATCGAGTAGAAGACGAGGTCGGCCATCAACGGGAGCTTGCGGCCGTATCGGTCCGCGATCAGCCCGAAGATGAACGCGCCCACGGGACGGAAGGCGAGGGTGAGGGTGAGCGAGAGGGCGATGTCGGCGTCGGAGCGCCCGAAGTCCCGCGCGATCGCCGTGAGCGTCATCACGACGAGGAAAAAATCGAACGCGTCGAGCGTCCAGCCGAGGAACCCGGCGACGATGGCCGCGCGCTGGTCGCCGCGCGCCGGCCCGGTCACGGGCGCCCGATCCGGTCGAGCGCGAACTGCACCGCCAGGTCGGTCAGGCTCCACAGCTGGACGTCCGAGCTGGTGCCGTAGCGCACCGGCACGAGCCTGCCGTTCTCGATGCGGTAGCTCCACAGCTCGGCATGCCGCAGTCCGGAGCGATCCACCGCGGTGACGGTGCGCTGCAGTGCGTTCGCGAGCGGCGCGACGTCGGCACCGGACGGGGAGGGAGCCGACGCGATCTGCTTCGCGAGACCGGCGAGCAAAGCGTTCACGTCCCGACCCCATACGACGGTCGGCGAATGATACCGGTCCTGACGAAACCGCTCCCACACTTCCCGCGTGGCGTAGGCGTCGTTGGCGACCAGGGGACCCAGATCGTCGACGAATAACCCCCGGGGGTACGGCGACATGATCGGGCCCACGAGCTCGAGCGCCCGATCGCCACTGAGGGGCTCGAGCAGCAGCAGCATGGCGGGATCAGTGTTGACGATCGGGATCGGCCGACCGTTCCCGTCGAGCGATAGGGCGAGAAACCGCAGCGTGTCCGCAGGGAGTCCGGTCCGATGCATGACACCCGACCAGTACTCTCCTTCGGCCTGCGGCAGCCAGCGCAGCCGGTCTCGAACCGGACGGCCGACGTCGCCGATGGCGACCCGGAAGTGGCGCTCGGCACCGCGCCACACGGCGATGGCGCGCCGCAACGCCGCGCGATCGCGCACGAAGCGGGCGAGCGGTTCGTCGCGAATGGCCGGCGTCATGCCGAGCTGCTGCAGCGCGTCGAGAATCGTTCCGATCGCCTCGAGCGCGTGCGGCACCCAGATGACGTTCACGTCCATGGCGAACCGCCCGCCGCCGTACCCGGCCCTCGAGTCGCGCCAGCTCGCGGAGATCCATCTGCCCTCGGCGTCCCGTGGAAAATCGACCAGATTCGTCGCGATCGGATTGCGGGCGTACGCGTCGGCCCGCCGTGCCACGTACGCCAGGTTGGACACGAGCCGCGCGAGGCGCCGCTCCTCTGTCAGAAACCGACGCTTCCGCTCTGCGGAGACGCGCGGGTCGCCGAGATAGCGCGCCGCGACCACCGGCAGCTGGAAGTCGTCGTCTACCATGACGTAGTTTTCGCGCACGGCCTGCAGGTCTCGCAGCACGGCTCGTGCCTCCGCTAGGCGACCGGCGTCGACCAGCCGGTTGTACTCGGCCGCATGCTCGCGAATTGCCTGGCCGCCGAGCGCCTCCTCGTGGCTCACTGTGCCCGTGGGCGAGAGCTTGCGCAGCGCGCTGGCGATGACGTGCTCTGGCATCGCCGGCGCCCACACCGGCTCCATCAGCAGGGCGGTCATCAGCATGTCGCGGCCGAAGTAGGTCGCGAAGTTCGGCAGTCCCGCCATCAGCTTCTCGCCGTAGCACAACAGCTCCATGCCGCGTACTTCGCGCTCGAGCCGCCGGAACCGCTGGGGACGGGCCGAATCGGCTCGGACCGTCTCGTAGAACCGGCGAAAGTCGTCGTTGAAGATGTCGGCGCGGGAGAGAGGCGTGAGCGCCAGAGCGTCCGTGGTCACGTGCACGGCGAAGCGGACCGGGCCCCCGGCCGGCCGGCGGATCGTGACGGTGCCGCTGGCGAGTGCGGGAACCGTCTCCCGGGCATCGCCTTCCAACGCGAGCCAGAGGTGGCTCTTGCCGTCGAAGCTCACCTGCTCGACCCGCACGACCCACGCGGTGTCACTGCGTTGCAACGTCACCTGTGGCGACAGCCGAGCCCTGAGAGCCGCGATCGTCTTCACGCCGAGCAATGACAGGTGGCGGGCACGCTCACGCGCCCCCAGCCGCGCCAGATGGTCGATCAGCTGGGATAGCTCGGCCTGCGGAAAGGGCGGCGCGTCGAGCGGCAGGGAGTCACGCCGCGCGTACTGCAGGTCGCGCTCTACCCGCATGGAACCGAGCAGAAAGAGCCCGAGCGTGATGGGGGACGGGCCTTCCAGACCATACGAGACCGACCGGGTACGATCCGACGCGGCGACGACCGCCCCGGACGAGCTCCAGGCGAGGTCGGCCGGCGTGCCACCCGAGTCGCGCGCGGTGAAGCCCACACTCTCGTCCGCCGCGTCGGCCCACAGGTGCACGACACGCCCGGTACTGCGATTCAGGTAGACCTGGAAGGCGTTGCCGCGCGCGTCTTGATAGACGCGCGTCTGGTAGCCCTCGTATGCGGCGGGGTCGTCCAGCCCCGGCTCGGGGAACTCGAGGACCGGTGTGCCAGCCTGCAACAAGCCAAGGAGGGCCAAAAGGTGCACGGCTGGATTGTGCCTTTTTTCACGAGCCTTGACAAGTCAACGTTTGGAGGGCATTTCAACTCCACCTCCCACCGTGCAGAGGGCAGACGTATGCGACTCGTCCGTCACGTCGTTCCCGCGCTCATCGGTTGCCTGTTGTGGGCGGTCCAACTCAGCGCACAGGAGTCCACCGGCGCGATCACCGGTCGGGTGATCGACACCACCTCCCAGCAGCCCCTCTCCGGGGTCAGGATTCACGTCGCAGGCACCGATCGCAGTACGCTGACCGTGGAAGACGGGAGTTTCCTGCTGGGCGGTGTCCCCGCTGGGATCCAGCAGGTCCGGGCCAGCCGGATCGGATATGCCGTGCAGCAGCAACAGGTGACGGTCACGGCCGGTGCGACGGTGAGCGTGGAGTTCGCCCTCAACCCGCACGCGTTGATGTTGGACGCGGTGGTGGCGACCGGCTACGGCACGCAGAGCAGACGGGATGCGACAGGTTCAGTGGTGGCAATTACCGAGCAGGATTTCAACCGAGGGGTGATCTCCTCTCCCGAGCAGCTATTGCATGGACGTATGGCCGGTGTGCAGGTCACCATGGCCAGCGGCGAACCCGGAGCGGGCGCCAATATCCGCATCCGGGGCACGTCTTCGGTTCGGGCAGGCAACCAACCGTTGTTCGTGGTCGACGGCGTGCCGTTGGCCGGCGGGCCGGCGGAACCCGGCGGGCCCGACTACGGGGCCGGCACCCAGTCTCCGCGGAACCCACTCGCGTTCCTGAATGCTGACGACATCGAGAACATCAGCGTATTGAAGGACGCCTCGGCAGCAGCCATCTACGGTTCCCGGGGCTCCAACGGCGTGGTCTTGATCACCACCAAGCGAGGAACAACCGGACCGAGCATGACCGTCTCCTCCTCGATGAGCGTCAGCAGCGTCGCGAAGAGGCTCGATCTGTTATCAGCCGGTGAGTACGTCAGTGCCGGACAGGCAGCAGGCGCCGACCCGTCTGTGATCAACTTCGGCGCGGCCACGGACTGGCAGGATCAGATTTTCCGTACAGCGGTTACCCAGGATCACTATCTCAGCTACGCGGAGCGGACCGCGACCGGCGCTTACCACATCTCCCTGGGGTATTCCGATGAGAAGGGCGTTATTCAGAAATCATCCCTCGGTCGCTTCACGGGGAGAATCAATGCCGATCGACGCTTGCTGGACGACCGGCTGAAGTTCCAGCTCAGCCTCACGGGCAGCCGTATCAACGACACGTACGCTCCGGTCGGCAATACGGCCGGGTTCGAGGGCAATCTGCTCGGGGCTGCGCTGCAGGCCAATCCGACACGTCCGGTATTCAACCCGAACGGCAGCTATTCCCAGGCCGGCGACTGGAGAAATCCCATGGCGATGCTCGCCTTCGTGGATGACAAGGCCGAGACGATTCGCATCCTGGGGAGTCTCCGGACAGCGTTCGACCTGACCAGCTGGCTGTCGTACAATCTCAACCTCGGATATGAAAACACGGAGTCTGTCCGTCGGACCGGACTCGACTCGGCACTCGCTGCTTCAGGCGGGTTTTCATTCCTCGCGCCAACGACAGGATCGAACGGCAGGGCGGAGATCAACAACCTGTATAACAAGTCCGGGTTGATCGAACATACGCTCAATCTGCGGCGCTCCGTTGGCGGCGGTGGCATCGAAGCACTGGCCGGCTTTTCTTACCAACGGTTCGAGACCAGAGGAGACTGGCTGCGGGCCGAATACTTCACCACCAACCAGATCCCGCTGGTCGACAATGTCGATGGGGTCAATAACGAGACCCACAAGGCCTTTACCGCTGCTTCCAACAGGAACGTCGACGAGCTCCAGTCCTACTTCGGCAGGGTGACCTACAACTACCGCGATCGCTATTTCGTCACGGGCAATTTCCGCGTCGACGGCTCTACGAAGTTCGGGAGAAACAACCGATACGGGTATTTCCCGTCCCTGGCCGTCGCATGGCGGTTGTCCAACGAGGGCTTCTTCTCCGGACTGAGCAACAAATTCAGGGATCTCAGGCTGAGAGCCGGATATGGTAAAACCGGCAACCAGGAATTTGAATCGGGTGTTTCGCTTGCCTTGTTCAGGACGAACAACGACGGATCGCTGACCCAGGTCAACAACCCCAACCCGGACATCAAGTGGGAAGAAACAGCACAGCGGGGAGTCGGGCTCGATTTCGAGTTATCGGGCGGCCGCCTCGGCGGATCTCTCGATTACTTCCACAAGACGACCAGCAATCTCATCTTCCGCAAAGACTACGCCCAGCCGGCTGCTGTTGACTACCAGTGGGTCAACCTGCCGGGCGACGTAATCAACAAGGGCGCGGAAATCGCTCTCTATGCCCTTCCGGTGACCAGTCCCCGGCTTTCGTGGCGGGTAGACTACAATATGAGTTTCCTGAACAACGTCGTCCGGAACCTGGGCACGTCGGTCAACACGGGTCAGATTCACGGCCAGGGTCTCTCCGGCGCCTATGCACAGCGCATTGCCGATGGGCAGCCACTCTACGCCTTCTACATGCGGCAATTCGCCGGCTTCGACGCGAACGGTCTGGGCATCTATGCCAACAATGAGCAGCTCGCCTTCGTAGGTTCCCCGATCCCCAATATGACTCTCGGGTTGACTAACACCCTCACGTTCGGGAAGCTCGACTTCAGTGCCTTCCTGGAGGGCGCCTTCGGCTTTCAGATATACAACAACACGGCCAACGCTATTTTCCTGAAGGGCAACCTGAGGAACGGCCGCAACGTGACCAGGGACATCGCCGCCAGTGGAGAATCGCCGAACAACTTCGGGGAGGCATCCACTCGTTTCCTCGAGGACGGCGACTATCTGCGGTTGTCCAACGTGACTCTCGGTTACACCGTGCCGGTGGCGGGACTGATTCGGGGAGTCCGGAATATGCGGATCGCCGTGACGGGGCAGAATCTGCTGGTGGCCACCAAGTATTCGGGATACGATCCGGAAGTCAACACAGACAAGTCGATCAACGGCGTGCCATCCCTGGGAATCGACTATACGAGCTTCCCGCGACCGCGCACTTTCACGTTCAATGTTCGATTCGAGCTTTAGAGCCGATCGAGAGGATCAGTCGCCATGTTCAAGATGAAAGCATGCCTCCTGTACCTCGTCGCCGGACTGGTCGTGGCGGCGTGTACAGACCTAAGTACGAAAGTGGAAGACGCGATCGGCGAGGACGTTAGCGGAGGCACGACCCCGCCCATTGCGGACCCGGCCGCAGCCCTCACGGGCGTTTACACCCAGCTCCGTACCTTCCGAGGCGTAACGAACGCCTTTGCCCTGATGGAACACACTACCGACGAGATGATGGGCCCGACCCGGGGCACCGACTGGAGCGACTTTGGGGTGTGGCGCCAGCTGCATGCACACACCTGGGACCCGTCGCATGGTCAAGTCCTGGCCACCTGGAACGATCTGAACGCGGGGATCTTCAGGGCCACGCAGGTCATCGACGCGCCGTCATCGACGGCGCGACAGGTTGCCGAGGCGCGGTTCCTGAGGGCGTTCTTCGCGTTCTACGTCATGGACATGTACGGCCAGGTTCCATTCCGTCCCTCGGACGCTGCCCCCTCCGCGATACCCACTGTCATGCAGCGGCCCGAGGCCTTTGCCTTCATCGTCCAAGACCTGCGTGCGGCCAGGCCGCAGCTCCCCAATCTGACGTCAGGCGCTGACGCGGGAACGGCCTCGCAGGAAGCCGTCGACTTCCTGCTGGCCAGGCTCTACCTGAACCGGGCGGTCTATACGACATCGACACCTGCGAGTCCCTCCGCCGGTCCGTACACGTTCGCCAGCGCGGACATGGACACGGTAATCGCGAGGGTCCAGGCCATCATCGACAATCCCTATACGGATCTCAGCCCCTTCTGGGACAACTTCCACTGGGAAAACACCACCCGTTCCAAAGAGCTCGTGTTCGTTGTGCCCGCGACTGCCGGGACAGGCGGAAATTTCACGACATTCTGGTGGACCCTGCACTACAACGACAGCCCGTCGGGCTGCTGCAACGGGTTCGTCACGCTGGGCGCGTTCCGTGATCTCTTCGAAACAGCAGACGTCCGGAGGTCGGCGTATATCCCCGACATGACCCCACAGACCGGTGTATTGGCGGGGATATTGGAAGGACAACAGTATAAGCACTATCTCGCTCCCAACACCCCCGAGACGGACAGCGCCCTGACCGACCGCGGCGGCCACCCGCTCGTCTTTACCCGCGACGTCGACCTGTTGTACTCGAACGAGACCATGGGCCTTCGGGTGATCAAGTACCTGATCAGACCGGATGTGCAGCGCGACCAAGCCGGCACGGACTTCATCTTTTTCCGGTACGCCGATGCGTTGCTGATGAAGGCGGAAGCGCACTTCCGCAAGGGCGAGACCGGCCCGGCGCTAACTCTCGTCAATCAGATCCGATCCACAGATCCGAACAATCGGGGCGCTTCCCCGCTGGCGAGCATCGCCGAGCACGATCTCCTCGATGAGCGGGGCCGGGAGCTCTACTGGGAAGGCTGGCGCCGCCAAGACCTGATCCGCTTCGGCGTTTTCACCACGGCATGGGAATGGAAGCCGGTATCGGGGGTCCATCGGGTGATGTTCCCGATCCCGCAGCGGGCACTGGATACCAATCCCAACCTGGTGCAGACCGTGGGATACTGATGTAACGCAGAGAATACAAAACGCTCTATGAATAGAGGCTTTGTATCCCGGTACAGAGCCTCTATTTATTTCCGGCTCCTACCTGCGGTTTTCCTGGCGATTTCGGCCTGTAGATCCCGCGCTGAACAGCGCTTCGAGTTGCTGAATCCCCAAGCAACGGGGATCGGCTTCGTCAACGCACTGAAGCCCACACCGGAGCTGAACATCTTCAATTACCTCTACTACTATGACGGTGGCGGTGTTGCGGCCGGAGATCTCAACCGCGACGGTTTGCCGGACCTCTACTTCACGTCTAACGAGGGTCAGAACCGGCTGTACATCAACAGGGGGAATTTCAGATTCGAGGATGTTACGGACCGGGCGTTCGAAGCTCATCCTGATTTCTGGTCGACAGGCGTCGTGTTCGTCGACATCAACGGCGACGGCATGCTGGATATTTATGTATCGAACGTGGGCGGCCTCGCGCCTTTCGAGGGACACAATCAGCTCTTCATCAACCTGGGCAACGACCAGAACGGCATACCCCGGTTCGCAGAACGCGCCGCAGCGTATGGCCTGGACTTGATCGGCCTTTCCACACAGGCCGTTTTTTTCGATTGTGACATGGACGGGGACCTGGACCTCTACATGATGAACCACTCGGTGCATGCGTTCGGGACGTTTACTGATACGACACTCCGGAGAAAGCACCATCCGCTGGCAGGCGATCGCCTGTTCCGGAACGACGACGGCAAGTTCACGGAGATCACCGATCAGGCCGGCATCTACAGCTCCGCCCTTGGCTACGGGTTAGGGATCGGGATCGCCGATCTCAACCAGGACGGATATCCCGATATCTATATCGGCAACGATTTTCACGAAGATGATTATCTCTATCTCAATAAGGGGGACTGTACCTTTACGGAATCACTGGGCAAGATGATCCGCCACACCAGCTACTCGTCCATGGGCAACGATCTGGTCGATATCAACAACGACGGCTTGATCGACATTATTTCGCTGGACATGTTGCCCGAGGATGACGAAAACGCGAAGACCTCAGTTGTCGAAGACCCGCCGGAAATTGCCGATCTCAAGCGCTCCTATGGTTACAAGCCCCAGGTTTCGCGCAACACGCTGCAACTGAACCGGGGGAAGGGCAGATTCAGCGAGATCGGCATGCTGGCAGGTGTCTCCGCGACCGACTGGAGCTGGGCCGCGCTGGGCGCCGATTTCGACAACGACGGACATACGGACATCTTCATCACCAATGGCATTTATCGCCGGACGAACGATCTCGATTACACCACTTTTATCTCGCAGACGGAGATACAGCGGCGGCTCAGAGGACAACTGACCGAGGCGGACCTCAAACTGGCCGACCAAGCGCCATCCGTCAGCAAGCCGGACTACATGTATCGGAACCGCGGGACCCTGTTTTTTGAGGATGTCTCGGAGCAGTGGGGGTTCAATCAGCCGACATTCTCCAACGGCGCCGTCTACGTCGACTTGGACAATGATGGGGATCTCGACGTCGTCACGAACAATGTCAACCAGGTGGCTTCGGTCTACCGGAACATGACGCGGGAGAGGTCCCCCGCCACTTCACACTACCTGAAAGTCAGATTCAATGGTCCTCCAGGGAATACGTTCGGCATCGGGGCGCGGATCACCATTCCACGGGAGGACAACAATGTCATCATGCGAGAACTGTATCCCGTTCGGGGGTTCCAATCATCGGTCGAACCCGTGCTCCATGTAGGACTCGATTCGCTCGAAGTGATCCCCGAACTGCACGTGCGCTGGCCGAACGGGAAGCAGCAGACACTCCGGAACATCCGCACCGGGCAGACGCTGTCAATCGACTACCGGGATGCGGGGGCTCCGCCTGAGAAGCAGCGGGCAACGGCCCCGGTCGCCCTGTTTGAGGAGATTACCGGTCGCCTCGGTATTTCATACAAACACGAGGAGAACAGCTTCAACGAATTCAATCGCGAAGCGCTGATGCCCCATATGGTCTCACGAGAAGGCCCAGCCCTGGCCGTCGGCGACGTAAACGGCGACGGACTGGAGGACTTCTTTGTGGGTGGGGCAAAACGCCAGGCGGGCTCGCTGTTCCTCCAGCAGCGGGACGGTACGTTCAAAGAGAAAAAGGTGGCTGCGTTTCAGGAAGACTTCATTTATGAAGACGTGGACGCGCATTTTGTGGATTTTACCGGTGACGGCAAGCTGGATCTGCTCGTGGTGAGCGGCGGGAATGAGTACTCAGCCTTGTCCGAATACATGTTGCCCCGACTCTATGTGAATGACGGCGCAGGGAATTTTCACAAAGATCCGGACAGGCTGCCGAAAATCCGGCTCACCGGCTCGGTCGCCGCTGTCGCAGATGTCAACGGGGACGGCCTTCCCGACATATTCCTCGGGGCGCGGGCGGTGCCGTGGAGCTACGGGACCAAACCCACGAGCTACCTGCTGATCAACCGGGGGGCCGGCCATTTCGAGACGGACACCAGCGGATTCGGCAAACGGTTTTCCGATCTCGGGCTCGTGACCGGCGCCCAGTGGGCGGATATGGACGGCGACGGCAGGCCGGATCTGGTTGTGGCTGCCGAGTGGTCGAACCTCAAGATCGTCTACAATTCCGGGGACCGTACGGTGGAAATCCCCGGCTCTGCCGGACTGTGGAACACGCTCGCCCTGGCCGATCTGGACAGTGACGGCAGACCCGATATTCTGGCGGGGAATCTGGGACTGAATTCCAAATTCAAGGCCTCCGATACGGCTCCCCTGCGCATGTACGTGAACGATTTTGACGGCAACGGCACCATCGAGCAGATCATCACGTGGATCGACAAAGACGGCCGTGAACGCCTCTTCGCAACCAAGGATGAGCTGGATCAGCAACTGCCGGCCATGCACCAACGATTTCAAACCTACCGGTCCTTTGCCAAAGCGGGGCTACATGAGGTCGTTGACCGGAGGCTGCTCGACAGGGCCGTTCAGTATTCCGTAAATGAATTGCGGTCCGCTGTCTTTTACAACCGGCGCGACGGTTTTTCTAAGGTCGAATTGCCGGTCACCAGCCAGTTTTCTCCGATCCATGGTTTCCTGGTCTTGGATCTGAACGGAGACGGCTTTCCAGATGTGATCAGCGTCGGCAATTTCCATGATGCCACCGCCCAGCGCGGGAGGTACGATGCCGATTACGGGAATGTGTTGATCAATGATGGGAATGGAAGGCTGCAGCATCTTCCCAACCGGGAGATCGACTGGTACCTGGAAGGACAGATCCGGAGAATCGAGCTGATCCGGATCGGAGACATGTCGGTCGTGATCGTTGCGGAGAACAACGGCCCCTTGCGGTTTTTTCGCATCAACGGGATGCCTTCCATCAGGCCCAGGCGGGCGGCCACGTCCTCGAGGGTGCCGTCGGCGCGGCTCCGGTAGCGCGCGTTACGGCCGCTTCGTCGTGATGATGATGACGCCGTTGGCGCCGCGCACCCCATACATCGCGGTGCCGGCGGGGTCCTTCACCACCTCGATCGAAGCGATGTCGTACGGATTGATCCAGCTCAGAGTGCCGTTCGGACCCGGCTTGATCGGGACGCCGTCGACCACGTAGAGGGGCGCGTTGCTCAGAGACAGGGACGTTGGGCCGCGGATCTGCACCGCGATGCCACCGCCGGGCGCCCGCGTCACACTCACGCCGGCGATCCGCCCAGCGAGCAGCTGCTCGAGCGACATGCCGGGCTGCCGGGTGATATCCTCCGACGTCACGGTCGAGGAAGAAGCCGGGGACGGAGCCGGGGTCTGGGCCGCCTCCCTCTGCCCGTGGGCGCACGCGGCGATGGTGGCGACGAGTACAGCGGCGGGCAAGACGCGCGATGGGTATGAGGTCATGGGACCTCCTTTGATTCCCAATATAGCGCTCATTCACCGTGACTGGAGACACACATGCTGAAGGTCGCCCTGCTCCTCGGGATCGCCGGCATTGCCAGCCGCGGGCAGGCACAGGTCCGGGTCGCTTCCCCCGACCGCCGCAACCAAGTGACCATCGAGGTCCGTGAGGGCAAGCTCTTCTATAGCGTGCAGCGGGACGGGTGGGCGGTGTTCCTGCCGTCCGGACTGGGCTTCGAGTTCCGGGGGGCGCCGCCCCTACGCGACGGGCTGCACCTGGTCGACACCACCCGGAACGCGGTCGACGAGACCTGGACGCAACCGTGGGGCGAAGTGGCCCGGGTGCGGGATCACCATGATGAGCTGAAGGTCTCCGTCGCCGAGACCGCCTCTCCGGGCCGGCAGTTCGCCGTGGTGTTCCGGGTCTTCAACGACGGCGTCGGCTTCCGCTACGAGGTCCCGGACCAACCCGGTCTCAAGGACTTCGAGATCACCGAAGAGCTGACCGAGTTCGCCCTGGCGGATAACGCCCGCGCCTGGTGGATCGCGTCGAACCGGCCGCGGCTCGACCGGTCCGAGCAGCTGTACTCCTCATCCCCGCTGAGCGTCCTCGACAGCGTGCAGACACCGCTCACATTGGAGACCCGCGACGGCCGCAGCTTCATCGTCATCCACGAGGCGAACCTCGTCGACTACGCGCGGATGGACCTGCGCGGCCCCCGCATGGAGGGCCGCACGCTGCACGCCGACCTCGCGCCCTGGGCCGACGGGATCAAGGTGCGCGGGCACACGCCGTTCGTCACGCCCTGGCGCACCATCCAGCTGGCCGACCGCGCGACCGATTTGGCGCCGTCGATGCTCGGCCTGAACCTGAACCCCCCCAGCGTCATCCAGAACACGACCTGGATCAAGCCGATGAAGTACGTCGGCATCTGGTGGGGCATGCACATCGGCACGATGACGTGGAGCTCCGGGCCCAAGCACGGCGCCACGACGGCGAATGCGAAACGTTACATCGACTTCGCGGCCGCCAACGGGCTGGGCGGCGTGCTAGTCGAGGGTTGGAACGTCGGCTGGGACGGCGACTGGATCCAGAACCGTAACGCCTTCTCGTTCACCCAGGCCTACCCCGATTACGACCTCCGGGAGGTGGCGCGCTACGCCCACGAGAAACGTGTGAAGCTGATCGTCCACAACGAAACCTCCGGCGGCATCGAGAACTACGAACGGCAGCTGGACAGCGCCTTTGCGCTGTACCATTCGCTGGGCCTCGATGCCATCAAGTCGGGGTACGTGGTGGACCTGACCAGCGAAGGGCACTCGCACTGGGGGCAGTACATGGTGCGGCACTACCGCAAGGTGATCGAGACCGCCGCGAAGTACGGCATCATGCTGGACGTCCACGAGCCGATTCACGATACGGGAGAACGGCGCACCTACCCGAACATGATGACCCGCGAGGGCGCGCGGGGCCAAGAGTACAACGCCTGGGGGGGCGAAGGGGGCAACCCACCGGAGCACGAGACGATTCTGTTCTTCACGCGCCTGCTCGACGGGCCCATGGACTTCACCCCGGGCATCTTCGACATCTTGCGCGAGCGTGGCACCGGCAGTCCGCGGCGGCCCGAGGAGCCGCGGGTGCGCACCACGCTCGCCAAGCAGCTCGCCCTCTACGTGGTGCTCTACTCGCCGCTGCAGATGGCGGCGGACCTGCCGGAGAACTACGAGCACCAGCCCGCCTTCCAGTTCATCCGCGACGTGGCGGTCGACTGGGACACCACGCGCGTGCTCGCGGGCAAGATCGGGGACTACGTCGTGGTGGCGCGGCGCGAGCGCAACGGGGCGACCTGGTTCATCGGAGCCATCACGGACGAAGAAGGACGCACCTTCGACATCCCACTGTCGTTCCTGACGAAGGGCCGGCGCTACGTCGCCGAGATCTACGCGGACGGACCGGGGGCGAACTGGCTCACGAACCCCGTGCCGGTTTCGATCTCCCAGCGCGCCGTCACCGCGACCACGCGGCTCCACATCGTCCTCGCGCCGGGTGGCGGTCAGGCGATCCGCATTCGGCCCGCGCGCTGACGGCAATGGTCGCGGCCGCCCGGTGATTCCCACGCTAAAGCGTGGGCTCGGCAGGGCACTGTGCTGAAGCACACTCGTCACCCTTTAGGGTTGTGCAGTGCCGAGCCCATCCTTCAGGATGGGGACCTCCGACGTCGAAACCTGCTTGTGCGGGGGGCGCTGCTGCTTGCGGGCGGCATCGCGCTTGTGGCCTGCAGTAGGACGCCACAGCCTCCCCCGCTGTTCGAGCTTCTCCCACCGGCAGCCACCGGCGTCGCGTTCGTCAACGAGGTGCCGGAGCAGGATACCGCGCTCAACATCATCAATTTCCTCAACTACTACAACGGCGGTGGCGTCGCCGTGGGCGACGTCGACGGCGACGGGCTCCCCGATCTCTACTTCACGTCGAACGTGGGTTCCAACCGGCTGTACCGGAACCTGGGGAACTACCGCTTCGAGGACATCACCGAGCGCGCCGGCGTGGCCGATCCCGAGGGCTGGAAGACCGGCGTCACCATGGCCGATGTCAACGGCGACGGGCGTCTGGACATCTACGTCTCCGCCATGAGCTATCTCACGCTGCACGGCCACAACGTGCTCTACATCAACAACGGCGACGGCACCTTCACCGACCGGACCAAGCAGTACGGGCTCGACTTCGCCGGCTACTCTACCCAGACCGTGTTTTTCGACTACGACGGGGACGGCGACCTGGACATGTACCTGCTCAACTACTCCACCCACGCCGAGCGCGGGCCGAGCACGCACCCGCAGCGCGAGCCGCGCCATCCCCGGGCCGGCGACCGCCTGTTCCGTAATGACGGGGGCCATTTCGTGGATGTGAGCGACCAGGCGCACATCTACGGGGGCGTCGAGGGATACGGCCTGGGCGTGGTCGCGAGTGACCTAAACCTCGACGGCTGTCCTGACCTGTACGTCGCCAACGACTTCCAGGAGGACGACTTTCTCTATATCAACAATTGCGACGGCACGTTCACCGAGTCCCTGGCCAGGGCCGTGGGGCACACCAGCCATGCCTCGATGGGCGTCGATGCCGCCGACTTCAACAACGACGGGCGACCCGACCTGATGGTCCTCGACATGCTGCCCGAGCGGGAGGACATCCTCAAGAGCTCCATCAACGCCGACCCCTTCCCGATCGAACACATGAAGTTGCAGGCCGGCTATCACCCGCAGTACGCCCGCAACACGCTGCAGCTCAACCGCGGCTCCGTGGGCGGAGCGGTCCGCTTCAGCGAGATCGGCTATCTGGCCGGCGTGTACGCGACCGACTGGAGCTGGGCCCCGCTGTTCGCGGACCTGGACAACGACGGGAACAAGGACTTGTTCGTCACCAACGGCATCTATCGCCGGCCCAACGACCTCGACTACCTCGCGGCGGTGCGCGACTCCGCCATCCAGGCCGCCCTGGCGACCGGCATCAGCTCGGGGCTGCTGCGGCGGCTGACGCATCTGATGCCCCACGTCCCCCTTGCGAACTACGCCTATCGCAACAACGGTGACCAGACGTTCACGAACATGGCCCAGCCATGGGGCCTGGCCCAGCCGGGGTTCTCGAACGGCGCCGTCTACGCGGACCTGAACAACAGCGGCGCGCTCGACTTGGTGGTCAACAACCTCAACGCGCCCGCCGCGATCTACCGCAACCACGCGCG
>WNFX01001219.1_pt1 | contig 26475 bp, 28 predicted proteins | sample 5400111 | NCBI WGS metagenome assembly WNFX01 (sample SAMN13153363, study PRJNA577476) | soil metagenome | isolation source: 40 cm soil or saprolite under grassland replicate 1 | place: USA:California | collected 2016-06-15
CCGCCACGAGATCCAGGTGCTGGCGGGCGAGACCGGGCTCGAGATCGGCGAGTTCCGCAAGATCGTGCACATGGTGCAGAAGGGCGAGCGCGAGGCGCGCCAGGCCAAGAAGGAGATGGTGGAGGCAAACCTGCGCCTCGTCATCTCCATCGCCAAGAAATACACCAACCGCGGTCTGCAGTTCCTCGACCTGATCCAGGAAGGCAATATCGGCCTGATGAAGGCGGTCGACAAATTCGAGTATCGCCGCGGCTACAAGTTCTCGACCTATGCCACGTGGTGGATCCGGCAGGCGATCACGCGCTCGATTGCCGACCAGGCGCGCACCATCCGCATCCCCGTGCACATGATCGAGACCATCAACAAGATCGTGCGCACCTCGCGCCAGATGCTCAACGAGATCGGCCGCGAGCCTACGCCCGAGGAGCTTGCCGAGAAGCTCGGCATGCCGCTCGAGAAGGTGCGCAAGGTGCTCAAGATCGCGAAAGAGCCGTTGTCGCTGGAAACCCCGATCGGCGATGAGGAGGATTCCCACCTCGGCGATTTCATCGAGGACAAGAACGCGATCCTGCCGATCGACGCCGCGATTCAATCGAATCTCCGCGAAACCACGACGCGCGTGTTGGCGTCCTTGACGCCGCGCGAAGAGCGCGTGCTGCGCATGCGCTTCGGCATCGGCATGAATACCGACCACACGCTGGAAGAGGTCGGCCAGCAATTCTCGGTCACGCGCGAGCGCATCCGCCAGATCGAGGCCAAGGCGCTGCGCAAGCTCAAGCATCCGAGCCGGAGCCGGAAGCTGCGGAGCTTTTTGGATAATTAATACCCGGGGGCTGTTGCCCTCGCGTCATGCCCGGGCTTGATCCGGGGCATCCATCGCCTCATCCGATTGATCCCCAACGCCGCATGACCGCTGCGGCTCAAAAAATTTCGCCCGGCAGAGCCGGGCGAAACCGTTGTCGCTATCGAGCCGAGGCGGCTAGCGGCAGGTCCTGCGGGCAATGAGCGCCTGCAGCTTTCCCCCGGCCTCCGGATAGGTCCTGGCGTAGGCCACCGCCTGCCAGCCGGGGCCCCATGGGCCATTAATGTCGTTACGCCAAATCTTGCAGTCGCCAAGGAGGGCCCAGCGCACCACAACCCACGGGGGCTGTACCACCCGGGCATCCGCCGCCGGTATGACCGCGAGGGCAAGCAACAGCGTGGCGAGGGCGAGCGTTACGCGTTTCATCGAAAATCTCCCGTGCATCATTGAGGTCGTCGGGAGGAGAGGGCCCACCGACGGCGGCGAGTATAGTTAGCCCGGCAGATTATGCCAGCGAGAATGGCAGGGATGACGCCGCCGAGAGCGGTATTATTCTCTAACTATCCTCAACCTGGCCGGTGGCGAAGGAGGGTGGATGCCGGCCCTGTGCTTGTTTTCTGGAGCTACCCCTGCGGCCGGAAACCGAAGGTCTGCTCGAACCGCTCGGCATAAGCCGGCCACACCTGCGGATTGACGATGCGGGGCGGGCGCTTGCCGTCGAGCGTCATGACAAGCTGCTCGGCGGCGATGCGGCCCATATTGGCGCGCGCCTCGCGCGTCATGCCCGCGGTGTGGGGGCTCGCGATCACGTTGTCGAACTGCAACAGCGGATGGTCGGCCGCCGGCGGCTCCTTGTCCCACACGTCGAGGCCGGCGCCCGCGATCTGCTTTGACCGCAGCGCCTCGGCGAGCGCGCGCTCGTCATGGATGAAGCCGCGGGCGGTTGTGATGAAATAGGCGTGCGGCTGCATCAGCGCGAGTTCCCGCGCGCCGATCATGCCGCGCGAGCCTTCGTCGAGCGGGCAGTTGATCGACACGAAGTCGGCGCGCCGCAACAGCTCGTCGAGCGTCACCTTGACGGCGCCGCGCGCGGCGATCGTCTGCTCGTCGAGATAAGGGTCGCAGGCGATGACCTGCATGCCGAAGAGACTGCGGCAGAGCTCGGCGACGCGGCGGCCGACATTGCCGATGCCGACGATGCCGATGGTACGCCCCTTGACGTCATTGCCCATGAAGACGCCGCGGTCGTGCATCGTGCCGCGCCGCAAGGCGTGGTTGGTCTGGATGATCTGCTTGGAGAGCATCAGCACCATGGCGAGCACGTGCGTTGCCACCGCCTCGGCGTTGCCGCCGGTCTGGTTGACGACGAGCACACCGCCGTCGGTGCAGTCCTTGACGTTGACGGTATCGAAGCCGGCGCCGTTGGTGGAAACGATGAGCAGGTTCGGCATGCGTGCGAGCAACTCACGCTGGACGTAGAAGCGCGGCTTGAGCTCGTCGCGTGCGGATCCGATCTGATAGGCGTGCGCGGCCGCCATGATCGGTCGGGCGACCTCGTCGGCGGTCTCGTTCTCGAGCTTGTCGAGCCTTATCTCCGGCCGCTGCGCGATGATGTCGAGATAGCAGGGGTGCGCGACGTAGCGCACGTAGAACACGCGCTTCACGTTGTCCTTCATTTTTTGAAAGTCCTCGGTCACTGGGGCGTGCGGCGGCCTACGCCCGCCTGAACGCCGGCATCACGTCCTTGGCAAACCAGATGAGTTGCTCCTTGAATTCCTTGGGCGGCAGGCCCTCGGCCCAGTGGACCATGAAGTTCTCGAGCCCGGGATATTTATCCGCGACCGACTTGATGCCGTCGATGACCTGCGCGGGCGGACCGCAGAACCAGGCCTTCTGCGCGACTCCGTCGCGCAGCGAGGGCACCCCTGCGGGCGCGCCGGGCGTGCCCCAGGTGCGCCCGTGCTCGTCCGCGTAGCGCACGAACCCGAACGGCGCGAACCACTTGAAGCGTTCGTCGTGCGCGGGCTCGAGCCTGCGGATGGCTTCCTCTTCGCTGTCCGCGAGGTAGATGCCGGCTCCCCAGATCATGTCCTCGCCGAGCAGCTTGCGCCGCCCATGGCGCTCGCACGCCGCGTGATAGGCGCGCACGACGTCGTCCAGAATCTTTTGGCCGTTGAGCGTCACCATCGCCTTGAGGCCGCAACGTGCCATCAAGTCGATGGTCTTGCCGCTGGCGATCGGCATCCAGATGTCGACCGGCAAGTGCTTGGGTCGGGGAACCACGGTGATCTCCTTAAGGCGATAGCCGCGATAGTCGACCGGCGGCGGACACTCGTAGTACTTGCCCTTGTGATGGAAGGCGTCCTCGTTGAAGCACTTGAGCAGAAGCTCGAGCTGCTCCTCGAAGAGCTCGCGATTGGCTTGCGCGTCGAGGAGCGGCGCGCCGAACGTTTCCACCTCGCGCGTGTGATAGCCGCGGCCCACCCCCATGATGATGCGCCCATCGGTGACGATGTCGGCCATGGCGTAGTCCTCGGCCAGGCGGATCGGATGCCACATCGGCAGGATGTTGAAGGCGCAGCCGAACTTGAGACGCTGGGTCTGGGTGGCCAGCCACAATCCGAGCTGGATCAGGTTGGGCAGGCACTCGTAGCCCTCGCGCTGGAAGTGGTGCTCGGCCGTCCACAGCACGTCGTAGCCGAGGCGCTCCATGAGCTGCGCCACGTCGCGCGCGGTCGCAAAGACCTCCCGCAAGCGCTCGGCGGAATAGCGGCGGTCGTTGGCCGGCGTGCCGGCACGGCCGACATTGTCGAGCTCAATCTGGCCGACATAGAGCACATGGAAGTTTCTGATCATCGCGCTATTTCCCCCGCGTCAAACGGTCGGCACGCGAAGACGGCGTCGCGCCGCGCAAGCTCGAATGCACTAGTGCCGCCACTTGATCGAGCACCCCATGCTCGCCGTCTGCTCTAGCGGCCCGCGGCCGGTCTGCGCCACCTGCGTCATCGCCTCGAACAGCTCCCGACGTGCGCGCGGCATGATGCTCATCCGCGATGCATCGAGCCGGCCGCGGTATTGCAGCTCGTCATCGGCGTTGAAGCCGAAGAAATCGGGAGTGCATTGCGCGTCGTAGGCGCGCGCAACCGCCTGCGTCTGGTCGATCACGTAGGGAAACGTGAAGCCATGGGCCTGCGCGAACCGTTTCATGTTCTCGAAGGAGTCCTCAGGATACGATTGCGTGTCGTTTGGCATGATCGCGATCGTCCCGATGCCGATCGCCTTGAGGGCGTTCGCCTCCTCCACCAGGCGGCGGATGACGGCCCGCACATAGGGGCAGTGGTTGCAGATGAAGACCACGAGCGTGCCCTTCGGCCCGCGCACGTCGTCGAGCGTATAGAGCTTGCCGTCCACGCCCTTGAGCTCGAAGTCGCGCGCCTTCCAGCCGAAGTTGCAGATGCTCGTTGCCGTGAGCGCCATCATGGTTTCTCCACTTGTGACGGCCTACGCCAACCCCTCGACGATCCGCAAATCCCGATCGGCGGCCTTGCCGAACACCTTCAGCGCGGCCTGATAGCCCTCGCTGTCGTGGGCGGCCACGGCCTTTTCCACGCTGTCGAACTCGATCACGACCACGCGCTGGGCGACCCCCGCCTCGTACGCTTTCGCGGCGTTACCGCGCGCGAGAAACCGGCCGCCGGCGGCAGCGATCGCAGGACCCGCGAGCTTCGCGTAAGCCGCCAGTGCATCCGGATTCGAAATCGAACGATAGAACGCGATCCAATACGCCTTTGCCATTGCGATCTCCATCAGCATGCCCTTTGCGCCGGGCGGTTGGAAGCTTAGCGGATCGTGGCGACGCTCACAAAGGGCGTGGTTGGAGCCGACTGATGTCGCCGTCAGGCGCGGCACGGTTACGTCCAATGCGTGCAATGTCCGACATCGAGCACAGGCTGGCCCCCGCCGTTTCTTTTTGCGCCGGTCGCGTTACGATGCCGGCAACCGGCCTTACCCCGGAGATCGGCCCATGAAAACCCTCAAAACGCTCGCCCTCATCGGTCTTCTCGCGATCCTCGGCGCGATTGCCGCCGTGGTGTTTTTCTTCGGCGGCTACTACAGCGTTGCCGCGACGGTCGAGGATGGCCCCATCGTCAAATGGGCGATCACCCACATTCGCCAGGCCTCGATCGTGCGGCACGCGACGGACGCGCCGCCGATGTCGCTCGACGATCCCGCGGTCGTGCAGGCGGGGGCGCGCGCTTTTTCCGAACGCGGCTGCGTCAACTGCCACGGCGCGCCGGGCGTGAATTGGGCCAAATTCTCCGAAGGCTTGCGCCCCGATCCGCCCGATCTCAAGGAACTCGCCGACGAGCGCAGGCCGCAAGATCTGTTCTGGGTCATCAAGAACGGCATCCACATGACCGGCATGCCGAGCTTCGGTCTCATCGAGGTGCCGGACCAGGAGATCTGGACCATTGTCGCGTTCGTCAAGAAACTGCCGAGCGTAACGGATGCAGACTTCAAGGCTTGGTCCACGAAACCTTGAGGAAGGCGGACCCGGCCAACCGGTTCATCTGTCGCGGTCTCTGAAGCCGCGTTCTGCGCGGCCATGGACGCGCGGGCGCGCCTCAAGCGATCTCCACGATCTCCGCCTCGGACTGCGCGACCTCTATCGTGTCGCCGACCTGTTTTCCGAACAGCGCGCGCGCCAACGGCGAGACATGGGAGAGCGTCCCGCGCGCAGGGTCGGCCTCGTCCTCGCCGACGATCCGGAAGGTCTGACGGCGTCCGTCGTCGCGCACGATGGTCACGGTCGAGCCGAAATGCACCTTGCCGCGATCGCTGGGCGCAGCGACGAGCTGTGCGCTCGCCCGCCGCGCGGTCCAGTAACGCAAGTCGCGCGCCGCGCGCGCCAGCGCGGCGCGGTCGTTCGCCGCCTGCGCAGCGGCGTGCTCCTGCTGCAGACGCGTGACTTCGGCCTCGATGCGGGCGAGCCCCTCGGCGGTCACGAGGTTCGGATGCGGCGAAATCGGCCGCTCCGGCAGCTCTTCGACCGCGTCTTCCAGCTCTTTGACGAATGCTCTGCTCATGAGAGCGCCTTAGCTACTGCGATCTCCCCCGGCGAACCGGCCGGTCATTATATGGGAAGTTGACGGCCATGTGGGAATGTCGAAGGGAACTCGATGCACCGCAGCCGGCCGCGGTTTTGTCCGGAACTATTTCGCTCGGAAAAAGTTCATTTCCATTGGGTGCCGGTATTGTTTTTCCTTACGCCACCGGCTGCCGGCGATGGGAGCTTTCGGGAGAATGCGATGCACAACGCGTCGATCATCAGTGCTCTCATACTGATGCTGTCGTTCATCGGCTCGGCCGCCCAGGCGCAAATTGCGCCGCAACAAACGCCGTCACAAGACGTGCTTGCGCCGACTCCCAAGCTCAATCTTACGCTGGAACAGCGTCACACCATCAAAGAGTTCGTCAAGGATATGAAGGCGGACGCGGCCGACGTTCAGGCGGCGATCGGCGAGCCGATACCGCCGGGCATCAACCCGCGGCCGATGCCTAGCGACGTCGGCCAGAAGGTCCCGCAGGTCAAGACCCACAGGTTTTTCCTCACCGCGCAGCAAATCGTGATCGTCGATCCCAAGGACAACAAGGTGGCCGACGTGATCAAGCTCGGGGCGGATTGACGGGCGGTCAGGCGCGACAGCAGGTGTCGCGCCGCCTGCAAGGGCGACTCCGGATTTTACCGCGCTTCACCGCGCTGCTACTTCGCGGGCGCGAGATAGCGCTTGGCGAGCATCACGTGGATGCCCTTGTTGCCGTTGACCACCTGCGTCACGCGCACATCGGCGGCGAGGCTCGCTAGCGTGTAGGCCTGATAGCGGTCGAGCCCGGCGCGCACGCAAATGAGATCGAGCATCTGGCGCAGCGCAATCACCACGCAGTCGTCGAGATCGGGGTCGAACGCCATCGTGATCATGTGCGTGGGCGTCTCGGCCATCGGCCATTCCAGCCGCATGTCGTCGCGCACGGTGAGGCGGAAGGTTCCGGTCAGCCCGGTCTCGACCGCGGTGACGCAGACCTCGCCGTCGCCCTGGACGCCGTGACCGTCGCCGGCCGAGAACAGCGCGCCGTCAACGAAGATCGGCAGGTAGAGCGTGGTGCCGGCGACGAGCTCCTTGTTGTCGAGGTTGCCGCCGTTCTTGCGCGGGGGCGCCGTCGAGATCATGCCCCAGGCCGGCGGCGGCGCCGTGCCCATCACGCCGAAGAACGGCGCCAACGGAACTTCCTGTCCCCACGGCAGCCGCCAGCTCTTGCGCGCGCGGTCGAGCACGATGTGGATGTGGCGGTTGGCGGCAAAATCGTCTGGCAAAGCGCCGGCGAGCGGACGCACGGAGTTGTAGCCCCAGTCGTAGAACACATCGATCGCCTCGATGTCGACCTGGAGCACCTGCCCCGCTTTCGCACCCTTGATCGCAACCGGACCGGTTAAGATGTGCGGTCCCAACTGGCGCGGGACCTTTTGGTGAATGGCGGCGAGCGCCGGCGGAACCTTGAGCGGCGCCGCCGGCATCACCTCCGGGCCGCCCGATACCGTCGAAATCGTCACGCGCTCCCCGCTTTCGATCGTCAGCCGCGGGGGAAGCCGCGCGTCGAAATATCCCCAGTGCACATTGTCGGGTCCGGGTTCGAGATGAATGGGCATTGGCTTTGGTCCGTTGCGGGCAAGACCGCCAACACAGCATGTTTTCCCAGGCGATCCAACGGGGTTGGTGTCGACCGCCCGCCGGGCGGCAGTATCACAGCGCGGCGACGGTCTGGACCTCGATCAGGAACGGCTCCTGCACGAGGCGGTCGACGATCAGCAGCGTGTTGGGCGGATAGACACCGCTCACAAACAGGCGCGGAAATTCACGCAACCGATAGGTCATGAATTTCGCGATGTCCTGCGAATGCACGAGATAGGTCGTGAACTCGACCACGTTGGCGAAGCCCGCCCCCTGCGATTTCAGCGCCGCTTCGATGTTGGCGAAGACCTGTCGGCACTGCGCATCGAAGTCGTCCGCGCCGACGGTCTTGCCGCTGCGGTCGGTCGCCACCTGTCCGGCGATGAACAGGAACTCGGACACCTTGACGCGCGCGATCTGCGAATATTGACCCAGCGGCTTGCCCAGCGCGTCGGGGTTGTGAATCGTGATCTCGGGCATGGTGGCCTCCCAATGTTGCGGCTCGCATCTCAAGCGTTCGCAATGACCGGCAGCAAGAGATGCGATGGATGCCGGGGGTCGTGATAGATCCCGTGCAGCACGGTCTTGCTGCTGCAGATGTGATACGGGATGTACTCGACATTGGTGGCGCTGCCGACGCCGGTCGCGACGTCGAGGCTGGTGATCTCGACGCAGATGCGGTGACCTTGCTTGAACTGGTTGGCGGTCGCCATGATCTCAATGGCGTATTCGTTGATCTCGCTGGGAACGACGGGCTTGCGGGCTGCGCGCGTGAGCGGGTGCCACGGCCGGCCGGGCAGCGATCGCGTCGGATCGACGGCGCGATGGGACGCCTTGAGCCAGCCGCGCGTGAGTTCCCGTTCGTGCAGGCCGGGCGCGATGTCGCGCTCGCCTTCGCGCGCGGTCTGCACGCCCACGTCCGGGCCGACGTCCTTGAGAATGACGATCCAATTGGTATCGTCCTGGTCGATCGAGGCGTAGAGATGAAGCACGCTCGGCCCGGCGATGGTGACGTCTTCGGAGAGCGGCTCGCTCAGATAGCGCAGCTTCTGGATCCGGTTGGTCTGCCTCGCCTGCATTTGCGCGAACGCATCGGGTGCCTGGTAATCATCCGCGCTCGAGGGTGTGAACGGCTCGGTGGTGAGGCGCTCCCAGCCCCTGAGATAAAACTTGATCCACTGCGTCTCGGGCGGCGGCCAGTCGCTGGCGCTGCGCCATTCATTGGCGCCCATCACCCAGAATCGCACCGGCGGATCGTTTAGAATTCCGGTGTCGATTCCCTTGAGCCATTGGTCGTACCAGCGCAGCATTTCATTGTGGAACGCCTTGACCGGCCGGTCGAGATGGGCGGGGCCTGCAAGGAGAAGCTTCTTGTGCGGCGCCTTGATGTTGCGAAACCAGTTCTGCGCGCCGTTGAGGTGGGTCTTGTAGGTGTAGCCGTACCAGCCCGAGCCGGTATAGGTGGGGATGTTGATCTTGGAGAACTCGGCCTCGCTTTTCTCGACCGCCGCCTCCTTGTCGTAGGGATCGATAAGAATGTCGAAAAAGGCCGGGAAGTGTTGGCCTTTGAGCGCCAGCACGTTGTAGACGTGCGGATACATCTTGAAGTCGGGATTGGCGATCGCCTCCTGCCACAACTTTTCCCTTTCCGGCGCAAGCGGCTTCGGCTGCCCTTTCTGCTGATGGGCCGAGGCATAGACCTGCAGCAAAAACCGAAACAGATGAATGACGCCGCCGGGATATTCGTCGCGGAAGCCGCCGGCCTCGCCGTAGGCGCCGCGCGGATCGAACGGAAAGATCGCCTTGAGATGCGGCGGGTTGAGCTTCGCCGCCATGAACTGCTCGGCGCCGAAGCCGGAAATCCCCACCATCCCGACATTGCCGTCGCACCAGGGCTGCCCCGCAATCCATTCGATCAGATCGTAGCTGTCAAACGCGCGCGAGCCGCCGCCTTCCGATTTGCCGATGCCGCGGGGGTTTCCGATCACGTGAACGTAGCCGCGCGCGACGAAAAAGCGCGTGTCGCCGGCTTCCGCCGGGCCGGTCCACAGCATCGACCATGCCGGATGCGTCAGCGACGCCTCGGCGAGCTCGGGGCCCTGCAGATCCTTGTTGTGGATCGAGAAGGCGAGCAGCGCAGGGAGCTTCTCCGTCGTCTCCGGACGATAGACGTCGATCGCGATCTTGACGCCGTCGCGCATGGGCACGAGCACGTCCTTCTCGGCGATCATGCCCGAGTAGGTCGCCGCGCGATCGTAGTCGACCGGCGCGCGCTGGCCGGACAGCGAGAGGTGAAAGGCCTTCGTCGGCGTCATTGCTTCCCCGCGATCCGCTCGCACCGTTGCCGATCTTCAGGCCTTGGCGGCGTTCCGACAAGACGCGATTCGAAACGCTCAATGGCCATGGTTACGGCGCAGCAGCCATGCGCAGGAGCGCTGGACTTTATGTCCTGATTGGGGTTGCTCGAGCTGCGTCCCTTTGCAAAGAAAGCCTCGACAAGACGCCGAGAGAGAAGCGCCGGGAAAAACGTCCAACAATGCTGAGATTTGCAGCTCTTCACGCCGGGGTCGAATCCCCCTTCGCCTGGCTGCGGCTCGTCGCCGCCGTGATGCTCGGCACCATCGGCAGCGTCGGCATGTGGTCGGTGCCGGTCGTGCTGCCGGCGGTGCAGGCCGAGTTCGGCGTCGCCCGCGCGGACGCTTCGCTGCCTTTTACGCTGGCGATGATCGGATTTGCCTGCGGCGGCGTGCTCATGGGACGGCTCACCGATCGGTTCGGCATCGCGGCGCCGGTCATATGTGGCGCGCTCGCGCTCAGCACCGGTTACGTCGCCGCGGGCTTCGCCCCCAATCTCATGCTGTTTGCGCTCGTGCACATCCTCATCGGGCTCGGCTCCTCCGCCACGTTCGGGCCGCTGATCGCCGACACCTCGCAATGGTTCACCCGTCGACGCGGCATTGCCGTCGCCATCGTCTCCAGCGGCAACTACGTCGCCGGCGCGATTTGGCCGCCGGTCGTGCAGCATTTCGTTGCAACCGAGGGCTGGCGGGCCACGCATATGGGCGTTGGCGCGTTCTGCGCGCTTGCCATGCCGCTGTTTTTGCTGGCGCTGCGGCGGCGCGCGCCGATGCATGGCGGCGAATCGGCGGACGCCTTCATCGCAGGGACGCCGCGCGGGCTCGGCCTTTCGCCCAACGCGCTGCAGGCGGTGTTGTGCCTCGCCGGTCTCTCCTGTTGCGTGGCGATGTCGATGCCGCAGGTCCACATCGTCGCCTATTGCGGCGATCTCGGTTACGGCGTCGCGCGAGGCGCTGAAATGCTGTCCTTGATGCTGGGCTTCGGAATCTTCAGCCGCATCGCGTCAGGCTTCATCGCGGACCGCATTGGCGGCGTGGCGACGCTGCTTTTGAGCTCCGCCCTGCAGGGCGTGGCGCTGCTGCTCTATCTCTTTTTCGACGGTTTGGCGTCGCTCTATGTGATCTCGGCGCTATTCGGCCTGTTCCAGGGCGGCATCGTGCCGATGTATGCCATCATCGTGCGCCAATATTTTCCGCCGCAGGAAGCAGGCACGCGGCTCGGCATCGTGCTGATGGCGACCGTGTTCGGCATGGCGCTCGGCGGCTGGATGTCCGGCGTGATCTTCGATCTTACCGGCTCCTACCACGCGGCCTTCGTCAATGGCCTCATCTGGAACCTGGTGAACGTGTCGATCGCGCTGTGGCTGCTCACGCGGCCCGCCGGCGGGCCGCGCACGGATGAGGCGCGGCTCCTCTTTGCTCGCCACGGCGGAGGCGGAGGTCGCTGATCCAGGCTAGTTACGCAACGGCATGTGTTTCGTTCATTACTGCGGCTTGTAATCCTCGCGCGATTGATTGGAGATTCTGATCAAGAACTCGGCGTCCTGGCGGTCGTGCTTGAGGAATTGCAAGAATTCCGCAGGCGTTCCTGGCGCCGGCAGCACGGCTTGCTTCTCGAGATACTCGACGAATTTCGCCTCCCGATAGAGCGTCACGAACTCGGTATTGAGCCTGTCCACGATCGGCTGCGGCACTCCGCGGGGGGCGGCCAATCCCCACCAGCCGAACGGCGGAAAGTCGATGCCCGCCTCGAGTCCGGCGCCGCTTGCGCGCAGGCCTGCGCTCCGGGGATGCCGCTGGCGCCGCCTCTGTTCTCGATCACAAAAGGTTGGCCGAGGCGCGGCGCTAATTCGCTCGCGGTGGCGCGCATGATGACGTCGGTCACGCTGCCGGCCGCGATCGGCACGATCACCCGAATCGGACGCTCGGGATAGGTCTGGGCGTTGACCGCAAACGCCCAGACAGCCGACAGCGCCGCGATTGCGCCCACCGCAATGGCGCGCAACGGACGCGTCATGCGTCGGTCTTCCTCGCAAGCGCTGGACGTCGCGGACGCCTTCATTTGAGCTGGTCGGCGACCTTCTCGATGCCGGCCTTGACGCAGGCTTCGTCCTTGTCGCCGCCGGGAGCACCGGATACGCCGGCCGCGCCGATCACCTCCTCGCCGATCATGATCGGCAGCGCGCCGCGCCCGGTGGTGAAGCCGGTGAGATACTGCGCGCCCATTTGCGGGTTTTTCTTCAGCCGCTCTTCCATCTCGCCCGACGGAATGCGGAATGTGCGCGCCGTGTAGGCCTTCTTGAAGCTGTTCTCCATGGTGTGCGGCCCGGTGCCGTCGCCGCGGATCTGGACCAGCACCTCGCCGTTGCGGCCGACGACGGTGGCCGACACGCGGTAGCCGTTCGCGGTGCAGGTGGCGATGGCGGTTTGCGCGATGGTGACCGCCATGGCCGCGGACAAATCCTTGCGGGCGAGCAATTGCGCGCTCGCGGGCGTGACCAATGCACAGGCCAGGCCGATCGCGGCCAGCCGATACGACACCACAGACATGACGAAGTCCTCCCTTGGTGGTCGAGACCGCTCTGATGTAGCTGGCGGTCTGCCAGGGAAAGCCTAGCGCATCTGCGGGCGTTTGTACGGGTCCGATATCGGTTTCCCGTCCGTGCTCCCGATGTGGTATTTGCGGGCGGCGGAAAGGAAAGGAGCGGCAGACGGATGAGCGCGCGGCGCGTCCTGGTCACCGGCGGCAGCGGCTTCCTCGGCTCGGCCCTGGTCAAGGCACTCGTGGGGGAGGGCGAGGCGGTGCGCGTGTTCGACGACAATTCCCGCGGAGCTTTGCGCCGGCTGCGGGAGGTTGAGCGCGACGTCGAATTCGTCAGCGGCGACGTCCGCGACGCGGCCGCGGTCGCTGCGGCCATGCGCGGCATCGACGAGGTGCATCACCTCGCCTTCGTCAACGGCACGGCAACGTTCTACAGCGCGCCCGATCTCGTGCTCGACGTCGGCGTCAAGGGCATCGTCAATGTCATCGACGGCTGCCGCCACCATGGCGTCGGACGCCTGATCCTCGCCTCGAGCTCGGAGGTCTACCAGTCGGCCCCGCGCGTGCCGACCGACGAGAGTGCTCCGCTCGTGGTTCCCGATCCGCACAACCCGCGCCTCTCCTATGGCGCCGGCAAGATCATCAGCGAGATGATGGTCATCAACCACGGCCGCAAGCATTTCGAACGCGTGTTGATCTTCCGCCCGCACAATGTCTACGGGCCCGACATGGGCTTCGATCACGTCATCCCGCAATTCGCCGTGCGCCTGAAGCGAGCGATGGAAAAACACGCAAGCGGCGCGGTTCCGTTCCCGATCCAGGGCAGCGGCGCCGAGACGCGCAGCTTCTGCCACGTCGACGATTTGGTGCAAGGCGTAATGGTCATGCGCGCGAAGGGCGAGCACCTCGGCATCTATCATGTCGGCACCGCGGAAGAGATCAGCATCGCCGATCTCGCCCGCCGCATGGCCAAGATTGCGGGCCGCGAGATCGCGCTCGGTCCTTCGGCGGTGCGCGCGGGCAGCACGCTGCGCCGCTGCCCCGATATTTCGAAACTGGCCGCGCTCGGCTATTCGCCTCGCGTCCCGCTCGACGAAGGATTGCCGCCCACGCTCAAATGGTACTGGGCTCACGAGCGCATGGCGCCGGCGGCGTAAGCCGGGCGTGGCAGGAGATGGCATCGTTTCCCGCAAAAATCGCCCGTGCCGCCGGTAGCGGAGCCAGCGTTCCGGTGGAATGCTGTCAGGTCTGCGGCCATGCGCCACTGACCAAGGTGCTCTCGCTCGGCTACATGCCGCCGGTGAACCAGATGGTTGCAATCGGCGAGGTGCCGCGGCAGCAGCCTTGGTTCCCCAGCGACCTCTTGCATTGCGCGCAGTGCGATCTGGTGCAGCTCGGCTTGGCGGTCGATCCCGTCATCATCTTCCCGCCCGAATATCCCTACACCAGCGGCACCACCAAGCTGTTGCGCGACAATTTTGCCGAGCTCTATTCGGAAGCTTCGGCGATGCTCGGGCTTGCTCCGCGGGACCTCGTCGTCGATATCGGTTCGAATGACGGCACGCTGCTCTCGAACTTCAAGAACCACCGCATCCTCGGCATCGAGCCGACCGAGGTGGGCAAGATCGCCAACGGCCGCGGCATCCCGACCCTCATGCGCTACTTCGCCCCGGCGGTGGCAGCCGAGGTCAAGCGTGAGCACGGCCGCGCGCGCGTGGTGACGGCGGCGAATTGCTTCGCGCATATCGAGGACGTGCATTCCGTCGTCGAAGGTATTCTCGATCTCATCGGGCCCGACGGCGTGTTCATATCCGAATCGCACTACCTCATTGGTTTGCTCGATCGGCTGCAATACGACACCATCTATCATGAGCATCTGCGTTACTACTCGCTCAACAGCCTCGCCAATCTCTTGCAAATGCACGGCCTCGAAGTCTTTCACGCGCGGGCGATCCCGACCCACGGCGGATCGATTCGCGTCTATGCCGCCCAGCGCGGCGCACGGCCGGTCAACGACAGCGTCGCCAAAATGCTCGCCGCCGAGCCGCGCGGCGAAGCGATGCTCGCGCGGCTGCAAGTCTTCCGCAACGACGTGATGCTGTCCAAGCTTCGGCTGCTGGCGATGATCCGCGACCTCAAGGAGAGGGGCGCGCGCATCTGCGGCATCAGCGCGCCCTCGCGCGCCTCGACCCTCGTCAACTATCTCGGCCTCGACGAGGCGATCATCGACTACGTCTGCGAGATCGCGGGCTCGCTCAAGATTGGCAAGTGCATGCCGGGGACGTCCATTCCGGTGGTCGAGGAAAGTCGGCTGTTCTCCGACCAACCCGATTGCGCCGTCATTTTCTCCTGGCACATTGCCGACGAGCTCGCGCCCAAGCTGCGCGCGCAGGGCTATCGCGGCAAGCTCCTGACGCCATTGCCGGTTCCACGCGAGCTTTGACGATGGCGCGGTGCGCGTGAGGCCTTTGTATTATGCCGAAGGCTGGGCTATCACTCGGCTCGCACGCGCGGACATCCGCCGGCGCCAACATTTTGGAGTCTTTGCGTGAATGTTGCCGGTGCCAAGCCGACTCTAGCAATGCCTGCGCGCCTCGATGCCGCCGATCTGACCATCGTCGGCGGCGCCGGCCATGTCGGCATTCCGCTCGTGCTGGCCTTCGCCGAAGCCGGGTATCGCGTCAACGTCCACGACGTCAATCGGGAAGCCCTTGAGACGCTGCGATCCGGCCGTCTGCCGTTCATCGAACACGGCGGCGAGGAGCTGCTGGTGACAGCGCTCAAGCGCAAGCGGCTCGTGTTCACATTCTCGTCGGCGGACGTCTCACCAACGGGGCCCATCATCGTCACCATCGGCACGCCGATCGACGAGTTCCTCAACCCCGTCCGCAAGGTGGTGCAAGACTGCATCGATGGGCTGCTGCCGTATCTCGCCGACGGCCAACTCCTGGTGTTGCGCTCGACGGTGTTTCCCGGCACGACCGATTGGCTCGATGGCTATCTCAGGCAACGGAAGCGTGATCTCAAGGTCGCGTTCTGCCCGGAGCGCATGGTGCAAGGGCACGGCATCAAGGAACTGAAGGAAACGCCGCAAATCATCAGCGGCACGACGCCCGCGGCCGAGGAGGAGGCGGCGAAGCTGTTTTCCGCCATCGCCCCCGAGCTGATCGTGGTGACGCCACGCGAGGCGGAATTCGTCAAGCTGTTCAGCAACGCCTACCGCTACATCGAATTCGCGACCTCGAACCAGTTCTACCTGATCGCGAAATCGGCGGGTCTCGATTACCGCAAGATCTACGACGCGATGCGACGCAACTATCCGCGCGCCCGCGGCATTCCGACCTCCGGCTTCGCGGCCGGCCCATGCCTGATGAAGGACACGATGCAACTCGCCGCCTTTGCCCAGAACCAGTTCAGCCTCGGCAACGCCGCCATGCTGGTCAACGAGGGCCTCGTGCTGCACGTGTGCGACGACCTTTGCCGGCGCTATGATCTCTCGCGGATGACCGTCGGGCTGCTCGGCATGGCGTTCAAGGCCGACATCGACGACACCCGCGCCTCGCTGAGCTACAAGTTCAAGAAAGCGCTCGCGAGTCTTGCCGAGGCGGTGCTCACCACCGACCCGTTCGTGACCACCGACCCCGAATTGCTGGCCCTCGACGAGGTGATCGAACGCAGCGATCTCCTCATTCTGTGCGCGCCGCATTCGGCCTATCGCGACCTCGATTTCGCCGGCAAGCCGGTCGTCGACGTGTGGGGATTTCTGAACAAGGCGAACGTGATCGCGTAGCGCCTCGCAACGCGGTGATCACTCGCTAATACGGCGTCTTGTCGATCTGCCCGTTGGAGCGCACGAACCAATGCTCGCTCGCAAACGGCTTGCCCGCGAGCCGCTCCGCCAGCCAGTCCGCGACCAGAATCGGCGGGAACGGTCCGAGATTGGCGGCCGGCACGTTGCCGACCGAATGGCGCGATTCCTGATAGACCACCATCTGTTTCGGTCCTTTGACCGTATTGATCAGCCGCTCGGAATGCTCGAGCGGGCTGAGCTCCTCGCACTCGCCGGCGACGACGAGATAGGGCGCGCGGATTTTGTCCGCATGGCCTTCCCAGGTGATGGTCTTGCGGAACTTGTCGAACTCGTCCTCGTCGGTGATGCCCGACATGTACATGAACCGCTTCTTGAAGGTGGGCGACGCCTCCTGGAAGATGGTGTGGCAGCCGGGTTCGTGGCACACCGACATGGCGGCGAAGGCGCGGATGCGCGGCTCATGGGCGGTGAGAATGGTGCCGAAGAAGGTGCCGAAGCTCGTGCCGGAGCATCCGATGCGCTCGGCATCGATCTCGCTGCGGTTGCTCAGCCAGTCGAGGAGCGGCTTGCCGGCCGCCATCCAGTTCTCCACGGAGAAGTACACTCCGATCATGGGCGCTTCGTATTGTCCCGGTCCGTCGATCGATAGGACCGCCATCCCGCGGTTGAGGAAGCGATCGCCGTAGAGCGCGACCTGGATTTCCTTGAAGCTGTCCATGCCCGGGATGGCGATCACCGCCGGGATGCGGCCGCCCTTGTAGCCGGGCGGCAAATGAAACCAGGCCGGGATCGCCTTGTCGCGAAACGGCACCCACACCGCCTCGACGTGATGATCCGCCAGCGCCGCGTATTTCGCGTAGCATTCGCGCTTCTTGTTGTTGTAGGCGATGTTGGTTTCGTTGTTTTGGTCGTAAGGCCACTGCGCCGCTCCCCAATGGACGGCCGCCATGAAGTAATTGTCGCGCGCGGTCACCTTGCGATCGGCCTCCTCGGCCGCTTTCGCCTTGGCCTCGCGCCGGCGTGCAACCGCCTCGAAGGCCGGGCCGATGTCCGCCATCTTCTTCACGCGCTCGCGGATGCCGGCGAAATCGGCGTTGGCCTCGTTGCCGCAGGGACCGCTGAGATAGAGCGAGCGCGGCTGATCCCAGTCGATGCCGTTGGCGCGGATGATGTTGTCGAGGAGCCAACGCTGCGCCTCGAAGCGGCGCACATGCGGCTCGCCGCGCTTGTCCAGAACCGGTTGCGGTGGGCTGATCACGTTCATCACATTCACCCTTGTTGTTGCATGTTGCGAGGAAGCCGCCGGCGCGCAATCACTCCGGCTTGCCGCCGACGGCTTTGAGGATCGGCGTCCAGCGCACGCGTTCATCCTGGAAAACGCCCTCTGCTTTGTCGGGCCCGACGCCGCGCACGGGCTCGAAGCCGAGCCTGACGAGTTCGCTCTGGAACTCGCCATCGGCTATCGCTTGCTGGGTGACCGCGTTGATGCGCGCGAGGATCGGTCCCGGCGTGCCGGCTGGAGCGAAGATGCCGAACGTGGTCTGCGCCACCATGCCCGGCAGCCCCGCTTCGATCGAGGTTGGAAGGTCGGGCGCGCCCCTGATGCGCGTCTGCGAGTTCACCGACAGGATGCGGACCTTGCCGGCGCGATGGAGTTCCAGAATCTGCGCGGTGGCGTTGGCCGAGAGCATCGGGATCTGCCCGCTGATCACGTCGGTGACGGCTTGGCCGATGCCCTTATAGGGCACCGCCACGATGTCGAGGCCGCCCGCCAGTTGCTTGAAATATTCACCCGCGACGTGAGTGATCGAGCCGATGCCGGCCGACCCATAGGACAGCTTGCCGGGATTGGCCTTGGCGTAGGCGATCAGCTCCGCAAGCGTGCGCACCGGCACCGACGGATTGACCACGATCGAAGTCGAGCTGTAGGCGAAGACCGTGACGGCGGAAAAATCCTTGACCGGATCATAGGGCGGATTGGCCATGACCGGCGTGACCAGGACGTGGGTGGTGGTGCTGCCGAGCAGAATGCTGTAGCCGTCGGGCGGTGAATGCGCGACATCGTTGGCCCCGATCGAACCGGCGCCGCCGCCGCGGTTGTCGATGACGATGGCGCCGAATTGCGGCTTGACCCGCTCCGCCCACACGCGGCCGATGACGTCGTGTACGCCGGCCGGAACCGACGGGATGACGAGCCGCACCGGGCGGAGGGGATAACGGTCTTGGGCCGCCGCCGACGTCGATGCGCTCATCGCTGCCGCGAGCAATCCGATGACCAGCATGTCCGACCGCTTCACGGCGTTCCTCGTCTTATTGTTGGTGTTGCCTCGCGCCCGCGGCGCGGATGTTAGTGAATGTGGCGGGCGGTGCCAATAATCTGATGCCGGCGGCGCAGTGGTGGCGAGACGAACGCGAGTGGCTCAGCGACGCGGCCAATTATTCCGATCCCGCGATCCCGGCTTGCTGCACGACCTTGCCCCAGCGCACGGTCTCCGACTTGACGAAATCTTGCAGCCCTTCGACCGACCGGTTTTCAAAGGGAAGCATGCCGAGTCTGAGAATCTCGGTCTCGATTTCCGGCAGCGCTAGAATATCGAGGAGCTCGGCATGGAGCTTTGCGACGATGTCGCGCGGCGTCTTGCCCGGCGCGACCAGCATGTGCCAGCCCGGCAATGCCCCGAACTCGGGTAGACCGGCCTCGGCGATCGGCGGAATGTCCGGGAACGCCGGGACGCGGGTCCTGGTGGTGACGCCGAGGGGACGAACCTTGCCGGCCTGCAACATTCCGACGGCGGGCGGAATATCGCAGAACATCAGCGGAATGTGCCCGGCAACGACGTCGTTTAAGGCGGGCGCGCTGCCTTTGTAGGGAACGTGCGTCATCGCGATGCCCGCGGTGCTCATCAAGAGTTCGGCGTAGAGATGATGCGGCACGCCCGGCCCGACCGATGCGAACGAGAGCTGCCCGGGCCTCGCCTTTGCGTATGCGATCAGCTCCAGCAGCGAATGGACGGGAAGCGACGGATTGACGATCAATACGAACGGCACTCGAGCGAGGCCGGCGAGCGGAATGAAATCGGTGGTCGGGTCGTAGGGAAGCTTTTTGTAGAGCGTGACATTGACCGCCATCGTCGAGCTCGGCGCCATGAGCAACACGTATCCGTCGGGAGCGGCTTTGGCGACAGCGTTCGCGGCGATGATGGTGCCCGCGCCGGGCCGATTCTCGACCACGAAGGACTTGCCGAGCCGCTGCTCGAGCTTCTGGGCGAGCATGCGGGCGATGATGTCGGTGCTTCCGCCCGGGGTGAAGGGCACAACGATGGTGACGGCGCGCGCCGGGTAGTCTTGTGCCCACGCCAGCGGTGAAGCGAAAAGTCCCGCAACAGCGGCCGCGGTCAGACGCAAGAATCGACGCCGGCGGAACTCCATGGCGTTTCCCCTTCAAGTGCCAGCACGCCGCCGAAGATTGGGCGTTGGAGTTGGGTGCGCATGGCACCGAGCGAGTCTTGCTTCTGGAATGCGTTTGCGCCTGCCGACGGCACCTGCGCTGCCCGCTGCAACGAAGGGGACCTCGGCCCGTCCCGCTTGAAAGGGCGGCTCGCGGGTAAGTTACACCACTGCGATGGGTCTGCGCAGGGGCCGCAGCGCTGATTTTTCGGCTCGTCGCGCAACCATCGCCGGCTTTTGGCGGCGACCCCTGCTTGCTAGACTTGGAGCAGCGATGAAGGCCGGCTGCTCGATCGCAGCGGGCCAAGGAACCACCAAGGAACCGATCAAGGAATCGATGTCCGATACACGATCCGAGTTGACCGTGTCGCTCTGGCGCGGCACGCAACAGGGGCGATACGAGACTTACAAGGTCCCCTGGCGCGAAAACCAAACCGTGCTTGATGTCGTGACGTTCGTTCAACGCCATCTCGACCCGACGCTGTCGTACCGCTTTGCCTGCCGCGTCGGCATGTGCGGCTCCTGTGCCATGACGGTGAACGGCGCCCCGCGCTGGACCTGCCGCACGCACGTGTCGAGCGTGGCCAAGGGCGGCCGCCTCGAGATCGGACCGCTCGAGAATCTGCCCGTCATCAAGGATTTGGCCGCCGACATGCGTCCCTTCTTCGACAAGTGGCAGCGGGCGAAGGGCGAGTTCGTGCCGTCGCGGACGCGCAACGACGATATCGAACACATCAGGCCGGACAGCGCGGCGCGCATCGCCGCCGACGCCGCCATCGAATGCATCAATTGCGGGATATGCTATGCCGCCTGCGATACCGTGCGCTGGAATTCCGATTATCTCGGGCCGGCGGCGCTCAATCGTGCGTGGACGCTCGTGAACGACGTCCGCGACGGGGCAAACACCGCGCGTTTGCAGGCGGTCGCAGCCTCCGGCGGCTGCCACGCCTGCCACTCGCACCAGTCCTGCCAAGAGTTCTGTCCGCAGCGCCTCAATCCGACCGCGTCGATCGCGGGTCTCAAGCGCCGCACCATGTGGGCTCATCTCAAGGGCGAGATATGAACGTTCGCCTCTACGTCTGGCAGCGGCTGACCGCTGCGCTCATGGTGCCGCTGGTGCTGGTGCATGTCGTCGTCATCTTCTATGCGACCCGCAAAGGGATGGCCGCCGCCGATATTCTCGCGCGCACGCGCGGCAGCATCGCATGGGCCTCGTTTTACGGCGTCTTCGTCGTTGCCGTGGCCATCCATGCGGCGATCGGCGTGCGCAACGTGCTGACCGAATGGTCGCCGCTCGAGGATCGCAGCGCCAGCATATTTGCCGCCGCTTTCGGATTGCTGCTGCTGCTCCTCGGCGCGCGCGCGGTCGCCGCGGTGGTGCTGCCATGACGGCGCGGCGATTGACCCATCGCCAGAGCGTGCTTTGGATCGCGGCGCTGCTGCACCGGCTTTCCGGCCTGGCGCTTGCTATTTTCCTGCCGCTGCATTTCTTGACGCTCGGTCTCGCCATTCACGGCGAAGCGCCGCTCGAAAGCTTCTTGCGCTGGAGCGATCAGCCGCTGGTCAAGCTCGCCGAGAGCGGTCTCGTCTTCCTCCTCTTGGTGCACATGTTGGGAGGAGTGCGCCTGCTGGTGATCGAGAATCTCGATTGGCGCGACGAACAGAAAGAGCTTGCGACGATCGCGGCCGGACTGTCGGCCGTTATCGCGTTCATCCTGCTGGCGCGCCTGTTCTGAGGATCCTATGACCCTCGAACGCCTCAAGACCGACATTTTGATTCTCGGCTCCGGCGGCGCCGGTCTGTTCGCGGCACTGCATGCGCACAAGGCCAATCCCGATCTCGACGTCACCGTCGTCAGCAAGGGCTTGCTCGGGAAATGCGGCTGCACGCGCATGGTGCAGGGCGGCTACAACGTGGCGCTCAACCCGGGCGACTCGGTCGAGCGCCATTTCATGGACACGATCGAGGGCGGCAAATGGCTGTCGCATCAGGAGTTGGCCTGGACGCTGGTGAGCACTGCAATCGAGCGCGTGCGCGAGCTCGAGAACGAGATCGGCTGCTTCTTCGATCGCAATCCGGACGGCACGCTGCACGGCAAAGCCTTCGCCGGCCAGACCTTCGACCGCACGGTGCACAAGGGGGATCTCACCGGCATCGAGATCATCAATCGGCTGATGGAGCAGGTCTGGGCGCGACCGATCCACCGCCTGGAAGAGCACCGCGCCGTGGCACTGATCCCCGCAAAGGATGGCGCGCTCGCCGGCGTGCTGCTCATCGATATCCGCACCGGCGCGTTCCGTTTCGTCGCGGCGCAGGCGGTGCTGCTGGCGACCGGCGGCGGACCCACCATGTATCGCTACCACACCCCGTCCGGCGACAAGAGCATGGACGGGCTGGCGATGGCGTTGCGCGCGGGGCTTGCATTGCGCGACATGGAGATGGTCCAGTTCCATCCGACCGGGCTGCTCGCCGGAGCGGACACGCGCATGACCGGCACGGTGCTCGAGGAAGGGCTGCGCGGCGCCGGCGGCCATCTCCTCAACGGCGCGATGCATCGCTTCATGGGCGACTATGACGCAAACCTCGAGCGCGCCACCCGCGACGTCGTCAGTCGCGCCATCTACGCGGAGATGAAGGCCGGGCGCACCAGCCCGCACGGCGGCGTCTACATCAAGATGAGCCATCTCGGGCCGGCCAAGGTAGCGAAGGAGTTCAAGGGCATGGTGGATCGCTGCCGCGACTGCGGCTTCGATCTCGCCGGCGGCCTCGTCGAGGTGGTGCCCACCGCGCACTACTTCATGGGCGGCGTCATCTGTCGGGTGGATACCGCGACCGATTGGCCGGGGCTGTTCGTCGCCGGCGAGGACGCGAGCGGCATGCACGGCGCCAACCGGCTGGGTGGCAACGGCGTCGCCAATTCGACGGTGTTCGGCGGCATCGCCGGCGACGTGATGCCGCGGTGGGTCGCCGCCAATCCGGGCCACCGCGCGCCGGACGAGCACGTGCTGGAGGCGGAACTTGAGCGCGCGCTCCACCCGTTCACGCGCAAAGGCGGCAATTTGAACGATCTGCGCGAACGGCTGCTCGATACCATGTGGGACGAGGGCGGCGTCGTGCGCGACCGGGGAAGCCTCGACCGCGGCATCGCGACGCTCGACGCCATCGAGGCCGAGCTTTTGGCGACGGGCCTTGCGGATGACGGCCGCGCCTTCAATATGACCTGGCATGATTGGCTCAATCTGCGCTCGCTCACCGAGGTCAGCCGGGTGATTGCGCTCGCGGCCCGCAAGCGCGAGAATTCGCGCGGCGCGCACTTCCGCTCCGATTTTCCGGAGCCGGGCGACGTGCCGAGTTCGCGCTTCACGGTCGCGCGGCAAACGGCCGGTGGTCTCGAAATCACCGACGAGCCGGTTCGCTTCACCCACGTGAAGCCGGGCGAGACGCTGCTGCCGAACAAGTTCGCGGCCGAGTAAAGCGAGGCCACCATGATTACCATATCGAGCGTTCAGCGCACCGCCGAGGAGCTGATGGCCAAGGCGGCGATCGAGATTCCCGACGACTATCTCGCCGGCTTGCGCAAATGCGCCGACACCGAGAAAGGCGATCTATCCGCCTTCGTCATCAAGGCGATGCTCGAGAATTACGACGCCGCCAAGGAAGACCGCCGCGCCATGTGCGGCGACACCGGCCTGCCGCGCTGGTACGTCAAGATCGGCAACGAGGCGAGGATCGAGGGCGGCCCGGTCGCGCTGGAGGCCGCCTTGCGGCGCGCCACCGCGCGCGCCACCACCGACGTGCCGCTGCGTCCCAACCGCGTGCATCCGCTCTGGCGCACCGATCACAACAACAATGTCGGCATCGGCGCGCCGGAGATCGAATACGCGTTCCATCCCGACGCCGACTGGATCGAGCTCACCACCGTGCACAAAGGCGGCCTGTTCGGCTCCGACTATCGCATGCTGTTTCCAGGCGACGGCATCGACGGCATCAAACGGTTCTATCTCGACACGCTGATCGGCTTCGGCAAGCGCGGGCTCGCCTGCCAGCCGGCGATCGTCGGCGTCGGGCTCGGCGGCTCCAAGGATACCAGCATGGTGCTGGGCAAGCAGGCGTCCTGTTTGCGCGTGGTCGGATCGCGCAATCCGGATCCCAAGATCGCCGCGCTCGAAGACGAGCTCAAGGAGCTCGGCAACAGCATCGGCATGGGCGCCATGGGGTTCATGGGCTCTTCGATGGTGATCGATTGCCATATCGAAGTCGGCTATTGCCATACCGGCGGCATGCCCATGTCGGTGCACATGTTCTGCCTGTCGTCGCGCCGCGCCTGCGCGCGCATTCTTGCCGATGGCCGGGCCCAGTTCCGCACAGACCCCATGTGGTTCACCGACTATATGCGGCGCGAAACGGTGGAATGGGTGCGGCCTGCGGCCGAGGCAGCGGAGTAGGGGGATGGCACGCCTCAACAAAGTCTGCCCGCAACTGCCATCCGCCGACGTCAGCGAGGCCGCCAGGTGGTATCGTGACAAGCTCGGTTTCACGATCAGTCGTTTCTATCCCGAGCACGGTTTCGCCATCGTCTGCCGCGACGACATCGAAATCCATTTCTGGACCTGCAAGGAGCGGCGCATCGCCGAGCACACATCGGCCTATTTCAGGGTCGACGACATCGACGCTCTGCACGCGATCTTGGCCGCAGCGAACGACGGCGGCAGGCTCAGCGAGGTCGCCGACCGCGCATGGGGCATGCGAGAATTCTACGTGACGGACCCGGACGGCAACCTGCTGAAGTTCGGCGTTCCGACGCCGGCGGCCGCGGAGTAACGGCGATGGTGGAGCTCGAGACCGTTCATCTCACCCTTCCGGCGCAGACCGACGACCTGCGCAAGCTTCAAATCGGCACGGTCGTCTATCTCAGCGGCCGCATCTTCACCGCGCGCGAGGGCGTCTATAAACGCGCCATCGAGGAGGGCGCCGGCATGCCGGCCGCACGCGATGCGCTGGGGCTTGCCAATTTCCATTGCTCGCCGGCGGCGACGGTCAATGCCGACGGCAGCTACACCGTCGGCGCCGTCACCGCGACCGCCTCGTTTCGCTTCGCGCAATGGCTCGACGGCTGGTTTCAACTCTCCGGCTGCAACGTCATCATCGGCAAGGGCGGAATGACGTCCGAGGTCTATCGCAAGTCCTTCGTGCCCAACCACGCGATCTATCTCACCACGGTCGGATACGGCACCGGCGCGCTGCTCGGGCGCGGCATCAAGCGTGTTGCCGGCGTTTATTGGCTCGAGGAGTTGGGGCTGGCGCAGGCGGTCTGGGTGCTCGACGTCGACAAGTTCGGGCCGTTCCTGGTCGAGAGCGATCTTGCCGGCAACAGTCTGTTCGAGCGCGAGAACGCCAAGATCGCGCCCGGGCTGGCGAAGCTTTATGCCGGCACCAAGCCGGCCACGCTGCGCCGTTACGGCGAGACCGACGACAAGACCGAGGAGGTGATCTAAGCCTCGACCGCCCGCTTACGGCGCGGCACGCTGGAGTTGCGCCATCCATTGTAAATAACAATCCGAAACAATGGAGCGGAGGCGGCGATCGTTTCCTACAGCCGCAGGTTGGTTCTTCGCGAAACCCCGCAAAGACCCACGCCGTCCTCATCCTTCGAGACGCGCGCATGCTCCTTCGACTTTGCGGAGCCGTCGGAGCACACGCGCTCCTCAGGATGAGGACAAGCTTGCCGAATTGCGGCTCGTCGCTGAACCGCTCGGCGAATTCCCTATCTCACGATGTCAAACAGCCCATCTCGTCCCCGCGACGCATTTTTGCGTCCGGGTTTTGCATCGTTGCTTCACTCACCCCGAACCGAGGGGTGGGCGGAGCGCCGAGAAACGTTCGGGTGCGTGCGAAGCACCCGTGGGGCGTATCATGTGCGTCACAGACGCGCGTGAACGCGCTTATGACGCGATACGCCAGGCGCTTGCGAGGCGCCTTGCGTCCCCTAACGCGGGACGCTCGCCTCTCGGCGCTCCACCGTAGCAGTGCAACGGCGGAAATAACGCAATGATATCAATGGATAGCGGCCAGAGTGTCCCAATAGTGTCCCGACCGCGGTTGAGAGCCGGTGTGGAGCCCTATAGACAACGCCCATGCCGACGCCTCGCCGCAAGCGCATTCCCAAGCCCGACCGCGTACGCGCGCTCGAACTGCCCGCCGGCTGCGGCGCCGAAGGCTGCACCGAGGCGGGATGGTGGCTTACTGCTTCACCACGGCGCAGCCTGTCCCGGCGGCGCGAGGGAAGGATCGGCTGATGCCCGAGCGCGTCGTTTGGGACGTTTTCATCAGTCACGCCAGTGAAGACAAGGATGATTTTGTACGGCCGCTTGCGCGAGGGCTAGGCGACCGCGGTTTAAACGTCTGGTTCGATGAATACACGCTTACGGTTGGGGATAGTCTCCGTCGGTCGATCGATCGCGGTCTAGCCGGTTCCCGCTTCGGCATCGTCGTGATCAGCCCTGACTTCCTACACAAGGAATGGCCTCAGCGGGAGTTGGACGGCCTAGTCGCCCGCGAAATTGGTGGGGGAAAAGTTATCTTGCCCGTCTGGCACAACATCTCAGCGGAGCAGATTCGGCAGTACTCACCGACCCTCGCGGACAGGTTAGCCGTATCCTCCGCCAGGGGTCTTGATCACGTGATCGCCGAACTTATGCGAGTGATCGAGCAAGCTGACGCAACGGGCGGAGCAACAAGGGCAGCGGCGCAACGCCCTCCCGTCGATTTCGGAACCAGTTTCGAAAAA
>WNFX01004145.1_pt1 | contig 26457 bp, 29 predicted proteins | sample 5400111 | NCBI WGS metagenome assembly WNFX01 (sample SAMN13153363, study PRJNA577476) | soil metagenome | isolation source: 40 cm soil or saprolite under grassland replicate 1 | place: USA:California | collected 2016-06-15
CTCAGTCCCGGCCCCCGATGGGGACCGGCGATGGCCGCGTGGTCCTGGTGGCGGGACCCGAGCTGCCGGGGGCGGCCGCGGAAGTGGCGTCGCTGGCCGTCATTCACCCGGCCGCGGCCCGCATCACACCGCCCGCGAGCACGGCAGAGACGGTCACCGATGCCCTGGCCGGCGCCGATCTCGCTCACCTCGCATGCCACGGGACGCTGCGCGCGGACAACCCGATGTTCTCCTCGCTGCTGCTGAGCGACGGCCCGCTCACCGTGCAGGAGATATATGCGCGAGGCCTGGCGCCGCACCGGCTGATCCTCGCGTCCTGCGAGTCGGGCAGCGTGGTCGACTACGCAGGCGACGAAGTGCTCGGCTTCGTCAGCGCGCTGCTGGCCCGCGGCACCGGAGGCGTCCTGGCCAGCGCCGCCGTCGTACCCGATGTCGAGGCGGTCGACCTCATGACCGCCGTCCACCGGCGGCTGGCGCGCGGCGCCACCCTCGCCCACGCGCTTTACGAGGCCCGGGGGTCAGAGGACACCGACGATCCGGGCAGATATGTCAACTGGTGCACCTTCAATGCCCACGGCGCCGCTTAACATGGGCGCCACCCTCGTCGTTGGCAGTTCATCCGGAGGGCGTAACGATGCCGGGCGGAACAGATCCGGCGGGTGGGCGCGGCGCTGTCGCAGGTGGCCTCCGGCATCCAGGCCGAGCAGATGGCCGAAGCGGCCAGACGGTACAACCGGCTCGCGCGTGAGACACAGCGCCACCGCAGCCAGGCCGAGGTCGCGCGCTTCTTCGACGGCCTGGACATGGCCGAGCCGGGCCTCGTCTCGGTCCAGGAATGGCGGCCGCGGTGCGAGGCGGAGGCCGGGGCAAGGTCGGCCATGTGGGGCGGCGTCGGCCGCGGGCGGTAGGCCACCGCGGGCTACTGTAGGCCGGGTGCGGGTAGCGACCTGGAACGTGAACTCGGTCAAGCAGCGCGTACCGCGGCTGCTGCCCTGGCTGGATCAGCGGCAGCCCGACGTCGTCTGCCTGCAGGAGACCAAGCTCGCCGACGACGCGTTCACCAAGCTGCTCGGCAGCAAGCTCGCCGACCGCGGCTACGCGGCCGGCCTGTACGGCCAGGCGCAGTGGAACGGGGTGGCGATCCTGTCCCGGGTGGGGCTGGACGACGTCACGACCGGGATCGCCGGCGCTCCCGGCTTCCCCGCCCCCGAGGCGCGTGCGGTCGCCGCGACCTGCGGCGGGATCCGGGTGCGCTCGGTATACGTGCCGAACGGGCGGTCGCCGGGTTCTGAGCACTACCGCTACAAGCTCGCCTGGCTGGCCGCGCTGCGCGACGTCGTCGCCGCCGACCCCGAGGCCACGATGGTATGCGGGGACATGAACATCGCACCGGCCGACGCCGACGTGTTCGATCCGGAGGCCTACGTGGGCCAGACCCACGTCACGCCGCCCGAGCGGGCCGCGCTGGCCGAGCTGCAGGCACTCGGCCTGCATGACGTCATACGGGATCGCTGGCCGGCCGAGCGGGTGTTCACCTACTGGGATTACCGGGGCGGGATGTTCCACCGGGACCTGGGCATGCGGATCGACCTGGTGCTGGCCACCGACGCGGTGGCGGGCCGGGCGCGGGCCGCGTGGGTGGACCGCCAGGCCCGCAAGGGCACCGCGCCGAGCGACCACGCCCCGGTGATCGTCGACCTGGACGAGGCGCCGGACGGGGACATCGGGCCGGTGGTGCCACCGCCCTCCGCGCCGGCGCCCCCGCCCGGCTCGGTCAAGCTGCCCCAGGCGCCGTGACGCCGGGCGTGGCCAGCCCCGCAGCGCTCGCGCCGGCCTGACCCGGGGTCGGCGGTCCCATTCGTTATGTCCCCAGCGGCTCACCCATGCCGGGTGACGCGTGGCGGGCGCTCAGCGGGGAACCCTGACGGTGAGACGGGTGCCCGCCCATCGGTGGCGGCGGGCCCCGGCGCTGATCCCGAGCGAGGAGCGGCCACGATGACAGAAGGTCCGACCAGCCCGCCGGAAGACTATGACCTACGGAACCCCAATGAAGAGGAGGGCCGGCGGCTCGAAGAGGCCGTAGAGCACGAGACCTACGGCGAGACCGACTTCGAGGAGAACGAGCTGCACGCCGACGGCCAGATGTGCGCGCGCTGCGGGCGGGCCATCGCGCCGGGAGATGAGGTGCGCCGCACCGCGAGCGGCGGCTACCAGCACGAGGTCTGTCCGGCGTAGCCGACCCGGCCCTCAGGTGATAGGGCCGTCAGGTGGTGAGGCCGGAGCCGGCCGGGTCCCGGGACAGGATGCAGAACTCGTTGCCCTCGGGATCGGCGAGCGTGATCCAGCCGCTGCCATCGGGCCGCCGGTGATCGGCCAGCTGCGACGCGCCCAGCGCCAGGATCCGCTCAGCCTCCTGCGTTGATCGCATCGAAGGACGTGTGCGAGATGCGGCTGGTCATGGCGACAGCCTCGACCGCTCGCGGGAGGGCCGTCAAACGGTTTCGCCGCCCGGGGCCGCGCCAGACCGCGATGAGGCAGCGGGCGGCCGCCGGGCGGTTGTTAAGTTGAGAAGGCCAACACGAGGTAAGACGAGGTTCGGGTGATCGCATGAAATTTGCCTGGCTGTGCAGTCACGAGTCCTACCAGCCGGAAGAGCTGGTGGAGCAGGCGGTGGCGGCCGAGGACGCGGGATTCGACGTGGTGCTCGGCTCTGACCATTTCCATCCGTGGGTGGACGACACTTGCGCCGCGGGCTTCGTCTGGTCCTGGCTGGGCACCGTGGCGGCGCGCACAGACCAGGTCCAGCTCGGAACCTGCGTCACGTGTCCGCTGTTCCACTACCATCCGGCCCTCGTCGCCCAGATGACAGCGACGGCCGACCGGCTGTCCGGCGGACGGATGCTGCTCGGCCTCGGCACCGGTGAGGCGATCAACGAGCGCTCGCTCGGCTTTCCCTTCCCGGGCTACGGCGAGCGCCATGCGCGCATGGAGGAGGCACTCGAGATCATCCGCCGGCTGCTGGACGGCGAGAAGCTGTCTTACCGCGGGAGCTATTACACAACCGAAACCGCCCGGCTGTACTCGCGGCCCATGCACCCGGTGCCGATGCTCATGGCGGCCGGCGGCCCTAAGTCAGCCACGCTGGCCGGCCAGCGCGCTGACGGCATCATCACCAGCGTGAAGAAACCAGAGGATACGATCTCGAAGGTCATCGAGCCGTACCGTCGCTCGGCGGGAGAGCGCAGCGGGTCGCAGCTGGTGCTGGCGACCCGCTGGACGGTGCTGGCCGAAGACAATGACGAGGCGTGGGTGGCGCTGTCCTCGATGAGGGGGTTGCGCGCCCCCGGCCGGCTCGAGGCGGCCGACCCCGCCGAGCTGCGGGCCAGGGCGGATGCCATGGATCCGGCCGAGGTATTGGGCAGCTACACGATCGTCCGGGATGCGGCCGGGCTGGTCCAGGCCTATCAGCCGCTCGTGACCGGCATCGGTGCCGACATCGTTTCCATCCAGGTCGCATCGACGGACCCCATGGCGGCCATCCGCCTGATCGGCAAGGAAGTCCTGCCCCAGCTCCGGTCGCTGGCGCCGGGCAATGCCCCTTAAGGCAGCTCCGCCCCCCCGTCCCGGCCGGAGTGCAGGGCCGGCATGACGGCCTCGGCAAATGAGCGCAGGCCCGCGAGCCGGGGCAGGTCATCGAACAGCAGAAACACCCAGCCGACCCCGGCGGCAGCGAGCGCCCGCAGCCGCTCGCTGACCTGCCCCGGGGTACCGGTCAGGGAATGCCCGAGCCTGCCGCGGGCGGCTTCCCCGGTCAGGCCGCGCCGGGCGGCCCACGCCGACACCTGCCGGGCGACGTCCGCCTCATCGGCCCCCAGCAGCACCGTGGCGTTGTGCGTGAGCCCGAGGGATTCCCGGCTGCGCCCGGCCTCGCCCAGGTAGCCCGCCAGCACCGGCCCCAGGCTCCGCCAGCTGTCAACCGGCAGGTCAAAGCCGACATTGCAGAGATCCGCATGGCGCGCCGCGGCCCGCAGGAGGTGCGGGCCATGCCCGCCGATGAGAACCGGCGGCCCGCCCGGCCGGGCGGTGCCCGGGTAACCGGGGGCGTCGTGCAGCTGATACCGGCGGCCGCCGAAAGAGCCACCGCCGCGCCACAGGATCCGCATGATCTCGACCGCTTCCCCGAGCGCGGCGATCCTCTCCCGCGCGGGCGGCCAGCTGACCCCGAATGCCGTGGCGTCGGTGGCGGAACCGCCCGCGCCCAGGCCCAGGATGACCCGGCCGCGGGACAGCGCGTCGAGGGTGGCTGCCATCTTTCCCACCACCGCCGGATGGCGGTACGGATTGGCCAGGACCATAGGCACCGCGACCAGCTTTTGTGTCACCGCCGTGAGCGCGGTTAAAGCGGTCCAGCATTCGGGGCCGGAATCCCCCAGGACGTCATAAAGCGAGGCCCCGTCGTATCCGAGGCGCTCACTTTCCCGCCACACTGTCTCTAGCTCTGGATAGGTCCACCCATGCTGATGGATCCTCACCACGAACCGCATACGACAGTCCCTTCCGTGGGGCATCAGAGCACCTCAGTGCCCGGTCGCCAGCGGCCAGAGTGTAGCCTGCTGCCAGTCGTGCGGATTGAAGGTGCTTCATACGGCAAAGACTGGGCCCGCGTTTCCGCGCCTGGTGCTGCTCACCGGAGGCTTCGGCGGCGCCCGGATCGCCCCCGCCCTGAGTGACGCCGTATCCCCGGGCCGGCTGAGCGTTATCGCTAATGTCGGTGATGACCTGACCTGGTTCGGCTTGCGCATTTGCCCGGATGTGGATTCAGTCCTCTACTCGCTGGCGGGGCTGTGGGACGACCAGACGGGCTGGGGCCTGCGCGGCGATTCGTTCCGGGCCCGGGACACCGTCGCGGCCCTGGACGAACCGCCCTGGTTCAACGTCGGCGATCAGGACCTCGGCCTCCATCTGCTGCGGACCGAGCTGCTGCGCTCCGGCCTGACGCCGACGGAGGTGACCCGGGAACTGGCGCGGCGGCTCGGAATCCAGCAGGTGGCGGTGATTCCCGCCAGCGACCAGCCCAGCGAGACGCGTGTCGTGCTCGAGGACGGCCGGGTGCTGCATTTCCAGGAGTGGTACGTCAAGGAGAAGGCACATCCGCCGGTCAGGCAGGTCAAGGTGGCGCACGGGCCCGCGTCGCCCGCCGCATTAAAGGCGCTGCGTGACAGCGATGCCGTCATCCTCGGGCCGAGCAACCCGGTGTCCAGCATCGGCCCGATCCTCGCCCTGGACGGCGTCGGTGATGCGGTATCGGGAGTGCCGTGCCGCATCGCCGCGTCACCCACCGTGCTCGGCACCGGGCCGGGGGACGCTGGCGTCCGCCATCATGCCCTGGCCCGCCAGCGCCTGCTTGCCGCCGACGGGGATACGGACACGCCAGCGGACATAGCCAGGCGTTACTCCGGCCTCGTCCAGCATTTTGTGCTGGACGAGGCGGACTCGGGGCAGACGCCGGAGATCGAGCGGCTCGCCCTCAAGCCCATGACCTGTGATCTGCTCAACCCCGGCGAGCTGGCCCGGGCACTGGTGAGCCTGAGCAGGCAGGTCTAACTGTCCCGGTAGCGGGCCTTCAGCTCCCGCCGCAGGACCTTGCCGTAGGCGTTCTTGGGGAGGTCGCCGATGAACTCGACGGACTTGGGCTTCTTGTAATCGGCGAGCCGCTCACCGACGAACCGGGCCAGTTCCTCCCCGGTCACCGTCTCGCCGGGCCGCAGGACCACGAGGGCCTTGACCGCCTCGCCCCAGATCTCGTGGGGAACGCCGACCACGCAAGCCTCGGAGACGGCCGGGTGCTGGATCAGCACCTCCTCGACCTCCCGCGGGTAGACGTTGGCGCCTCCACTGATGATCATGTCCTTGGTGCGGTCGAGGATGTACACGTAGCCCTGGTCGTCCATATAGCCGACGTCCCCGGTGTGGAGCCACCCTCCCCTGAGGGTCTCCGCCGTGGCCTCCGGCCGCTCCCAGTACCCCTTCATCACCGAGGCGCCGCGCACGCAGATCTGGCCGCCCTGCCCGCGGGGCAGCTCGCGGTCCTGCTCATCGAGCACCCGGACCTCCAGGCCGGAGCGGGCCCGGCCGCAGGAAGCCAGCCGCGCCGCGGCGGCTCCCACCAGGACGTGGTCCTCACGCCGCAGGTAGGTGGCGGTCATCGGAGTCTCACCCTGGCCGAAGATCTGGACGAACACCGGCCCGATCCGGCGCAGCGCTTCCTTGAGGTCCTCGACATACATCGGGGACCCGCCATAGACAATCCACCGGAGGCTGGACAGATCCCACTTTTCCAGCTCCCGGTAGTTAAGGAGCATCCTGATCTGCGTGGGCACCAGCCAGGCGTTCGTGACCCGGTGCCGCTCCACCGTGGCGCAGAAGTTCTCCGGATCGAAGCGGGGCGGCCTGAGGAGTACCTGCGTGGCCCCCTTCATCGTCAGCGCCAGGGCGTGGAAGCCCGCCCCATGGGTCAGCGGGGCGGCATGAAGGCCCACGTCCTCCGGCTGCAGGGGCATCAGGTCGGCCACCCAGGACACGGAGACGAACGTGAGGACGCCGTGGGTGAGCATGGCGCCCTTGGGCCGTCCGGTCGTCCCGGACGTATAGAAGAGCCACGCCAGGTCGTCGTCGGCCGCGCCGGTGTCCCCGGCCGGGCCGGGGTCCTCCGCTACCAGCTCGTCATAGGCCAGCTGGCCCGGCAGGGGCTCGCCGACGCAGATGAACCGCTCCACGGTGGGCACCCGGTCCCGCACCGCGGCCACCGTCTCCCGGTATTCCTGGCTGAAGATGACGGCGCGCGCGCGGGGGTCGGCCAGGTGGTAGACGAGTTCCTCGCGCTGGAACCTCGCGTTGAGGGGGACGACGCACCCGCCCGCCTTCCACGTTGCGAACATGCTCTCCAGGAGCTGCGGGCAGTTGGGCATGAGTACCCCGACCCGCTCCCCCGGACCGAGCCCAAACCGGCGCAGGGCCCCGGCCAGGCTGTCGCTGCGGGCGTTGGCCTCGCGGTAGGAGACGACGTCGTTACCCCAGACGAACCCAGCCCCGGCGGAATCACGCTCGGCAGCATTGGCCAGAAACCGCCCGACGTTCATGACCGATCAGTTTCCTTCGCGGCTTAAGGTCCCGGCAGCAGGGCACGTCGCCGGGACCTGGCTACTATCCTCTTGAACCGTAGACGTCCGGATATGGTTTTGTCAGCACGCGCGCGCCATTATTGATAAAGAAGCTGCGGACCACGTTCTGCAGCTCATGGGCGGCACTCTCGCTTCGCGCCTGGTCCTTAGCCCAGCGACGCAGGTGGCGCATGTAGTCCAGCTTGCTGTCCCGCTCGTCCAGGGCGTCCTTGATGATAGCGTCCGGGTCCTTGCCCAGGCTATCGCAGAACCTCCAGAGCACATCGAGGCGCTCGTCCCATTCCCGCTCCGAGAGTGAATACCTGCCATTCACCACCTCCATCCAGTGCTGCACGGACGTATAGCTGTCAGCGTTTTTATCGATCACCATGTTTCCTTTTGCCGTGGACTGGGGCCTTGTCGTTGACTGGCCACTGGCGTCGGCCGGGCGGCGCTGGCCAGCCGGCTGGCGCGCAGCGGGGTCAGCTGAGCCGCGCCAGCCCGGCTGGTGATGGCGCCCGGGCGCCTGGGCGAGGCCGTGCCTAGTCCGGGTAGCCGTACATCCGGGACAGGAACTTCAGCTCGTCGAACCGCCCGGCCTTGGGCATCGGCTCCTGCAGCAGGCGCTCCTTGGTGAGCTGCTCGACGACGTGCTCGTCCCGCGGGAACTCCTGGCCCCACTTGCCCTCGAAGTAAATGCTCTCGAACGGGGCACGCGGCCGCTGCCCGCCGGCCTCTGGGTCTTCCGCGGGGTAGCCGACGAGCTGGACCCACACCGGCAGGATGTGCTCGGGCACCCCGAGTATCTCCTTGACCCGGTCTTGCTTCGACGGCGCCGCGATCATGTGCAAGGTGGTCCCAAGGCCCTCGTTTACCGCCGCCAGGCAGGCACAGGCGCAGGCGCCGACGGTCTCCGCATACGCCACCGAGGCACTGACCTCGGCCGGCAGGCCGTGGATCAGCTCGTTGATGGCCGGGCCGCCCGCCTGCACGGTCTCCCCCCGCTGGATGGCGGCCTCGATCATCTCCTTGCTCCACCCGTACGCCGACGGCAGCGCGCCCACCTCAGTCAGCTCGATGGTGCGGTCCTGGAACGACTCCGGGCGCGCGGACGATGGGTCGGCGTACCAGTAGATCCATACCGGGGCCTGCGTGTGTGCGCCCTGCCAGTTGTCGGCGCCAAGCAGCCCGTCACGTGTCTTCTCGTCCAGCGCGTCGCGCTCGACGACGATGGCCCGCCAGGGCTGCAGGTTGCCCGGGCAGGTGGTAAGGCGGACAGCTTCCAGAATCCGCTGGATCTTTTCCCTCGGGACCTTCTCCCATGTCTTGAACCACCGGATGCTACGTCGCGAACCGACAACCTCAAGGAACTCCATCGCAGATTCCTCCCTTTCCTTCTGCCGAGGCGCTCATCGCTTAGAAATGGCTTTCACCCCATCGATCGTGACCGTGTACCCCCGGTCGCGAAGACCAGCTATCGTTTTCCCGCCCTCATCCTCCAGATCGACGAGAAGGGCCAGGCGGCCAGACAGCATGCGCGGATCCACGCCGAGCCCATCGGCGAGCGCGGCGCACAGCTCAGCGGACGCCAGGTCGGTGTGCAGCTTGTCGCCTGGCGACGGGACGTCGAGGCTCATCCGGACCATCCGGTAATCCAGGAACCCTGCCTCCAGGACCCTGATCCCCCGCGCCCGGCCCGCCTGCCCGCCGCAGCCCAGATCCTCCAGGAACTGGGCGTAGGTAGCTGTGCACTTCCCCTCCCCCGCGACCCGGCGCGCCACCGTCAGCCTCATCGTGACCGCCCTGTCAGCGACCGCTAGCGCGGGCCGGCGTCGATGACCAGCGCGCCGCGCCCCGCGTAGCAGGACGCGCCGGGCCCCAGCCGCCGTGCTGCCGCATCCAGGATCAGCTGGACCGCGTCGGCCGCCGGGCCGGCCCCCACCTCGACGTCGACCGGGATGTCGGCCGGCCCCCAGCGCAGCGCGCCGACGTGAACGCCGGGCGGCAGCGACTCGACCACGTCAAGCAGGGCCCACCGCAAGTTGCCGCAGCACGCCCGGATCTCTACCTCCCGTCTCACCGGAGCGGCTGACTCTGTCATCCGGACGCCCGCCTTACCCTCTCGCTCGGGCCCGGGGGCGCGGAGCCTGCGGCAGCCCCGCGCGCCCGGGTGCCACGGTTACTTGCCGCCGTTCGCGTACGGATCCGGCTCGCCCTTGTGCCACTGCTGGAAGTGGGCCTTGATCTGCCGGTTGACCACGAACGGTTCCTCGTCGCCGGGCAGGGTCACCTGGAACTTGCGGTAGAAGTCAAGGTCCAGATGGTGAACCTGCGCGGTGAACTGTGCCTGGACTGGGTTCACGAACGCGGGGCAGGCGCCCCACTTGTCCACGATGTACTCGACCGTCTTGCGCATCGCCTCCAGCGTCCAGTCCTGGTACTTGATCTTTGGGTGGTTGAGGATCTCGTCCATCACCTGCGGCTTGTACGGGGCCTGGTTCCGCAGCGCCCAGTTGTCCTCGGTCGCGAAGTGGGCGCCCCGGCGGTAGCGCATCTCATAGACCTCGGTCGCCGCCGACTCCGCCGTTGGGTACTGCGGTGACGGCACGACCATGGCCTCCTTGATCCCGGGAAGCCCGTAGGAGGTCGGTACCTTGTTCGGGTTCCGCGCCGGATCCCGGTCGATGTACTTGAAGCCCAGGCCCTTGGCGACGTCGGGATAGCCGCCGAGGATCAGGTCGCTGAACGTGCCGCAGAAGACCCACGCCCCGAGGCCCATCGCCTCCGCGGCGAGCCGGGCGTTCTGGATCAGGCAGCCGACCTGGTGGCCGGGGGTCGCCATCAGCAGCAGCTGGTCGTAGATCGGCACCGGGCACGGCACCTCGAGCATGCCCGGCTTGATGAACTCCTGCGTGCCGCACGGCTCGCCGGTCTCGGGGTCGCTGAGGTAGAAGTGGTCGTACTCGTAGAACGGCATGAGCAGGTTGAACCACTCGAAGCCGAGGTCGGCCACCGGGATGAACCAGGTCGATCCGGGCCGGTTGACGTTGTACTGCCAGGGCCCGGTCAGGTTGGCCAGCCCCGGCCCCAGCTCGGCGCCGATGTCAATCCTGGTGTCGGCGACCTTGATCTTGCCCGCGCGGTACCAGTCGAGCACCTTCCAGTGGTCGTCTTCGTTGTGGATCTCGACCGGGGCGCGGCGCTCGGCCACCGGCCGGTACATCCACGTGCCCTGGTCGTTGACGATGAACAGGTCCACGGCCAGGTCATTGCAGGGCGCCGGGATCGTCCGCCCGGCCCAGCACAGCCACGTGTTCATGTTCCCCGTCACCGGCAGGTCGGCCGCGATCACGCCGTTCGGCCCGCAGGCGGCCCAGGCCACCAGCGCCTCCTCCACCTCGGTCAGCGGGTGCGGATCGTGGGTCGACTTGTAGGCGAGCGGGCCCCGCTCGCTGGTGACCGTGCGGTTCTGGCTCCAGGACAGAGTCTCCGACTCGCCGGTCTCATACCGGTACCCCATGCCAAAGCGGCGGCTGCGCACCGTGCTCAGCAACTGGAAGACCGATGGCGTCTGCGTGAACGCATGACCAAGCTGTTGCTGCTCCGTCGGCTCCAGGGTCTTGGTCTGCTCGCTGGCCTGATATTCGGGCCGGAAGAGCACATGCTCAGTCTGGACAGCCATGACTCACCCTCTTCCTGACTTGTCCGTAACGATGAGCCCGCCTATGGAGGCAGGTGCGCGCGATGCTCGGTGGCCAGGCCTGCTTGCTCCCCATGCTGCGGGGATGAGACGCAGATCACAATGTAGGCTGGTACAAATCGGGCAGGCTGGTGTCGGAGGTATTTCCAACCGGCCTCCGATCGGTAACGGTAACGACCCAGTGGTACGCGCTCGCACCAGGCGGCGCAGAGGGCTGCGCGCCGAGGTGCCCCCCGTGAGCGGCGACCAGGCCGAGCAGCTAGGCCTGGTCGCCGACGAACTGCGCGCGTCGGCCGACGAACTCGCGTGGCGTCAGGTAGCGGTGTGCCGCAAGTTTCCCTCCTACGACAAAGTGCCCGATGAGGATCTGCACCGGTCGTGCCTGCGCAACGTGTTCCGTGTAGTTGAGACGCTGCACGGGCGCGACATCCTGCCGGCCGGCGTCCACGAGGATGAGGGCAAGTCATCCCGGCGCCGGGCCGTCCAGGGCGTCCCCGCCGAGGACGTGGTCGCCTGCTACTGGGCGGTGCTTGCGGTGCTGCGGGACGAGTTCATCGGCCGCGCCAGCGCGGCCGGGACACCGTCCGAGATCGTCCTGGCCGGCACCCGCCGGCTCTGGGACATGACGGACCGCCTCAGCGGGGTCCTCATCCAGGCCCGGCACGACATCGACATCGACTTCGCCCGGCGCGACGAGCGCCAGAAACTGGCCCTGCTCCAGCGCATCCTGAACGGCAACCTGCTCCCGTCCGAGGTGTCGCACCTGGGCTCGGCCTATGGCCTCGAACCCGACAGCGAGCACTGGGTCTTCCGTGCGCGCCACCTGGAGGGAACAACCCAATCGCTGAGCCGCCACATCGAGCTCACCTGCGGCGGGCAGTACTTCCCGCCGCTGGTCGGCCCCATCGACGGGGATCTGGCCGGCATCACCTGCAAGCGCCCGTCGGTGAACGACGACGTCACGGTGCTCGCCACCGTCGGGCCGTTCCCGCTGACCATGCTCGGGCAGGCCTTCGCCGAATGCACGCGGCTGCTCAACGTCGCCGTCAGGTACGGCAAGCGCGGCCTCGTGGACCGCGAATCCCTGTCAGTGCGGATCGCGGTGATCGAGGACAGCGAGATCGGCGCGGCGCTGTTCCACCGGTACGTGGCCACGGTGCTGGACAGCGGTCCCATGGCCGACCTGATCCTGGAGTCGGTTCAGGTGTATCTGGCCAGCAACCGGCGGGTGCAGGCGGCCGCGGATGCGCTGCTGATCCACGGCAACACGCTCCGGTACCGGCTGGACAAGTTCGCGTCGCTGACCGGCGCCGACCTCTCCAACACCGAGGTCATCATCGAGGTGTGGTGGGCGCTGGAGTACTGGCAGGTCCGGCGGGACCGGATCAGCCAGGGCCAGCACGACCGGGACCCGGGACCTTGACCGCGGCATTCCCGCATCCGCCGACGCCAGCCCGGGACCCGGAGTCATGCTGCGCGCCGCCCTGGTAACGCCGCTGTCCGGCACGCTGGGCGGCTACGGCCGGGCGGGGGCGGCCGCACTGGGCCTGTGGGCGGACTGGCACAACGGCCACTTCTCGCCGGGGATAGAGCTGCTGGCCTTCGACGCTCATCCCGACCCCATTGCCGCGCTTAAGCGGGCCGAGCAGCAGGCACCGGACCTGTTGTTCGGCCCCTACGGCAGCAGCCCCACGGTGGCCGTCGCCCGGGCAACGTCCAGGCTCGTGTGGAATCACGGCGGGGCGCGGGTACCCGCGGGGGACAACCTCGTAACCGTCCTCGCGCCGGCCGGTACCTATTTCCATGGCGCGGTCCGGGCGGTGCGGGCGGCGGACCCGCAGCTGCGCACGCTGTGCGTGCTGTCCAGCGACACCGGCTTCAGCGGCGCGGTCGCCGCGGGCGCCGCGCAGGAGGCGGGCCGGCTCGGGCTTCAGGCCGTTACCGGGCGGCTGCCGGCGGAGGCGGACGAGGCGGACATGCCGCCGGCCGGGGCCCACGACGCGGACATGCTGCTGGCGGCCGGGCGATTCGCCGACGAGGTGACCGCGGCGCGGCGGCTCCTGCCGGGGCACTGGCGGGCGGCGGGATTCGTGGGCGCAGGCGTCGAGGAGGTACTGGCCGAGCTGGGCGCTGGCCGCGAGGGACTGCTGGGGCCGGTGCAGTGGCTGGCCGGGGCGGCGCCACGTCCCGACGAGGGCCCGCCCGCCGCCGAGTTCCTCGCCGCCTACCGCCGCGGCACGGGCGCCGACCCGCCGTACCCTGCCGCGCAGGCCTTCGCCGCCGGGGTCATCGCGTCGCGGTGCCTCCGGGAGACGGGAACGGCCGATGACGCCGCGCTGATGGCGGCGGCCTGCGCCCTGGAGTGCACCACGATGTTCGGGCCGTTCCGGCTCGATCCGCGCAGCCGTCAGCAGGTCGGCCACCAGGTCCTGACCGTGCAGTGGCAGGCCGGCGCGCGCCGGGTGATCTGGCCACCGGAGCAGGCCCAGGCGCCGCTGCAGTACCCGCTTTCGTGAACCGTGGCCGCCCGCAGCCGGCGACACGCCCGGCCACGTTCCTGGCTGCCCAGCCGCGGGCCCGCCTGGACAGCGCCCGCGGGTCGGCGGTCTCATTGGGGCAAGCGACAAACCGTGGCCGGGACCGGGCCATCGTTGTGAATATCTCTGCCTGTGGGGAGACCCGGAGGGGACGAACGTGGCGTCGTCGATCTTCGTGCGATCCGATGGCCGGGCCGACATCGCGGCGCGGGGCCCCGGCAACGCGCTGATGCACTACTCGGCCGCGCCCGGCTCCCCCTGGCGCAACACGCAGGTCGCCGGGGCCGGGACGACGTTCTCGGCGCCGTCGATCTTCGTGCGCCCCGACGGCGAGGCCGACATCGCCGCGCAGGGCCCCGGCTTCTCTCTCATGTACCACTGGGCCACGCCCGGCTCCGGCTGGCGCGGCACGCAGCTCGCGGGGCCCGGGACGACCTACTCGGCGCCGTCGGTCTTCGTCCGCCCCGACGGCCGGGCCGACGTCGTCGCGCGGGGCCCCGACTTCTCGCTGGCCCACTACTGGGCCGCGCCCGGCTCCCCCTGGCACACCGCGCAGGTCGCGGGGGCCGGGTCGGTCGGGTACGTACCGTCGGTCTTCGTCCGCCCCGACGGCCGGGCCGACGTCGTGGCACAGGGCCCCGACTCCTCGCTGGTGCACTACTGGGCCGCGCCCGGCTCCCGCTGGCACACCGCGCAGGTCGCCGGGGCCAGGACAACGTTCTCGGCACCGTCGGTCTTCGTCCGCCCCGACGGCCGGGCCGACGTCGTGGCGCGGGGGTCCGGCGACACGCTGATGCACTACTCGGCCGCGCCCGGCTCCGGCTGGCGCAGCGCACAGGTCGCCGGGCCGGACACGACGGTATCCCCCTCGGCACCGTCGATCTTCGTCCGCCCCGACGATCGCCGCGCTGCGAAGCGGCACGGCGCTGATGTACTACTGCGCCACGCCGGGGTCGGCGTGGCACGGCACGCAGCTGCAGTGAGGGCGCGGGCGGCCGCGCCCAGTCAGCCCCGCCAGACCCGGCCCTGGATGAGCACCCCGTTGTGGATGAGGAAGCTGCGGACGACGTTGGCGTTCACCACCGCCTGCTTGCCGGTCCAGCCCTGCTCGGCGGCGAACTCGTCGAGCCAGTTGTTGATCTCCTCCCGGCGCTTGACGCTGAGGAACCGCTCTCCGGTTGCCTTCTTGCGCAGGATGCAGAAGGCGACGAGCTCGTCCGGCTGCTTCCCGACCTTGGCGCAGAAGCCCGTGAGAATCTGGAGCTTCTGCTCGCGGTCCTCCGCCGGGCCGTGGCCGAAACCTGCGCCCGCCGCCCACTGCTTGACGGAAGCCTGGGATTCGATGCCCTGGCTCCTCACAATGGCAGCCCGAAGCGGTCGGCGAGCTGCTTGATCTCCTGCATCCGCTCGGAGGCGTCGGCCGGCATCGGGTCCTGGATCATCCCCTCGCGCTTGAGCCGCTCGGTGACCCCGGGAATCTCCGTCCACGGATTGCCGTACTGGCCGCGGTAGTAGCTCTCGGACAGCGGCCTGCGCGGTCGCTGCCCGCCGCCCTTGGGGTCCTCCGCCGGGTAGCCGACCAGCAGGATCCACATCGGGATCCAGTGATCCGGCACCTTCAATACGTCCTTGGCGCCCGCGGCGTTGAACGAGTGCAGGCCGACGCCGAGGCCCTCATCCACCCCGGCCAGCATGGCCTGGGCGATGGCCAGCCCGGCCTCCACGGAGACGGCCCAGGTGGTGGCCAGCGCATCCTTGGACAGCGGCTCGAGCACCTGGGGGTAGACGAGGTCGTCCACGTAGGGGTGCGTCCACCCGTGGGTCACCGGCAGCGCGCCCAGGTCGACCAGTTCCTTGAGGCGGTCCTGGGCACCGTTGACGAAGGTGGTGTCGCCGTACCAGAAGATCGTCACCGGGGCGAGGTCGATCTGCACCGTCGTGGTCGGTGTCTTCAGCGCTTCGCGCACCTCGTCGGTGAGCTCGTCGCGATAGCAGACAATGGCCTTGGCGAAGTCGGCGTTGACCGCCCGTGAGGCACGGTTGGCCGCCTCCAGCATCACCTGGATCTTCTCCTCTTCGACCGGCCGGTTGGGGTCGAAGAACCGGATAGTCCGCCGGCTGCCGACCACCTGCTTGAATTCCATGCCCGCCTCACTTTCTCCTGTCGCCAACGCACCCCTACGTGGACAGCACCGTGACGACCATCGCCGCCGCGTCGGTGCCGAGGAAACCGCCGCCGTTCTGGGCCAGTGCCACCCGGGCCCCCGCCGCCTGGCGCTGCCCGCACCGGCCGCGGAGCTGATCGGCCAGCTCGACGAGCTGCCCGCACCCGGTCGCGCCGATCGGATGCCCCTTGGACAGCAGGCCGCCGCTCAGGTTGACCGGGATCTTGCCGCCGAGCGCGGTCGCACCGGAGGCCAGCAGCGCCGGGCCCTCCCCCTCCCCGCACAGGCCGAGCTCCTCGTAGGTGATCAGCTCGGCGGGGGCGGCCGCGTCATGCAGCTCAACCACGTCAAGGTCACCGGGCCCCAGGCCTGCCTGCTCGTAGGCCGTCTCGGCCGCGCGCTCCACCGCTCCCGGCTCGCCCGCCCGGCGGTCCCGCCCGCTGACCAGGGCGCAGGCCCGGACCCGGACCTGCGCCCCGAGCCGCCGGGCCATCCCGGGCGAGCAGACAACGAGCGCCGCCGCCCCGTCGCCGATCGGCGAGCACATCAGCAGGGTGAGCGGCGGCGCGATCTCGCGGCTGGCGAGCACGTCGTCCACGGTGACCTCCGTGCGGTACTGCGCATAGGGGTTCAGCGCCGCGTGCCGGTGGCTCTTGACCGCGACCTGCGCAAAATCCTCCCGGGTGGCGCCGCTGCTCTTCATGTAGGCGCGCGAGCTCGCCGCGTAGATGTCCATGAAGAACGAGCGCTTGCCGCCGCCAGTCTGTTCGGGCGCCGCCTCGGCCTGCTCGGGCAGCGGCGAGCCGGCCGACCCGGACGACGCCCACTGCTTCAGCTCGGCGAGCTGCAGCTGATCCACCGCCGTCCCGATCGCGGCGAACGAGCGCGACCTGTCTTCGTGGGTCAGCTTCTCCGACCCGACGGCGAGCGCAACCTCCACGACTCCCGACCCGACCGCCATGCAGGCGAGATAGAACGCCGACGACGCCGACGCGCAGGCGTTCTCGACGTTCACCATCGGCACACCGAGCAGCCCGGTGTGGCGCAGCGCCACCTGACCCCGGATCATCTCCTGGTTGGTGAGGATCCCCGCCACCGCGTTGGAGAAGAACACCATGCCGATGTCGGCGGCGGTGACGCCCGCGTCGTCGAGCGCGCCGTTCACCGCCTCCTCCGCCAGCGCCCGGATCGTCGTGTCGGGAAACTTGCCGAAGCGGGTCATCGCCGCCCCGGCCACGTAGACCTCACGCATGAGCCACCTCCGCGCGGCACATCAAACCTTCGTCACTCATACCCGCTCCACCCGGTAGCCGGACTGCACCCGGTCCCAGGTGCCGGGGGTGACCCCGCGCGCCTTCAGCGCGGCGTACTGGATCCGCTGCGTCTCGGTCTTCGGCAGCGACTCGGCGAACTCCACGTAGCGCGGTATGGCGTAGTGCGCCATCTTGCCCTTGCAGTAGTCGAGTATTTCCTCGGGCTCCGGCCGCTCGCCCGGCTGCGCCACCACGGTGATCTTGACCTCGTCCTCGCCGAGTTCGGAGGTCACAGCGTGCGCGGCGCTTTCCAGCACCTTCGGGTGGGAGTTGACGACCGTCTCCACCTCCCACGCGGAGATGTTCTCGCCCAGCCGGCGAATGGACTCCTTCTTCCGGCCGCGGTAGTAGAAAAAGCCGTCCTCGTCGTATTCGGCCAGGTCGCCGGAATGGAACCAGCCGCCGCGGTAGGCCTGCTGCGTCGCGTCGGGCAGGTTCTCGTAGTAGGTCGTCGGCCCGGCCGGATGGCGGAACGAGAGCTCCCCCACCTGCCGCGGCCCCAGGGGACGGTCATCGTCGCCCACCACCTGGAAGTCGACCCCGGCCACGCCCGACCGGCCCATCGAGCCGACCCGGCCCGCGTCGTTGAGCAGGATCCCCGGCGAGTCGACCATCCCGAACCACTCGATGATCCGCACGCCGAACCGCCGCTGGAACTCCTCCCACCGGTCCGGCGGGCAGCCGGCGGAGAGCACGACGCGCACCTGGTGGTCGGTGTCGCCCGGGCCTGGCGGCTGCTTCAGCAGGATCGAGATCATCCCGCCGAGCGTGTTGAACTCCACCGCCTCGTACCGGCGGCAGTCGTCCCAGAACCGCGAGGCGCTGAACCGCGGGGCGAGGCCGAGCTTGGCGTCCAGGACCATCGACCCGATCGCGGACACCAGCAGCGCGTTCCCATGGAAGAGCGGCAGCGGCGTGTACATGGTCTCGCCGGGCCGCACGCCCGAGGCGCGCAGCAGCACCTGCAGCGGCGTCGTGTCGTACCTGTTCGCGACCACGCCCTTCGGCGGCCCGGTCGTGCCCGAGGTGTACATCATCCCGACGCTGCCGCCCGGCTCGGCCAGCTCCACCTCGGGCTCACGGTCGGGGGCCGACATGAGCCGCTCGAAGTCCCAGTCGGCACCGTCGCCCGCGGGCCCGGCGAAGACCACGGTGTGCCTCAGCCCCGGCAGGTCACCGGCCACCGCGGCGAGCGCGCCGCGCAGATCATCGGTGAAGATCACCGCCGCGGCGCCGGAGTCCCGGAGGATGTGCTGCAGCGTCGGGCCCCGCTGCGAGATGTTCACCGGCACCGACGAGGCGCCGATGAACACGATGCCGAGGTGAGCCCAGAGGAACTCCGGGCGGTTGCCCATCAAGATGGCCACCCGCTCCCCCGGGCGCACCCCGAGCTCGAGCAGCCCATTCGCCGCCCGCCTCGCGTTCGACAGCACATCCCGCCAGGCGACCTCGGCATCCTGCCACTTCAGCCAGGTTGCATCGGGGTGCTCGGCGACGCGCTGCCTGATGATCTGCTCGACCGGGCCCTGCGCGCGTGCCACGCCGCACCGTCCTTTGCTACGAGTGCCATTCCTGCATGTGGCGCCGGATGGCAGGGGTCACCGTCGAGCCGTCGTAGTAGCGGTCATAGAACGCCGGGTCGACGTGGTGCACGACCGCGCCGAAGTTGCACTGCATCGGGTTGAAGTAGACCGGGCACTGCCCGTAGTGCTCGACGCAGTAGTCCACGTAGGCGATGCACGCCTCGACGGCCCAGTCGGAGACGTGGGTCGCCGGGTCGTTCACGATCGCCCGGACCGTGTCCGCGGTGAACGGCCCGCCGTGGCGGAGCATCCAGTTGTCGTCGCCGCGCGACATCGTCCGGCCCGTGCCGTACTTCTCCTCCATCATCGCGGTCATGACCGCCCGGCCGTCCGGGTACCGGGGCGACGGCACATAGGTCGCCTCCTTGATCCCTTCCACGCCGAAGATTTTCAGCGCGCCGGATGCCAGCGGGGCACGCTCGTTGAGCGGCTCGGCCCGGAACCCCAGCCCCTGCGCGAGGGCGGGGAACGCGCCCATGAGGATGTCGTCGAAGTACCCGCAGAAGATCCAGTTTCCGAGCCCCATCGCCTCCGCGGCCAGGCGCATGTTCTGCACGTACGAGCCCGGCGGGTAGGTCTCGACCTGGAACATGAACTGCTCGATCTGGCTGATCGTCACCGGGAACTCGAGCTGCCCCTCCTTCACCCAGGGGCCGACGCCGGCGGGCTCGCCGGTCTTGTCGTCGATCCAGTACAGGTGCCAGGCATCGAAGAGGTTCAGCATGACGCTGAAGTACAGCCAGCCGACGTCGGTGATCGGGATGAACCAGGTCTGCCCGTCCCGGTTGAGGTTGAACTGGTAGGGGCCGAACAGCGAGGCGTTCGGTGCGCCTGGCGCGCGCAGCGCCCAGTCGATGTCCGGCCTCTTGCCGGAAACCTGGTGCATGCCGCGGCGGTACCACGACAGCACCTTGGCGTAATCCTCCTCGCCCTGGATCTCGACCGCGCGCTCCCGCTCGTCGCCGGGGTTGTAAATGAACGCGCCCTCGTCCTTGATGACGAGCAGGTCGTGCGCGAACGAGTTACCGGGCCCGGCGGCCGTCCGCCCGGCGATCGTGACCAGCTCGTGGAATCCGCCGTGCACGGCGATGTCCCAGTGCGCCATGCCGTTCGGGCCGCATGCCGACCAGGTGATGATCGCTTCCTCTACCTCGGTGAGCGGCACCACCGGCCCGCTCGAGGTGAACGCTAACGGCCCGGGCTCCTGGCGGATGCTGCGGCCGGTCGCGCCGCGGTGCTCCTCCTGCCCGTTCTCGATCGAATACCCCTGTCCGACCCGGCGGCTGCGGAGCGTCGCGAGCAGCTGCGGCAGCGGCCGTGTCTGTTCGAAGTACCGCCGGAGCTGGCGCTTGTCCTCCTCGCTGACGGGCGCTGATCCTGACGGTCGTGTGGTCACAGACATGATGGCCTCCTCGCGTCGTGGAGGGTTCTCCCTGGATTCGCCGCTAAGCGCTTGCTTACATCCTCACGCAGGGCCGCCCGCTGATGTCAAGGCGTGGGAGGCAGTGCGTGGCGGCCGGCGCTACCTTCCAGAGCGGACCATGCGGAGCGCCAGTCCCGCATAGAGGTCGCCGAGCTCGTCCGGGGTGTGCCGGGAGCCGGGCTGGTACCAGCGGGCCAGGTCGATGGCGAGCGAAAGGATCGCGAGCGCCGTGGCCGGCGTGTCGGACACCTCGAACTCGCCGGCGGCGACCCCGCGCTCGATCATCTTCCGGAAGGTGCGCTCGATCGCCAGCCGCACCGCCGCCACGGCACGGAAGTGGGCCGGCTCGAGGGCCGTCAGCTCGTACTGGGCCACCCGTGCCGCGGTGTGGTGGCGCGCGTGCCAGGCGGTGAACGCGGCGACGGCCGCCTGCAGCTGCCCGGCCGGATCGGAGCCGGGCGACTCCGGGGGAATGGCGGTCAGCGCGGCCTCGTGCGCAATCCGGCTGATCCGGAAAAGCAGGTCCTCTTTGGTGCGGTAATGCACGTAGAGCGCGGCCGGGCTCATTCCGGCGCGCGCCGCGATGTCCCTGGTCGTCGTGCCGTGAAACCCCTGCGCGGCGAACAAGCCGAGTCCCGCGACGAGCAGCCGGCGTGCGGGTTGCGGCTGAACGCCCTCCCACAGCTCGTCGGCACCGCTGTCGGTGCTGTATTCCGGCGCGACCGTCACGATGTCATCGACTCCCGCGGCAGGACCTTTCGCTGACAGGTAACGCTAACAACCAATCCTGCAACAAACTGCCCGCCGCCATCGCCACCGCCCGGCCGGGCGGGTCACCCCTGGACAATTGAGGTGCCCTGGACCTTGATGCTCACCGGGGCGAGCGGGGACGTGGCCGGGCCGTTGACGACCGAACCGTTGGCGACACTGAACTTGCTGCCGTGACACGGGCAGTTGATGGTGCCGCCGGACACGCTGCCAACGGTGCTGCCCAGATGGGTGCAGATCGCGGTGAACGCCTTGAACGAGCCGGATTTCGGCTGGGTGATGACGATCTTCGAGCCGGTCAGGATCTTGCCGCCGCCGACGGGGATGTCGGTGGTCCTGGCCAGCACCGTTGACCCGTTCGAGCCCGCCGGGCTGGCCGGCGCCGCGGATGAGGAGCCGCCCTGGGCGGACTGGCCCCGGCCGTAGGGTTCTTTGCGTGGCTGACGCGCACTTCGAGGTGCCCCGGCTGGCGGAGATCTACGATCCGCTGGACCCTGACCGTTCCGATCTGGATACCTATGCCGCTGTAGCCGGCGAGTTCGGCGCCAGGACCGTCCTGGATATCGGCTGCGGCACCGGCACCTTCGCCTGCCTGCTGGCCGGGCGCGGCCTGCAGGTCACCGCCGTCGACCCGGCCGCCGCCTCGCTCGGGGTCGCCCGGCGCAAGCCCGGCGCCGGGCGCGTCCGCTGGGTGCACGCGGATGCCACGGCCCTGCCCCGGATGCAGGTCGATCTGGTGACCATGACCGGGAACGTGGCCCAGGTCTTCGTGACCGACGAGGAGTGGGCTGCGGTGCTGGCGGCGGTCCATGAGGCCCTGCGGGCCGGGGGCCGTCTGGTGTTCGAGAGCCGGGACCCGGCGCAGCAGGCGTGGCTGGAGTGGAACCGCGGCCAGACCTACCAGCGTGCCGTCATCCCGGACGCCGGCCCCGTCCAGACGTGGATAGACCTGACGAAGGCCGAGAGGAACCTGGTCTCCTTCCGGACGACCTTTGTGTTTGACAGCGACGGCGCGGTGCTGACCTCGGACTCCACGCTCCGGTTCCGCGGCCGCGGCGAGCTCGCCGACTCGCTGACCGCGGCCGGCCTGGTCGTCGACGAGGTCCGGGACGCCCCCGACCGGCCCGGTCGTGAGTTCGTCTTCATCGCCCGGAAAGCGGCATGACGAGGTTCCCATCTAACACGCAGCACCGGTTAGCCACTGGTATCAACATTGATACCATGGGGCACTGGATGAGGAGCTGCCCCGCTACGCCGAGGCGCTGGAGCGCCTCCGCCAGTGATCTACCTGACGCTGCCGGAGCTGCTGCATATCGCTGAGCGGACTCTGGGCGGTGAGCCGCAAGTCCGTGATTACGGGCTGCTGGAGGCCGCGCTCTTGACAAGCGCCCTTCGTCGAAGGGCGCCATGAGGGTGCGTTCCGCTCCGTTGTGGTAAACAGGCCTGCGTGGCAAGGATTGTGGTCTCCGCCGAGGGCGCGGTGGATGCGCCGGCGGAGACGGTCTACGGCTATATCGCGGACATGCGCGAACACCATGCGCGTTTCCTGCCCCCGGCGTTTTCGGACTTCCAGGTCGAGTCCGGTGGTGTCGGGGCCGGCACGGTCACCCGGTTCAAGCTGACGGCGGGCGGGCGCACCCGCGAGTTCCGGACGAAGATAGCCGAGCCCGAACCGGGCCGGGTCCTCACCGAGTCCGACACCGGCTCGAGCAGCGTCACCACCTTCACGGTGTCCCCGCAGGGCGCCGCCTCGCTCGTGCAGATCTCCACCGCCTGGGACGGCGCAGGCGGGATCGGCGGCCTGTTCGAGCGCATGTTCGCGCCGAGGGTGCTGCGCGGCATCTACGCGGATGAATTCAAGCGGCTCGACGCCTACGCGCGCGAACACCACTCCGCATGAGCCCGATCTGAGCGCGGCCGCCGGATGGTCCCTGTGTCACCCGCCCATATAGATGAGCTCGAGCTGGATGTTGTCGGGGTCCCGGAAGACGACCACCGAGTAGGGCACCGGATCGTCGGTGTCGACCACACCTGAGTTCTCGACGCCGAGGCTGTCGAGCCAGCTGGCCCACGCGTCGAGATCAGCGCGGCCGGCGACCGCGAACGACATATGGTCCAGCCCCGTCCGCCTCTCATCAAAGAGCTGACCGGGGTTGCTGTCGTGGTGATGCAACCCGAGCGCGATGCCCGAACGCGGCTCGGTCAAGACAACGGCGTAGCCGCCCTCCTCCCCGCCATGGTGCGGGAAGGCAACCGGCACCCGGGTCATCCCGAAGACCCGCTCATACCATTGCGCACTCGCCTCTACATCGGAGACGGTCGGCGCGAAGTGGTGGTAGCCAGTGACAGTGGGCGCCATACCGGGCTCAGCCAAGGCAGCCTCCCTCGTCCGCGTCTCCGCCGCACGGCCGGACGCGGCCAGTCACCATGTCGCGTCCTTAGGGTCCTGGCCATCACCACACAGGCGATGCCATGCCTTACCGTCGTCCGTCCAGCCGGTGGACGCGACGATCGTAGCGCCACGCGGCCCGGTGAGCACGCCGCCCTACTGGTCCTTGAGCTCGGTCAGCAGGTGCAGCAGCGAGGCGCGCAGCGCCTCGAACTCCGCTGGGCTCGTCAGCCGTGCCCAGCGCTGTTCCACGCGTTCGGCGGCGGCATGCGTGACCGGGGGGACCGACCTGCCGCGCTCGGTCAAGAACACCAGCCGTGAACGATGGTCGCGCGAGTTCGGGCGGCGCTCGACGTAGCCGGTGCGCTCGAGCTGATCGACCGCCTGAGCCATCGACTGCTTACGCACCCGGGCCAGCACGGCCAGCCGCGAGACGGTGATGCCTTCCGGCGGCACAAACGGGAACACGTTCGCGGCCGCCGGGCGGATGTCGTCGAAGCCCGCCGCGCGCAGCGCAGCCTCGATGTCCTGCGCGTAGTGCTGGTAGACCAGCCGGAGCAGGAGCCCGATCAGGGGCTGGCCGGGGAAGTCCGCTTCCATAGATAGACAGCCACCTGTCTATTGAGTTACGGTTGACAGGTACCTGTCGATCCTAGGGAACGGAGCCCGGTATGACCACACCACCGGCCGTCTTCGGCCAGTTCGGCCAGGCCCTGGCCTTCGCCGAGCAGACGCTGACCGCCGCGCTGCGCGAGCATCTCGCCCAGCGCGGCACCAAGCCCGAGACCTGGTACGCCCTCCAGCTGATCGCCACACGCGGGCCCGGGCTTTCCCGTCAGGCGCTGAGCCAGCAGCTCGAGGGCTCGCGGAATCTCAACGCGGGTTCCACCCGCGAGCTCCTCGCCCGGCTTCAAGCCGAGGGGCTCATCCGCGGCGGCACCCACGTCGACCTGACCGCCCAAGGGGAAGCGCTGCACCGCAGCCTGCGCGAGTACATCGCCGGCCCGACCGCCCGGCTGCTGAGCCAGTTCGATATTCACGACATCGAGACGACGGTCCGCACGCTGCAGGCCATCACCAAGCGGGCCGCCGAGGACTCATCCCCCGCCGAATAGATTGGCGGCGCATCCACCGGCCAACCTCATGGCGCTGGACGGCCGCCTGCCCGTCCAGCGCACCCGGGGCGGGCCCTCCAGCGCCAGTAACCTGGGCTTGTCATGACGTGCCGTGCGGGCGGTGCCCTGCGGGGAACGCTGATCTGGCATGTCTGAGCCGCAGCAGGTGAGGACAGGGGCAGGCGTGAGTTCATGCGCGCCGCCTTCTCCTGGCAGCACGACGCGAGCATGCCCGGGCCGGATCTGCTCACGCTCTTCGACAACGCCTCCGCGCCCCCGGAAGAAAAGCAGTCACGGGCCCTCGTCCTGCACGTGGACACCAGGGCCAGGCGGGTCAGGCGGGTCACGCTGAGGCGCGCGTACACGCACCCGGCCGGCCTGCTCGCCGACAACCAGGGAAGCATGCAGCTCCTGCCGGACGGGCGGGCGTTCGTCGGCTGGGGCGCCCAGCCGTACTTCTCCGAGTTCGCCGAAGGCGGCGAGCTGCTCCTGAACGGCCAGTTCCCCCTCAACGACCAGTCCTACCGCGCGTTCACCTCCGGCTGGTCCGGGCATCCCGCCGACCGCCCGGCGGTCGTCGTGCGCCCCAACCCGGCCCGCGGCTCGGCGGTCCACGTGAGCTGGAACGGGGCGACGGAGGTGGAGACGTGGGCGGTTCTCGCCGGCAAGAACCCGTCAGCCCTGGTGGCGGCGGGATCGCAGCGGCGGGCCGGCTTCGAGACGATGATTTCGGTGAACAGCGAGGGACCGTACTTCGCGGTGGCCGCGCACGACTCCAGCGGCCGACCGCGCGGCCGGTCCGCGACGGTCAAACGCACCACCGCCTGAGGACGTGCCTTTACTCCAGGACGCTCGGCTGATCGATCAGCCAGAGCCAGGTGCCGTCGGGCTGACGGCGGGCAACTTCCACCGTGGCGTTGCCCGCCCGGACGGTGGAGGTGACCGCGAGATCACCGTTGCGGATGGCCGGGCGGATCTCGCCGGTGAAGCGCCGACCCGCTGGTCCGGGGCTCGCCGTCAGGTGCGGCGGCCGGCCGGCGGCGGCGCAGCCACAACGCCGTGCCGATGAGCGCCGCGGCCGCGATGACCGCGGCCGGCACGATGATCCAGCCGGGGGTTCCTGCGCCCGCTTGCTGCGCCGCCGCCGGACGTGCGGCCGCGGCGTGGCGGGTCTGCTGCGCTGCCCGTGTGCCCGGTGGCAGCGGAACGCCGAGCTGGGCCAGCGTGCGGGTCAGCTGCGGGCGGCCCCGGAGCCATCCGGTGACCGTCAGGGGCCCGCCGAAGCCTTGCTGGCCTGGTGGCGTGTAGATGACCGGCCCGCCGGCCGCACGCGGGTAGAGGTCCTGGCGGACCCGCCCGAACTCCTGGCCCGGCCGCGGGATCACGCCGGGCACCGTGTAGACGACCGTGTACCGCGGGCCGAGGGAGGCCCCCGGCGGGGTGTGCAGCCGGGCCGGCGCCGACCCGCTGACGCTGGCGCCGAACATCACGGTGAACAAGCCGGTCTGCTCGGCCAGGCTCGCGAGCCTGCCCTGCTCTCCCGGCTCGCCGTTGCCGGAGACGACGATGGCGCGCACCAGCCCGGGGCCGGTGATGCGCGCCTGGGACGGTCCCTTCGCAAAGGCCGGCGTGGCCAGAGTTACAGCGGCCGCGATGCTCATGCCTGCGGCCAGAGCGGCGACAGCGGTCAGCCTGCGCAGCATGGCGGCTCCTTCCGTTGCGCCTCACCCCTGCTACACCGCCACCCCGTGTCAGGTTCCGGCGCGGGCTCGTGCGGTGCCCGTATCTGCGCGGGTGTCAGCGCGCCGAGCTGGCGATGGTGAGCGCGGCCGTCTTGGTGAGGCTGCCCTCCAGGCGGAGCGCGACCTGCCGGGTGCCCCAGATCAGGGTGTTGCCGGTGGTGAGCCGGGCCGAGGCCGCGGCCGGTGTGCCGTCGCGGGTGATGTACATCAGCACGTGCGGGCCCTTGATCCACAGGCCCTTGCGGCCGTTCACCCTGACCTGGGTCACGTCGCCGAGATGAATGAACTTCTGGAAGAAGACCGGGTCGAGGTGGCCGGCGAACTCATCCATCCGGACCTGGCCGTACGGCGTCCGGCGGTAGATCAGGGAGGCGACCCGCCCGCCGTCGCTGACCACGACCTCGCTGGGCCGGCCGAGGGCCGCCGGCACCAGGATGGGGAAGGAGACGTAGCGGCGGGCCTCCGCCAGCGACATCCGCCGCTCGCCGGGCAGGGTGGCGCTGCTCCGCGGGGAAGGCGCCGGGCCCGGCTCCTGCTGCAGCTCGATGCCGGCGAACCGCAG
>WNFX01001223.1_pt1 | contig 26456 bp, 23 predicted proteins | sample 5400111 | NCBI WGS metagenome assembly WNFX01 (sample SAMN13153363, study PRJNA577476) | soil metagenome | isolation source: 40 cm soil or saprolite under grassland replicate 1 | place: USA:California | collected 2016-06-15
CTTTGTCGCGGCGGATGTGTTGCTCGCGTGTTTGCAGGGCGAGGCGATAGGCGGGTCGGCCTTCGACGTCGTGCGACACGCCGACGAGACGCCCGGGCATGTGTCGCTTAAATTGATCGCGCGTTGCAAAATAGGCGGCGTGCGGTCCGCCGAAACCGAGTGGAACACCGAAACGTTGCGTGCTGCCAACCGCAACATCGGCGCCAAACTCGCCCGGCGGTTTCAACAAAGTGAGCGCGAGAATGTCGGCGGCGACAACGACGAGCGCGCCGGCATCGTGCGCCTGCCGAACAAACTCGGCGTAATCGTAAATTGCACCGTCAGTCGCCGGGTATTGCACGAGCGCGCCGAAAACAGTGTCGTCGAATTTGCAGCGCGAGAAATTGTTGATCTTAACTTCGATCCCGAGCGGTTTTGCGCGCGTGCGCACGACTTCGATCGTTTGCGGATGGCAATTGTCGGCGACGAAAAAAGTTTTTCGATTGGACGCGACGGCGTGACAAAGGGTCATCCCTTCAGCTGCGGCCGTCGCTTCATCGAGCAGCGATGCGTTAGCAATATCAAGCTTGGTCAGATCGACAATCATGGTCTGGAAATTGAGCAGCGCCTCGAGCCGTCCTTGAGCAATCTCGGCTTGGTACGGCGTATACGCGGTATACCAACCGGGATTTTCGAGAATGTTGCGCTGAATAACCGGCGGCGTGATGCAATCGTGATAACCCGCGCCAATGAACGAGCGTGCCACGGTGTTTTTCTTGGAAATCGCGCGCAACTCGGCCAGTGCTGCCATCTCCGATTTTGCTTCCGGCAACTTCAATTCGCGATCCAAACGAATATTTCTTGGAACCGTCGCATCGATCAAACTGTCGAGATTATCGAATCCGAGCTCGCGCAGCATTTCCACGACTTCCGCGTCGTTCGGTCCGATGTGATGCCGGGCGAAGGAATCGGAATCAGAAATTGTTTCGCGCGTTTGCATCGGGAAGAGACTACGGAACGTGACCTGCGCTTCAAGTTTGTAGCCACGGCGCTCTGTCGCCGTGTTCTTGCGAAGCAACCCGCGCCTCCGACAGAGCGGGGCGGCTACAGCCTTATTTTGTGTCGTAAGTTTCGACGCCGTGGCTTTTCAGCTCGGCACGCAGCTCGGCGAGATGCTGGTGATTTCGCGTCTCGACCGTACAGCGAACATGCACAGCCGAAACATCCGAACTTCCAAAGGCACGATCGTGCACGACCTGTTTGATACTCGCGCCGGTAGAGGCGATGCGGGTGGCGAGATCGGCGAGGCCACCGGGGCGATCGCTGATGATGGCGGTAAAACGGCAAAGGCGTCCATCGGCGACGAGGCCGCGCTCGATCACGCGACTCAAAACATTTGGATCGATATTTCCGCCGGACAATAGAAGGACAACGCGTTTGCCTGCGAATTCTTTGAGCTGTCCGGAAAGACAGGCCGCGAGCGGAGCGGCGGCCGCGCCTTCGACGATGCCTTTTTCCAGTTCGACCATGCGCAAGATCGAGATCGCGATTTGTTCCTCAGTCACGAGGACAGTTTTATCGACGCGCGATCGCGCGATTTCGAATCCGTTGGCGCCGACTTGTGGAATGGCCAAACCATCGGCCAGCGTTGGATGCAGAGCGATCCTGGCCGGTTTGCCGGATTGGAGCGCGGCGGAAAAGCTGGCCACATTTTCTGCTTCGACCGCGATGATTTTTGCTTGCGGCCGCAAAGTTTTTATGGCGAGGGAAACGCCGGCGAGCAGACCGGCGCCGCCAACCGGTACGACGACAGCGTCGATGTCCGGAACCTGGTCGATGATCTCGACACCGATCGTTCCCTGACCGGCAATAATGGCCGAATCGTCGTAACCATCGATGTAAGTCAGGCCTTTTTCTTTTGCCATTTCGTGGGCGCGCGCTTTGGCTTCGGCAAAATCTTTGCCGTGCAGCACCACGTTTGCGCTAAGCTTCTGGCAATTATTGACCTTAATGAGCGGCGCGAATTTTGGCATGACCACAGTCGCCGGAATGCCGAGTAATTTTCCCTGATAAGCCAGCGCTTGAGCGTGATTGCCGGCCGAAGCCGCGACCACGCCGCGTTTCTTTTGCTCGGCAGAAAGTTGCGCGAGCGCGTTGCGCGCCCCGCGTTCCTTAAAACTTCCGGTGCGTTGCAAATTGTCGAGCTTGCAAAAAATTTCCATACCGGTGATCTCGCTCAGCGGAATGGATGACGAGCAGGGCGAATAAAAAACCGCGCCTTTGATGCGGTCGAGGGCCGCTTCGATCTCTTTGAATGTGACCACGCGCTGTAAATGTTCGCGCAAGCTCGACAATCGACAACTCCGACATCCGTCGCGAGTTGGCCGGTCGGCCACTACAAGTCAGACGTCGAGAGCGTGGCGAATTGTTTGCGCAAGCTGTTCGGGGTCGAATGGCTTGGGCAGAAAGAACATTCCATCGTCGATCTTGTCGCCCGACTGGATTAACTCCTCGAGATAGCCGGAAACGAATACAACTTTGGTGCGCGGGCTCTCTTTGCGCAGCCAATCGGCGAAAAAACGGCCGCTCATTTGCGGCATAACCATGTCGGTAAGCAGGAGATGAATTTGCCGTCCCGAATTTTCTCCGATCAAACGCTGAGCGTCATCGCCATTGGCAGCTTCGATGACTTGGTAACCAAGGTTGCGAAGAACGCGGACCGAGACGTGTCGGACACCGATGTCATCTTCCAGGACAAGAATGGTTTCGACGCCGGTGGGCAGCTTCTTCTGGCTTGGTTTTTCGTAAAGCGATGGCGGCGTAGGAACTTTGGGCAGGTAAATTCGCACGGTGGTGCCCTTTCCCTCCCGGCTCTCGACGCGAATGTGGCCACCGCTTTGATGGACGAGGCCATAACTGGTGGCGAGCCCCAGCCCGCTGCCGCGATCCTTTGTTGTAAAAAAGGGCTCAAACAGATGTGCCTTGGCTTTATCACTCATGCCGATGCCAGTGTCGGTAACGCTGATGACAACGTATTGTCCGGGGACGAAATCGCCGCAGAGGAAAGCCGGTTTACTTTCGTCGCTAAGATCGACAATCGCTGTTTCAAGCGTGAGCTGACCACCATTCGGCATGGCGTCGCGGGCGTTAAGCGCCAAGTTCAGGATGATTTGAGTCAACTGACCGGGATCCACCTTGATGTAAGCGCTTTCCTTCGGATCGTGCAGATGGGAAATGATGCGAATGTTTTCGCCGATCAATCGGAGCACAGACCGCTCGAGATTCGCAATGAGCGAATTACCTTCAACTACGCGTGACTCAAGGGCCTGCCTGCGACTAAATGCGAGAAGCTGCCCGGTGAGAACGGAAGCACGCTCGGCGGCATTGCGAATTTCGGAGACATGGCTTGCCACCGTTCCTTTCGGGCCGGTCTTGGCAAGAACCAGATCGCTATAGCCGAGGATGGTGGTGAGGAAGTTGCTGAAATCGTGTGCGACGCCACCGGCGAGCTGACCAAAAGCTTCCATTTTCTGCGAACGGCAAAGTTGATCCTGTAGTTGTTTTCTCGCCGTAATGTCCATGAGCGAGCCGACGAAGCGAATGGCCCGGCTTTCGCCATCTCGCGCGATCAGAGCGCGTTCGAGGACGTGGAGATAATTCCCATCGGCATGGCGAAACCGATATTCGCCGCTCCACCGCTCGCCGTTTCCGGCAAGGGCCGAGCCGATGCTGCCTACGACACGGGTGAGATCGTCCGGGTGGATGTGCTCCTGCCAGAATCCGATCTGCTTGGGAACGGGAGATCGGCAATAACCAAGCAAACCGGCAAGGCCTTGTGGCCAAACAAGGGCGCCGCTTCTTACATCCCAATCCCGAACTGCATCGTTCGTAGCCCGGGCAACAATCTGAAGATGCTCCTGGCTTTGACGTGAATTGTTTTCAGATAGTGAGCAACTCTCGTTTTCATTGGTTTGGCAGGCGTTAATAGGCGGCATCGATTCATCGTTGCCGCCTGATGGTGCTACCTGGCCTGTTGAGTAATTCCCGGTAGCTAATTCCATGCGTCACGACAGTCGAAACCCGCGGATCAAAAGAGCTAGTTCCGTGCCTCGATGATTGTTGGCCGAGAACAAGCCGCCGGCTTTTTTTGGCGGGCAAAATTGGCGCGACAAGAAATCAATTCTTGCCGTATTCTTGCGCCGAAGCGGATAATTCAGCGGCTAGGGCAATGTTACCGGATTGTTCCTTGTCACCGCGATAAAGACCGAGACGCGTCGTTCGACCGGCCTTTTCCACATGAAACGATAATTTCACGTAATTCGCTTCGATTCCGAGCAGGGAAAGATTAAAAAGGCGTTTGTGTGCGAATGGAATTATGCCGTCTACCTGGATCCATTTCGGGCTTCTAGCAGGAAGACGCGAATTTGAAATGGCGATGTTGAATTCACCACAAGCGGAAGCATTCCGGTTGATAAAGATGAAGCGATCCAGAACCGCGACCTTGGGAAGGGGAATAATGAAAGTTGTCTCCCCCTCCTGCAAGGCGCAACTAATCGTGTCTTCATCCGTTTTCAGAGCTGGTGAATTCGGAAGCGGGGTTTTGGAATCCGATACCGGCGAGACACGGCCATCTGGCGTGATGCATTCGACCTGTGCGCCAAAATCCAGATGATCAAGATTTTCATTGTGGTCGATGGCCGCCGTGGCAACGACCTCGGGACGGATGCAGATAGGTTGGACAAAGACGCCGGCCAGAACAAGCATCCCAAAATATCCTCGAACGGCATGACCGGAGCGGGTGAGTGAGCGAAAACAGCCCATAAAGGCCTTCAAAAGCTTAAACCGAGCCAGTGACGCAGTGGCGAATCAGCTCGCCTCCTTCTCGATTCTCCTGCGAAGAAAGGAAAAAGGCTCCTGAAGGCGATTTCCCTTGCTTGGCAGGCGAGCTTTGTTGTAAAAAGGTCGCGGTAAATAAGCCAAACCCGACCAACCGATATTATCGTTAACGAAGAGCGCGTGGTTCAGATGAGGCGCGCGCGTTCGCCGCGCTACGACGGACTACCAAAAATGCTTTGGTATCACAACAGCTAATCTAAACCCGTTTACAACATCAAAAGTGCGCTCGAAAAGGAATATTACTATCACGCAACCGTGATCCTGGCGGTGGATCGTGTGAGCGAGAAGTCGCGAGGAAGGATTTATGTTTATGGCTCAGTCAAGACCCAGGGACCGCAGGACGTCCCGCCGAATGAAAGCTATACCGTCAGCAAAGCGGTCATTCGAGCGCGAGTTTTCTTCCCATGATCAGCGGTCAATTTGGCCAGCCGACCCAGCGTTCAATCAAACGTGACCTCGGTGAAGAGCGGGAACTCCAGCAAAATGATTTGGGTGATGCCGAGCTCCCTTATCACCTTCTCCAACTCGTCGTTGGTGCCGAGAACAGGGATTCCATCTTCCGTCTTATCGATCTTTTCATCGCAGATCAAACCGGCGGTACGCAGCCCGATCTCGGCCTTACGACGGAGCCAGTCTCGCAGTTGGGCCGCTTTACGGGTCGAACCAACCAGCAAAGTTTTTTCACCCCGTCGGCCAGCGAAGATGCCCCGTGCCAGAAGCGACGGGACATAGTGGTGGGAGAAAAGTAGCGCCGCCAGGTGAACTCCGCGCCGGCGCCTGGTGAATAGAAGGTGACCATTACCCAGACGCCGAACCAGAAAAGCACTGCCACAATGACGACCTGGCAGAGTAGGAAAAGGCGATAGAGACCTTCCGTCCGTTGCGTGACCATGGCTATTGCGCTGGAATGAGGTTGAGAGTACGCGATGGGCGCGCCCCTTCAACTCGTGGTAAGCTTATCACACTCATGATGCTTCGCTCAGCTCACTCACTGATCGTCGATCCAGAGAGCGATTCGCATACCAGCACGATGGTCCTCAGCTAATGGGAGATTCCGTGCAGCGCCCCCATCATAGCCGCAGGAGCCGTCACATTTCGGCGGGTCAAGTAGTCGGCGACGCCGCGATCGCTTTTTTGCCCCTTCTTGCCTGTTTCCTGGGTGGCGGCACGCAAAAATCGGCGGAGGGGATTGTGCTGGCGGCGCTTGGATTGTGTTTGCTCATTCGGCCGCCGCGCGTTTCACTGGGAACGGCCACGAACTGCGTTTTCGCTGCGCTCATTGCTCTGGCTGCGATCGCGTTCCTGCCGGCGCGCTGGTTTTTCATCCCGACATGGCGGAGCGCAATGGTCAGCGATTTCGCGATTTCGCTGCCGTCCACTCTCACGCCGCAGCCATGGATTACGGCGGGTTGTCTCATCAGTTTGATCGCCGGAATGAGCTGGTTTTATCTCGTTAGCACGCAGGACCTCGACCTTCGTTCCGCCCGTTTTCAGCTCCGGCTGTTCGTCACGGGAATCGTTGCTCTCGGAGCGATCAGCATCGCGCTTTATCTGGCGCATGCGGCCTTTCCTTTTTGGATCAATCAGCGTGGCTTCGGACCGTTCCCGAACCGGAATCAAACTGCGGATCTCTTTGGCATCACGGCGATTGTTCTGCTTGCTTGCGGACAGGATGATCTTCGCCGCGGAAGAAAGCGCTGGCCTTTCTGGATTGTTGCGCCCGGCATTCTTATCGCTGGCCTTGTCGTAAATTTGTCGCGCTCTGGCTTCGTTATTCTCGGCGGCGGCAGCGCGCTCTGGATTGCCATAACTGCGCTTCGGCAGCGTTCTCCCGCGCGGATTGCACTCGGGTTTTCTTTTCTGCTGCTCTTGCTCAGCGCAATCCTGCTTCTGGGCGGTGAGACGTTGGAACGATTCCACCTTCGCGGGCTCGAGGGCATGGGAATTTCATCTGATTTTCGATGGCTCATTTTTCAGGACACTTTTCAACTGATTGGCGCATCGCCCTGGTGCGGAATCGGTCTTGGAAATTTCGAGGACGTCTTCGCCATTTTTCGCGTTCTCTCGGGTGGAAATACTCGCGCCCTGCATCCGGAAAGCGATTGGCTCTGGGTATGGGCCGAGCTTGGATGGCCGGCAGTTGCATTGATCATTATTGGTGCGGCGCTTGTCGCCCGGCGAGTTCTGCCTTTGCAGGAGGGAACAAACCAGCGCTTCCGACTGGCCGCGTTTATCGGCGCAATCCTTTTCGCGCTGCACGGCCTTGTCGATGTTTCCGGACACAGGGTTGGGACCGCGTTTTCCGGCATCTTTTTGTTGGGACTCGCGCTCCACCGGCCGTTGAAAGTGACGCCGGGTCCATGGATTGCGCAGCTTTCACGCCTGATTGGTCTCCTCCTCGTGATCAGTGGCATTTCATGGGCTGTGGCCGCTCGGGCAAAAATGCTGTTGCCCGGATCTGTCGGCGTTACGAACGCCAAGGAATTATCGGCCGAGACAAATCGCGGGCGCAATTTCGCGGAATCAATCTCGTTGACCACGCGTGCGTTATTATGGGCGCCACTCGATTGGCAGCTTTATTTTTTGCGCGCGACCGCCGAAGTGGCGGACAAGCAAACCGATGCCGCGGTGGCTGACTTTCGTCGCACTCGTTTTCTCGAGCCGAACGGCTTCGAACCTCCACTCGAAGAAGGCAATGCTTGGCTGCCGTCTCAGCCGATCCTTGCCGTGACGGCGTGGCAAGAGGCATTGCGCAGGGCTGGCCCTCGGCGCGCGGAAATTTTCTCCATCATGCTGACGAACGCGTCGAACCAAAACCCAGAGGTTAGCCGGGTCATGGCGAAAATCGGGCTCCATCAGCACGATCTAGTCATGCCGTATCTCGTTCGGGTTTCGGGCCGGACATTCCATCACGGCATCGACCAGATTTTAAACAACGATCCGGAATTAAAAACATTCACCGATCCGGAAAAGCTGGCTCTTTTCACGGTTTGGTCGGAGCGCGGTAATGTCGAGGAGCTTTCCAATCAGATTAAACAGCATCCGAGTTGGATCTCATATGCCTGGTTAGGTCTGGCGAAGTATTACGCAGGTCAAAACGATTTTCGCGGCGCCTACGAATTAACTCGGCGTTATGGCGAAGCTGTCGCGTTGCCGCGCGCCGCAACGGATGCATCGCTGGAAGAGTTACAAAATCGCTTTTACTCGGCTCCCGACAATCTTGCGATCGGATACGCGCTCTATCACGCGCAGATGGAACGAGGCCGTGTCGACGACGCCCTTCTGACCGCGCGGCATTTTAGCGAACGCCAGAATTCGCCCGCTTACTTCCATTTCCTCGAAGCGCAATGCTGGGCGGCCAAGGAAAACTGGGAACGCGCCTGGTCGGCCTGGCAATCATTTCAAGCCGCAAAAGGAAAGTGAGTCATGGCCGAGACAACCGTGCCGTTGCTGTACGTCTGCGTATTTTTCGACAATCACTCCGCGATCGCCGCTTGCGCCGCCGCCAATCGCGCAATCGGAATGCGGAATGGACTACAGCTTACATAATCCAAACCGAGCCGATGACAGAACTTGACGCTTGTCGGCTCGCCGCCGTGCTCGCCGCAAATTCCGAGCTTGATGTCCGGTCGCGTCTTGCGACCGAGGTCGCGTGTCATCTCCATTAGTCGGCCAACGCCTTTTTGATCGATTGAAGCAAATGGATTTGTATCGATAATATCGAGCTCCGCGTAGGCCGGCAGGAAACTGCCGGAATCGTCGCGGCTCATTCCCAGCGTCGTTTGAGTGAGATCATTGGTGCCGAAGCTAAAAAACTGCGCGTCACGCGCGATTTCATCCGCGATCAATGCGGCCCGCGGAATTTCGATCATCGTCCCGACCAGATAATTAAGTTTCGCTTTTTTCTCCTTCGCGACCTCGCCCGCCACGCGATGGACGATGTCGATCTGGAGTTTGAGTTCCCGTGGAAATCCAACCAGCGGAATCATGATCTCGGGGTGGACCTTGGTTCCTTTGCCTTGGACTTCGGCCGTCGCTTCAAACACGGCGCGAGCCTGCATTTCGGAAATCTCGGGATAAACAATGCCCAGCCGGCAGCCGCGATGGCCGAGCATTGGATTAAATTCATGCAATTCGTGCACACGACGCGAAATTTGATCGACCGGCACTCCCAGTTTGTTGGCGAGTTCGTTTTGCTGAGCGTGATCGTTCGGCAAAAATTCATGCAGCGGCGGATCGAGAAAACGAATGGTCGCCGGCGCGCCTTTCAAGGCCGTAAAGATGCCGATAAAATCCTCACGTTGATAGGGCAGCAACTTAGCCAGCGCTCGCTGCCTTTCTTCCTTGGTCCCGGCCAGAATCATCTCCCGCATGGCGTCGATGCGATCGCCTTCGAAAAACATGTGCTCCGTTCGGCAAAGTCCGACGCCTTCTGCGCCAAATGCGACCGCGTTTGTGACTTGCTCCGGTGTATCCGCATTTGTGCGTACCCCGAGTGTCCGGAACTCATCCGTCCAGTTCATTAATTTTGCGTACTCTTGATAGGTCACGCTTTTCTTCGCGCCGAGCGATCGATCTACCAGCACCTGAACAATCTCCGATGGTGCCGTCGCCACTTCGCCGGCAAAAACTTCGCCCGCGCTCCCATCTATTGAGATGTAATCTCCCTGTTTCAGCGTTGTTCCGTTCGCGTTGAGCGTTCGCTTTTGATAATCGATTTGAATACCGCTCGCACCGCACACGCATACCTTTCCCATTTGGCGTGCCACCAATGCGGCGTGCGACGAAACGCCGCCTCGTGAAGTGAGAATTCCTTCCGCCGCAATCATGCCGCGCAAGTCTTCGGGCGAAGTTTCGATTCGCGCGAGCACGACTTTCTCGCCTTTCTCGGAACGCGCGACGGCTTCCTCCGCGCTAAAAACAACATGGCCGGAGGCCGCGCCCGGTCCCGCCGCCAGACCGCTGCCGATCCGTTTTGCGCTGTTCGCCGATTGTCGATCAAAGATCGGTGCGAGCAGATGCGCGAGGGAATCCGGCGGAATCCGTCGCACCGCCTCTTTTTTTGTGATCAATTTTTCCTTGACCATATCGACCGCGATGCGGACCGCGGCATGACCGGTGCGCTTGCCGTTGCGGGTTTGTAAAATGTAAAGGCGATTGTCTTCGACCGTGAACTCCAGGTCCTGCATGTCCTTGAAATGGCGCTCGAGAATTGCGCGCACCTTCATCAGCGATTTGTGCGCGGCCGGCATTTCCTTGGCAAGATCGACAATCGGATGTGGCGTGCGCACACCGGCCACTACGTCTTCGCCTTGTGCGTTGATCAGGTATTCACCGTAGAAAACCTTTTCGCCGCTGGCTGGATCGCGGGTGAAAGCGACTCCGGTCGCGCTCGTGTCCCCCATGTTCCCGAAGACCATCGTCTGGACGTTAACCGCCGTTCCCCACTCGCGCGGGATGCCATATTTGCGGCGATAAACGATCGCCCGATCGTTCATCCATGAACCAAATACGGCGCCGATCGCACCCCAAAGCTGTTCCTTTGCGTTTTGCGGAAAAGACTTCCCGGTGCGCTCTTTGATCAGCGCTTTGAAACGCTGCACCAGCGCTTTCAGATCGGCTAGAGTTAATCGCACATCGGGAAAGTCGTGCTTGCCGTAACGTTGATCCTTCAAGTGCTCGATCACGCTCTCAAACGGTTCGTGATCCTCGCCCGGCCGCTTTTGCACGCCCATCACCACATCGCCGTACATTTGCAGAAAGCGGCGATAGGAATCCCAGGCAAAACGTGCGTTGTTCGTTTGCCTGGCCACGACTGCCACGACCGCGTCATTCATCCCGAGGTTGAGAATGGTATCCATCATCCCGGGCATGGAATCGCGCGCGCCCGAACGAACGGAGACGAGCAATGGTCGCTCCTTGCCGCCAAGTTTTTTGCCGACCGATTTTTCGATTCTGGCCAGGGCCGCGCTTACGTCCGTTTCCAACTGTGGTGGATAGGTTCGCCTGTGCTCGTAAAAATAAGTGCAGACTTCAGTGGTGATGGTAAAACCGGGCGGCACGGGCAAACCGATCCGCGTCATCTCCGCGAGGTTCGCGCCCTTGCCTCCGAGCAAGGGCTTCATGTTTCCAGCACCGTCGGCTTGTCCCTCGCCAAAATAATAAACGTAACGCGGTGCTTTTGTTTTTTGCGCGGAAGCTAACCGACGTTTGGACGTCGACCTTTGTTTCCGTTTGGCCGTCCGGCGCACACCAAGCCGTAACGATTTTGTTTTCTTGGACATGAAAAAATTATTCCCGACGACCGCGCCAAACTAATTCCCAGCGTTGAAGTGTCAACGCACTTGCGTCCTTGGGCGCGTACGCAGAAATGGGCGATCAACAAAGATCACCGGCCACTTGTGATATCGATGGGTTAGGCTGGCGCGCTTTCGGCGTTTTCGATGACTTCTCCGATTGCTGCCGTGAACTCTTCCACCCCCGTGCTCGGCACGATAATGGTGTTGCGGCGGCCGTGCGCTTCCTCAGTGATCCGCAAGAATTTCCCCCGGTCATTCTCTCGAAATTCCACGTGGAAATGCTTCCGCTCGATCTGTAGTTCTTTCGCCTCGATGATATTATCCATTTCGGAAACGGCGGAGTTTACGCTCCTCCAATTCAACAAGGGAAGAAGATTCTGCTTAAAAAATCAGTCCTTCTACCGCCGTTTACGTTAAAAAATTACCGCTTTTTCGAGCGTTGCGTTTTCGCGGTCGGTCGATCCGCCAATGCGAAGTCAATCTGCCGTTTGAACGCGTCGACTCGCGCGACGAAAACACGAACCTGATCGCCCACCCCGAATCGCTTTCGTGACCGACGGCCGAGCAGGCGCCGGTGCGCAGGGTCGAACAGATAAAAATCATCGGTCAGCGCGGAGACGTGAATAAGACCGGTCACGAGCACATCCGGCAACTCCACCACCAGCCCGTAATTGCGGACATCGACAATCGCTGCGCGAAACACCTGTGGATCGCGCAGATCGAGTTGGCGTTGAAAAAACTGCAGCTTCTTCATCCGGATGGCTTCGATTTCCGCTTCAGCCGCCGTGCGCTCCGTTTCTGAAATATGGTCGGCGATCGAGGAGATTTGGTTCGCCTCGAGCCGCGACCGCTGGCGCAAATCGCGCCCGGCCAGCGCGCGATGGACCACGAGGTCCGCATAGCGACGAATGGGGCTGGTGAAGTGCAGGTAATTCGCTTTCGCCAGCCCGTAATGTCCGAGCGGCTGTAGCGCGTAACGCGCGCGCTTCAAACTTTTGAGCAAGCCGATTTTGAGCGCCTGTTCTTCCGGCTGGCCGCGAATCGATGCCAGAAAGCGCTGAATCTCGGCGCGATGAGAAAGATCGCCCACTTTGTAATTAAAACTGAGCACGAACTCGCGATACTCCGCCAATTTTTCCGGATCAGGATCTTCGTGAACACGATAAATGGTCGGAATTGAGCGATGCCTCAGTTCGCGCGCCACCGCTTCATTCGCCGCCAGCATGAATTCCTCAATCAGTTGATGTGACGCGTCGTTCTCCACCCGCTCGAGTTTCACGGGCACGCCCGTTGGATCGACATGAACTTTTACTTCGGGAAAATCGAGATCGAGTGAGCCATGCTCGAACCGTTTCCGCCGCAGCAGCGATGCGAGTGACCAGGCCGTGTGCAATCGCTGGCTCAGTTCGTTTCCGGGTTTGGATTGAAGAATCCCGTATGTTTGTTTGTACGTCAGTCGCTGTGCGCTGCGAATTACACTTTTCGCAAAGCGCGCACTTTTTGTCCGACCGTTTTTGTCGAACTGAATGAAAACCGAATGGGTGAGACGATCGACGCCCGGTTTGAGGCTGCAAACGCCATTGCTCAATCGCTCCGGCAACATCGGAATGACCCGGTCGGGCAAATAAACGCTGTTGCCGCGCCGGCGCGCTTCGCGATCCAGTGCGCTCTCCGGCTCGACATACGAGGCGACGTCGGCAATGTGCACGCCCAGTTCCCAGGCCTCGTTGCCGATCTTTTCAACATGAATGGCGTCATCAAAATCGCGCGCGTCATCCGGATCGATCGTAACGATGAACTTTCCCCGCAAATCTTCGCGGCCGTCCATCATTCGCGGCTGGACCGTTTCCGGAATTTCCTCGACCTTGCCGACAACGCTTTTTGGGAACTCAATCGGAAGCCCGTATTTCCGAATGATCGACAGCATGTCGACGCCGGCCGCGGTGGCTGGGCCCAGCACTTCAATGATTTCCCCTTCGGGATTGACGTGACGCGATTCCCACGACTCGAGCCGGACAACCACTTTGTCGCCCACTGCAGCCGCGGTCTCTGACCGTCGATCCTCTGCGGGCCGCACATAAACATCATGAACGAGTCGCGGATCATCCGGAACGACGTAATAAAAATTGCGCGAATGCTGCAGGGTTCCGACGACGGTATCGCGCGCGCGTTCCAGAATTCGAATCACGCGCCCCTCGCTTCGTCTTGGTCGATCTTTGGCGCGTCTGGGTGGAACATCCCGGATAATGCGCGCGACCACGCGGTCGCCGTGCATGGCTGTGCCGGTGTTCTCCGCCGGAATGAAAATATCGGCCTGGCCCGAAGTTTCCGTTGTCAGAAATCCGTAGCCGGCCTGGTGGATCGACAATTTCCCTGTGACCAGATCGGCCTCAGCCGGCAGGACATAGCGATTTTTCCGGATACGTGCGATCTCGCCCGACCGTTCCAGCTCGCGCAACATTTTTCGAGACGCGACGCGTTCGCTGCTTTCCAGCTGGAGTTTGCGCGCGATCTCGACCTTATCGAGCGGCCGATAATCTTTTCGCGCCAGGAGTGCGAGAATTTTTTCTCGAATTTTGCGTCCGTTTTGAGCCATACCAGCGAAAGCTTATTGTGAAGCGATTGTCGATCTAAGGAGATTTCAACTGGAGGTCGAACAAATGCAAAAAGCGATTGTAGCCGTTACATCTGCGATTGTCTTGGCGGCAATCGTTTCATTTGCGGCAGGAGGTGCGAAAATGAAAATCACGAGTTCAGCTTTTCAAGAAGGCGGCGACATTCCGTCGAAATTCAGCCGCGACGGGCAAAACATTAATCCTGCGATTGGGATCGAAGGAACACCGACGAATGCGAAAAGCCTGCTTCTGATCATGGACGATCCCGATGCGCCGGTGGGTCTCTTTACCCATTGGCTGGTTTGGAACATTGATCCGAAGACAACCGAAATTGCCGAGAAGAGCATGCCTAAAGGCAGTATTCATGGGACGAACGATTATCCCACTCTCGGTTATGGTGGACCGCAGCCGCCTTCCGGCACGCATCGCTATTACTTCAAGATCTTTGCGCTCGACCAAATGCTGAGTTTGAAATCCGGCGCCAAACGCGCGGAAGTGGATGCAGCCATGCGCGGGCATGTGGTTGCACAAGGCGAGTTGATAGGACGTTACTCGAAACAGAAATAGCTCTAGTGGCGGTCTCAACCTCCGATCGCATTTTGTTCGGATGCTCATAGAGCGCCGGTACACTCTTCGAATAATCAAGCCACGATGGTAGTCTCAACCATAATGGGTGAGACGCTTTGGAAAGTCGGCGGACGCACTATCGATCTTTCGCGCCACGGAATGATCATGGGCGTGCTCAACGTCACGCCCGATTCGTTTTCAGATGGAGGCGCATTCTTTTCCGTCGATAAAGCGGTCGCGCGCGGATTCAAGATCGCGGCCGAAGGCGCGCAGATTGTCGACGTTGGTGGCGAATCGACCCGACCCGGCGCCGATCCTGTCGACGTGAAGGAAGAACTTCGTCGCGTCATTCCGATAATCGAAAAACTGCGGGCAAAGATCGACATCTTCATCTCAATCGACACTTCCAAGAGCGAAGTGGCAAAAGCGGCATTGGATGCCGGTGCTGCGATTATTAACGATGTAACCGGTGGAGGCGGGGACGAAAAGATGCTGCCGCTGGCGGCGCAGCGAAACGCCGCTCTTATCATCATGCACATGCAGGGAACTCCGAGAAATATGCAGATCGCGCCGCATTATGACGATGTTGTCTCGGAGGTGGCCGATTTTTTTTTACAACAATATGCTCGCGTCCTAGAGTGCGGCATTGATCCCATGGCTATCGCATTTGATCCCGGAGTTGGTTTCGGTAAAACGCTTGAGCACAATCTCGAGCTCATCCGCAATTTTGGCGCTCTCCGGGTGGAGGAACGGCCGCTCGTGGTGGGCGTTTCGCGAAAAGCATTTCTTGGCAAACTGGTCGGCTCATCGGACATGAGCGACCGGCTCGCGCCGACAGTCGCGTTGACTTCGTTGCTGCGCTCGCGCGGTGCAAACATCATTCGGGTGCACGATGTCAAAGAAAATATCGGTGCCTTGGGCGTCGCCGAGGCTGTGCTGCAATGATTGAAGAAGTTCTGCATCTTTGGCTGAAGAGCTGGCGCAGCATCTTCGAGATCATCCTGCTCAGTGTCGGGATTTATTATGGCTACCTTTATTTTCGCGGAACGCGCGGCGCCAAGGTTTTGACCGGGCTGGCGATTGTTTTTTTGACGCTGACCTTGATTTCGCAACTGCTTAACCTTGTCGTGATTGGTTGGATCGTGCGCAGTTTCTCGGTCTTTCTCGCCGTCGCGTTGGTCGTCATTTTTCAGCCAGAGCTGCGGCGCGGCCTGGCCGAGCTGGGTGGACATCCGATTTTCTCACTCACCAGTGAAAAGCGGGAAACAGTCCACGATCTGGCCGAGGCAGTCACACAACTCGCGAACAAACAGTTTGGTGCCCTCATCGCCATCGAACGGGACACGTCGATTCGCGTTTATGAAGAAACCGGCGTGACCATCGACAGTGATTTTTCCGTCGAACTTATTCTCACAATTTTTCATCCGAAAGCCGCTTTGCATGATGGTGGCGTGATCGTGCGCAATGGCCGGATTGCAGCCGCGGCCTGTATTTTCCCTGTCAGCCAGCGCGAAACACTCGACCGGAGTCTCGGACTGCGTCATCGTGCCGGTCTCGGCATTACCGAGGAATCGGATGCGGTCGCGGTCGTCGTTTCCGAAGAGACAGGCGGAATTTCTATTTGTCACCGGCGCCGGATTGAGCGCAACTTTACTCCGGAAACCTTTCGGCAACGGATCGCGGAAATTTTACTGCACAGCAATTATGAAGAGACTGATCCTGAAAAACTGGCGCGCGAAGTTGACCTCCCTCCTGCTCGCGACAACGCTTTGGTACCTGATCAAAAAGAACGTAGCGACGACCCCCTCGCCGTCTGAATCGGCTTCCGCGGCGACCACCACCGAAAAACGCTGAGCCGCGGCTTACCGCAGGAAACGCGCGAGATTCTCTTCCTCCCAACGGCGAGCGCGCCGGTAACTTGGAAAATCACGCTCACGACGATTGAATTCTTCGGTGTGCACGCGGCGCCGGCCGCGCGAGACAACTTCGTCCGGCACCACGGAATGCAACATCTCGTGGTAGAGCACGTAACGCAGAAACCAGAGCGGCACGAACGGTTGATCGAGTGATGGATTAATTCGAATCACTCGGTCTTCTTCCTGAATGGTTCCGAAAACAAAATATTCCATCGGACGGTGTTTCCGCCGCCGACCCCACATCACCTTGTAGCCGCGCAGACGTCCCCGGAAATAACGTTCGTTCAATTGATCGAAGATCGGGCGCAGATCGAAATACTTTCCCTCATGCCGCAGATTCAACTGACGTTGCATCGGCAGTTTTGGATGGGCGAGTTTCCGTTTTGTGTTCTTAGCCATTTCTCGATCCCCTGACTGGAACGAACGAGCGAAAAAGAGTTTAGTGGGCTTTGACAAGCTGACAAGAGAAGGCATTGATTATTTGGCTTTTAATCTATAAACAACTAGTCACTAAGTAGTTATAACTACAAGACAAGTCTCAAGAGCCTCAATTCATGTAATCCGGTCTCTCCCCGGCTTTTATAAAGATATCGTCGATTTTTTTGGATCGGTGATGACCGATCACGGTTCGGCATTCGGCCGCGATTTACGAGGAACGGAACTTGCGTATAATCTTTCTCGGTTCTCGGCTGATCTACCGGGAACCAAGCGGACTAAATAGACATGACGCCATTTCTTCGAAAACTCCTCAGCCTTAATTGGCTTCTTCTCGCGAACATGATGGCGCTCGCGATCTTTGGTGTGGTCGCAATCTACAGCGCGACCTATATGCGCGAAGATTCTGTCGCGGCGGAGTTTTGGCGCAAACAGGCGAACTGGGTCGCGGTCGGTTTCTTCGCTTTCATGATCACCAGTCTGATCGATTATCGCTGGATTCGCTGGGGCGCATTGCCGATGTATCTGGCCGGCCTTTTCTTTCTCATTCTGACGAAGTTTATCGGCTCAAAAGTCTACGGTGCGCGCAGTTGGCTCCATCTTGGGCCGCTCAACTTTCAGCCGGCGCAGCTGGCCGTGGTCGCTGGGATTATGGTCCTCGCCTTGTTCTTGAGTCAGTTTCGCCAGATGCATCCGATGCTTCGTTTGCTTTTGTGCGGCGCAATTGTCGGAGCGCCCTCCCTGTTAATTCTGATGCAGCCCGATCTCGGTGAATGCATCATCTGGATACCGGTGCTGATGGCCCTGTTATTCGCCGCCGGTCTTCCCCTGCGCTATCTCATCTGCATCATTTTGATCGGTCTCACTTTCATCCCAATCGCCATTCACCTCGGTTTAAAACCGTATCAACAGCAACGGATCACGGCGTTCATCAATCCAGATATTGATAAACAAGGCGCGTCCTGGGCAATCAACCAATCGCTCATCGCCATCGGATCGGGCGGATGGTCCGGCAAAGGATTTAAAGCGCCGAACACTCAGATCGAACTCGGCTTTTTGCCGGCCACCGCCGTCCATAACGATTATATTTTTTCCGCCATTGGCGAGCAGTGGGGATTTGTCGGTGGCGTATTGCTCATTGGGTCGTTTGCCTTGCTTCTGCTCACCTGTCTCTTCATTGCATTTTTCGCGGGCGATCAATTCGGCTTGTTGCTTGTTATCGGCGTCACCGCCCTCGTCTTTACGCACATTTTTCAGAACGTCGGGATGACAATCTCGATGTTGCCTATCACCGGTGTTCCGTTGCCGCTCATCAGTTATAGCGGTTCGTTTGTGCTCATGATTATGTTCGGGCTCGGAATCGTGAACAGCGTTTGGATCCATCGCAAGTCTGGCGAGTAAATTCCGCGGTCGCTCTGCAAGATCGACATTCCGGCGGCGAGGCGGTCAGTTTACTTTGCCCCTTCGGCTGCCTAAAGTCGGGCCGACGCATGGAGAGCGATTACAAAGTAAAGCTGGAGATTTTTGAAGGACCGCTTGACCTACTCCTTTACCTGATCAAGCGCGACGAGATCGACGTTTACGATATCTCGATTGAACGGATCACCGGCCAGTATCTCGAATACGTCCAGGCGTTCAAGGACTTAAACATCGACATCGCCGGCGAGTTCATCGTCATGGCGGCAAATCTCATTTACCTAAAAAGCCGAAGCCTGCTCCCGGCCGATCAACAGCCGCCGGAAGAAGATGTGGAGGAAGACGACCCGCGCTGGGACTTGATCCGGCAACTGATCGAGTACAAAAAATTCAAGGAAGCAGGCGCGCAGTTGCAACTGCGCGAACTCGAGCAAGAGCGCATTTTTGCCCGGGACGGTGCGCCGTCGCCTGCGGATAATCCGATTCGGCTGGGCGAAGTCGGGATCTTCCAACTCATCAACGCATTTCAAAACGTGATTAAGCGAGCGGAAGCCCGCCAGGATGTCGGCGAGATTTTGGGTGAGCGATTTAGCGTCTCGGATAAGATCGACATGATTCTGCGGCGCCTTGGCCACGACGGGCCGCTGCGTTTTTCGGATTTGTTTGGCGAGATTACATCGCGCATCGAAATCGTGGTGACGTTCCTCGCTCTTCTCGAACTGATTCGCTTGAAACAAGTCCGCGCGATCCAGAAAACTGTCTTTGAGGAAATTGAAATCGCACCGGCGACTGGGTGAAGATCGACAATCATGCCGAGGGTTTTAATTGCCGGTTGCGGTTACGTCGGGCAAGCGACCGCGGGTTTGTTTGTTGACCGCGGCTGGGAAGTGGAGGGTTGGGTCCGCTCAGCGGAATCCGCGCAAAAGCTTTGTGGTATGCCTTACTCGGTTTTGGCGGTCGACATTTCGGATGAAATCCAAGTCGCTAATTCCAAAAATGAATTTGACGCGGTCGTCCATTGCGCGAGCACACGCGGCGGCGATATCGATCTTTATCGCCGCGTTTACTTGAATGGAGCGCGCAATCTCCTCGATCGATTCATTGAATCGACAATCGTATTTACGAGCAGCACGAGCGTCTACGGGCAAAGCGACGGGAGGTGGGTCACGGAAGAAAGCGCGACCAAACCGGCGGGCGAGAGCGGACGGGTCCTGCTCGAAGCGGAGAAGTTAGTGCTCGCTCGTGGCGGAATTGTTACGCGGGTCGCGGGAATCTACGGGCCGGGCCGCTCGGCATTACTCGCGAAGTTTTTGGCCGGCGACGCGATTATCGATGCAGAAAATGATCGCTTTATCAATCGAGTGCATCGCGCCGACGTCTCCGCCGCACTCTTCTTGCTCTCAGATCGAGCGAGGGCGAGCGCGGTCGAGCGGCAGATTTACAACGTCGTGGACGATGAGCCTATTCTACAAAGCGAGTGCTATCGGTGGCTGGCAAAGAAATTGAATCGTCAGTTGCCAGCAATCGGAAGATCGACATCGAAGGGCAAGCGTGGCTACAGCAATAAGCGCGTCAGCAACGCAAAACTGAGGGGCCTTGGCTGGAACCCGCGCTATCCCACCTTCGCTGATGGGATGGAAAAGAGCGTCTTGATAGGGGCGGTTCACTGAGCCGCCTGCGGGCGATTGGGTTGATCGCCTTACCTTAATTCACGCCTAAGTCGCGCTCGGCAGCGGGAAAACATCGGTATGGAAGCTGCTTTTTCTGAAAGCATGCGTCATATCAAGCTTACCGGTCGCGAGGCGACCGTGGTGCGGGCCATCGGGTTCACTGAATCAATGCTCGGGGCGGAAATCCACGATTATACCCGAATGGAAGCGGACGATGTGACCGATACGCTGAACAGCCTGATGGCAGCCGGCTTTGTCGAGAGCATTCCGTACCATGACGGAGTTCAACTGGCGGAAATGCCGGTGACTGCTTTCGAATTAAACCCGGCCTACGTGCACGAATTAAAACAGGCCTTGAGCCGGCCCTAGGTCTGTTTTCGCGCTGGTGACCGCGCTTGAGACGCTGGCGGTGCGCTTCATCTCATGTCGCTCGCCAAAAAGCTGCCGAATCACCTCCTCGACCGGCACTTCCTGAACGTTGATGTCGCTGACGTGGCAAGCTTCAAGCAGTTGCCGGCATGTTTCGGTGACTTTTGCGCGCGGAACTTTGAGTTGAATCGAGACTGGCGTTTGCTCGATCACTTCGCCAAATGCCGATAAATCGCGGGTCTCCTCTTTCTCAAAAGTCAGGCTGATGATCTTGTGGCCGGAAAAGCGGTCGATGATCTCACCAAGCGGTCCGTCAAAAAAAATCTTGCCATGGTCGATGATGAGAACGCGATGACAAAGCTCTTCAATGTCCTGCATGTAATGGCTGGTCAGGAGGGTCACGATGCGGTGTTCTTCATTGTAGATCCGCAGAAATTCGCGGACGCGCTTTTGACTAACGACGTCCAGACCGATGGTTGGTTCGTCGAGAAAAAGGACCCGCGGCTCGTGAATCAACGCCGAGATCAACTCCATCTTCATTCGCTCGCCCAGTGACAGCTCGCGCACCATGACATTCATTTTGTCCTGAACTTCGAGAAGTTCCGATAACCCGCCGACGACTTTTTTAAATCGCGCGCGATCGATTCCGTAGATGGCGCGATTGAGTTCGAGCGATTCCTGCGCTGGAAGGTCCCACCAAAGGGCGTTCTTTTGGCCCATGAGCAGACTGAATTGACGTTTCATTTCGTTGCGCCGCTCCCACGGAACAAAACCAAGAACGCGCGCTTCACCTGAAGTTGGGTTGAGCAAACCAGAAAGCATTTTGAGCACTGTGGTTTTGCCCGCGCCGTTCGGACCGAGAAACCCGACGAACTCGCCTTCGCCGATTTGAAACGAAACCTGGTCGGCCGCGCGAGTTTCGTCGTATCGCCGCCTGATCAGCCCCTTAATCGAACCCCGAAGCCCACTCTCTTTTCGGTAGGTGCGATAGATTTTTGTTAGCTCGCGGGCTTCAATCGCGCTCATAGAAAGGAGGAAGGGTGAGCGATGAAGGCGAAATTATCAAAGGCGCGCTCGGACCTCTTGCCGCTAGGCTGCGGTCGAGCGCGGCGATGATTTTTTCTTTAAAAGGGGCAGCACTTTCTCGACCAGCGCGTCGGCGGTGATTCCATGTTTCTTGCGCAAAATTGGGACCGCGCCGTGCTCGACGAATTCATCCGGCCAGCCAATGCGCGCCACCGGCGTGTTGATCTGTTGCGAATGCAGATGCTCCATTACGGCACAGCCAAAACCATTATGCAGCACGTGGTCTTCAATCGTGGCGACGACTTCCACGCTCCGCGCAAAAAATTCAAGCGTGCCGGTGTCCATCGGCTTTATCCAGCGGGGATTGATCAGGGCGACGGAAATTCCCTTTTCCTCCAGCTTTTTCGCCGCCTCCTCCGCAACTTCGAACATGTTACCGAGGCCAAAAATCGCCACATCGCGGCCGTGTTGGACCACTTCCGCTTTGCCGATCTCGAGAAGTTTCGGCTCGGGCTTGATTTTTGCGCCGGTACCGGAACCGCGCGGATAACGAATGGCGATCGGTCCCGAATTGTAATGCGCCATCGTCCAAAGCATGTCGGCGAATTCGTCTTCATCTTTCGGCTGCATGTGCACCCAGTTCGGGATGTGGCGCAGGTAACCGATGTCGAACAAACCGTGATGGGTCGGGCCATCATCGCCACTTAAACCGGCCCGGTCCATACAGAGCCGGACGTTGAGTTTCTGGATCGCCATATCGTGGATCGACATATCGTAGGCGCGTTGGAAGAACGTCGAGTAGATGGCAAGAAACGGCGTCAATCCCTGCGTGGCCAGGCCGCAGGCAAAAAGTGCCGCATGCTCTTCCGCGATGCCGACGTCGAAGTAACGATTCGGGTGTGCCTTGGCGAAATGCGAAAGACCGGTTCCGCTCGGCATCGCCGCGGTGATCGTGACGAGCTTTTGGTTGCTCTCGGCGAATTTGGCGAGCGTTTTGCCGATAATTTCTGAATAAGTCGGAGTGGGAGTCGGCGCAGTCTCGCCGCTTTCGATCTTGTATTTGCCGAGCCCATGAAATTTATCGGGCTGCTTGATCGCCGGTTCGTAACCTTTGCCTTTCTTCGTGAGAATGTGCAGCAGCACCGGTTCCTCCTGCGTTTTCAAAAACTCAAACGTGCGGATCAGCAACGGAAGATCGTGCCCATCGATTGGGCCGTAGTAACGCAGTCCGAATTCTTCAAAAATGACGCTTGGTACGAGCAGCCCTTTCACGCCTTCTTCGACTTTGTGCGCGAACTGTACGCCGGTTTTTCCAAGAATTGCTTCGACGAAGCCGCGCGCCTTATCGTGCAAGTGGGCGTAGGTCGGATTGGTCACGATCGCATTAAAATAGGATGCAATCGCGCCGACATTTTTCGCGATCGACCATTCGTTATCGTTGAGCACGACGATGAAGCGTTTGGTTTGGGATTTTATGTTGTTGAGCGCTTCGTAACTGATCCCGTTGGTGAAAGCGGCATCGCCCGCGATCGCGACGATGTGTTCGTCGCCGCCTTTCAGATCGCGCCCCACCGCCATGCCGAGCGCGGCGGAGAGCGCCGTGCCTGCGTGACCCGCGCCATAGCAATCGTGTTCGCTTTCGGTGCGCAAAAGGAAACCGTTGAGTCCACCGAATTGCCGCATGGTCGAGAAGCGTTCGAGGCGGCCGGTGAGCATTTTGTGCACGTAACCCTGATGGCTCACGTCCATGACAAATCGGTCGCGCGGCGTGTTGAAAACGCGGTGCAACGCGATCGTCAGTTCAACCACGCCCAGATTCGGCCCGAGATGCCCACCGGTTTGGGAAAGCACCTTGATCAGTTCGTCGCGCACTTCCTGTGCGAGCTGCGGCAGGTCCTCTTCGCCCAACGCTTTTACATCGGCTGGCGAACGGATGCCATCGAGCAAGCGCGATGGTGCCGCTGCTTCTTCAGAAAAGTCTGACTTCATTGGTTTGTTCTCCTCTTTCATCGGCTGTTGCCTTATCGGTGATATTTGACTCCGCGGCCGGTTCAAATTCTTTAACCACTGGTTTGCCGGCGCTGTTACGGGCGATGATCTCGATCTTTTGCTCGGCGCTGGCAAGTCGCTCCTGACAAATTTTTACCAGGTTCATTCCTTCCTCATAACGGACAATCAAATCTTCCAGCGCCAATTTGCCGGATTCCATCTGCTCCACGATCGCCTCCAACCGGTCCATTGCGTTTTCAAAGTTCAAGGCCGCGCCGGGCTGTTTCGGTTTGCTGCTCATGGGCAAACTCAAACCTAAGCACAGCGTCGCCGAAGCGAAAGCGCGAGTTGTGCCGGCGCTCATTCATTAAGTTGTGATTGTCGATCTTCGGCGCGGCGCGAATGCGGCTTGCCTCCTGCGACGGATATCATTTAACTGGCCTTCGATCCATGGCGCGCGTCCTCTCTCTGGTTTCGCGGCAGGACGCTCGGCACCGTTTATTCTCTGCCTTGGCCGCCGCAACCGTGGTCTTTTTTTTCCTGCGCGGCCGCGTGCGTTTTTCCACCGAAACGATTGCGACTTGGGATGCATTCGCCTTTTGCGTGCTTCTGCTCGCGTGGCTCACGATTTTAACGACGCCGGTTCACAAGCTGCGCTCGCGGGCCAAAGAACAGGACCTCAGCCGGTTCGTGATTTTCGTTTTTGTTATCATCGCGGCTTGTGCCGCGCTTTTCGCCGTCGGTTTTCTGATCAGCGTGAACAAAGGCGAGTTACGCGGTCATCTCACGGTCCATTTGGGTCTCGCGCTCGCCACGGTCGTCTTCTCCTGGTTGTTAGTGCACACAGTTTTCGGGTTGCGCTACGCCCACACCTTTTATGGTGATAGCGACGATCCCGGCACGAACGAACATGCCGGCGGTCTTTCATTTCCGGGCGGCCGTACGCCTGATTATTTCGATTTCGCCTATTTCTCGTTCGTCGTCGGCATGACTTGTCAGGTCTCGGATGTTCAGGTTACGTCGCGGAGAATGCGGCGCCTTACGTTGCTGCACGGCATCCTTTCCTTCGGTTTCAACACCATCATTCTCGCGCTTCTCATCAACACCGTTTCCAGCCTGCTTTGATGTCTCTCTAAGTTACCAGACGCAAGTTCGAAACTTACGCCACGGCAGCGTTGGCACATCGGATGCTCGTTATGTCGGAAAGAATCAAACCTGTGATCAAGTTTCCCAAAAAAATTCTTTTGATCGATCATGAGCCGGGCGTCACGCGACTGGTCAGGCAGGCTCTCGAAAGTGCCGGCAAATATCTGGTGCAAGAAGAACACGACGACAGATCGGCATTGCAGGCCGCGCATTTGTTTCGGCCGGATTTAATCTTGCTCGACACGGCCGCAATTAGTCCGAATGGACAAGCTCTCGAACGGCAAATTCAGGCGGATACTCTGCTTCGGGATACGCCGTTCCTTCGTTTGAGCAGCCTCAAATCGGAGCGCCAAATGGTCTCCGGCGGCATTCTCAGCGGCTACAGTTTCTTTGCCGCGCCTATTCGCATGGAAGAAGTCCTCCGCGGAATCGAGGAACTGCTCTTCGACAAAGATTGATTCGCTGCGCGCACGAACCTCAGTAGCGACTACTTCGCGTCTGCTTTCGGCAATGGCAGTGACGATTGTCCAAAAACATAGCGCCAGCCTGCCGGCGTGCGGACATACGTGTCACTAAACCACACCTTGTACTCGTGCGATTTTCCCTCTGCCACGCCCTTGATCCACAACACCGCCGTCACTACCGCAGTGTCGCCCCACACTCGCACCTTTTGCGAACCGGCTTCCTCGTCTTGCTGCTCGTATATTGTCTCTTTCCCTTGCGCTCCTTTCAGCAGATCAGCTTTGTTGAAAACACGGCCGCGTCCAGTTACGAGAACGAAATCATCGGCCAAAATCCGGTCCATCGTCGTCGCGTCGTTCGCCTTCACCGCTGCTTGGTATTGCATGTCCAATGCCGCTACTGTCTTTGTATCCTCGTCCGAAGACGCGCTTACATTGATTGGCGCGACTAGCGTCGTCGCCATGAATCCCATTAGTAATAGTCGGTCCATTGCGATTTGAATCAGACTAAACCGATTTGTTTGCGATAGGCCACGGCGTCTTTCAATTTCTTGAGGTCGTCCGCATTGTCGATCTTGAGAACGAAAATCCAGCCCTGGCCAAATGGCTCGCGATTGATCAGGCCAGGATCTGGCTCGAGGGCCTTGTTTATTTCGACAACTGTTCCTTTCAACGGCGCGTAAATGTCGCTCGCCGCTTTCACCGACTCGACCACGGCGATCGCTTCCTTCGCGTTTACTTGTCGATCCATCTTTGGCAGCTCGACGTAAACCACATCGGTCAACTCCGTCTGCGCGTGATCCGTGATGCCGACGCGCACGCTGTCGCTTTCACGCTTAATCCATTCGTGTGTCTCGGTGTAGAGCAAGTCGTCGGGGACGTTCATGATTTTTTGTAGAGAGGTTTCTTTTCGACCGTAGCCGGAAATTTCTGCCCGCGAATTTCGATGTCGATCTTTGTTCCGACGTTCGCGTGTGGAGCAGAGACATACGCCATTCCTACGCCCCAGTTCAAGCTCGGCGAAAGCGTGCCGCTGGTCACTTCACCGATGCGCTTGCCGTCATCTAAAACCGAGTAATGCGGCCGCGGCGGCGGTCCTTTATCTTTCATCCGGAACGGGACGAGTTTTTCGCGCGGTCCATTTTCTTTTATTCGCAGGAGGACTTCTTTTCCGATGAAGTCCGGCTTACCAAAATCGACAAAGAAGCCGAGACCCGCCTCGATCGGATTTCGTTCCGGCGACAAATCGGAGCCATTGAGTGGATAACACATTTCCAGCCGCAACGTGTCGCGCGCGCCGAGTCCGCAGGGTTTAATTCCAAATCGTTCTCCTTTTTCGAGAACGAGGTTCCAGAATTTTACCGCATCGCTTGCGCGGAAGAAAACCTCTACACCGTCTTCGCCAGTGTAACCGGTGCGCGCGATCGAAACCGGCATTTCTTCCAATGTAAGGTCGACAATGTGATTTCGCGTCGGAAGATCGACATCCTCGCCAAGCAGCATCTGGAAAAAATCGACCACCCGCGGTCCTTGGATAGCAACCCCTCCGAAATCCGCACTGCGATTTGTTAAATGGACATCTTGGGGGCGACGTCGATCCAACCACGCGAAATCTTCATCCGTCCGCGATGCATTCACCACCAGCAGAAATTTGTGGTCGCCGATTCGATAA
>WNFX01002630.1_pt1 | contig 26450 bp, 22 predicted proteins | sample 5400111 | NCBI WGS metagenome assembly WNFX01 (sample SAMN13153363, study PRJNA577476) | soil metagenome | isolation source: 40 cm soil or saprolite under grassland replicate 1 | place: USA:California | collected 2016-06-15
CGCCGAAGCGGCGGCATCCGCGCGGGCGGGCCTGGCGATCGGCGAGGATGCCGACCTGGCCTGGAAGCTGATCACGGTCCTGCTCAACGACGGCAAGACCCCCGAGGCCAGGCAGGCGCTGGCGCGGTACAAGCCGGAGCCGGGCAGCCAGGACGAGATCCGCATGTGGATGCAGCTGCACCTCGGCGTCCCGGTCACGCCGGATGACGCGCGCGTCATGACCGGCCTGGCGCAGCGCCAGCCCGACGGCGAGTTCCGCGATGCGATCATCGCCATGCTCATCCGCGAAGTGCTCCTCGCGCCTCAGCCGGCCACCCCGTTCCCGGACGACGTCAGCGGCGCAGTCGCCCGGCTGGAGGAGGAAACAAGGAACCGCCCCGGCACCGGGCTGCGGATCGACCCTGACGATGAGAGCGCCCTGCGCGCAGCGCTGGAAAAACAGCAGCCTGATCCGGCGGCCTACCGGCAGGTCGTCAGCGACGTGCAGCGTGGCACCGCCAGCATGGCCGACATCGGCCGGTTCACCGGGCGGCCCTACGGAACCGTCCTGCTCCACCGGACCGCCGGCATCCTGCCCGCGACCGACCTGGCGCCGGGCCTGCGGACAGCAGGGGAGGAAGCCGCCGGGCGCGCCATCGAGGCAGGCGCCTGCGCCGCGGACCTGTCGTCCCTGCACCTGCTCGGCCTGCTCGCCGACGACGACCGGCTGCGGATCCGCTCGGCCCTGCCCAGCCTGAGCACGGCCCGCGCGGCCGTCGATGACGCCCTCCTGACCCGCGATCACATGCGCGGCATCACCGCCGCCAGCTACACCGCCTCCCTGGCCGCCGACGGAACCATCGAGCGCACCACGCTCACCGCCGCCCAGCAGGTGCTGCTGCGCGGGCAGGCCGAGACCCTCGAAACCATGGTGACCTCCGTGGGCGCGCGGTCCCCCGGCACGCCAGGCGACGCCGCGGCAGGCGCCATCGCCCTCGCCAACCAGGACGAGCTTTCGCATGGCCGGCATCGCGGCCTTCAGCCTGCTCGACCTCGTCACAGTACTCAGCACCAACGGCACCGCCTTGGACCTTCCGGCGATGTTCCGCCGCCTCGCCGGGCAGTACGTCGTTGACCTCCCGCTCGCCGCCGACGACGTCACCACGCTCGCCGCCGCCCACGGATGGCTGCCGGGACCCGCGCACACCGCGCTGGCCCGGCCCGCCTGGTGGCGCCACCACGACACCGGCTGGGCCAGCACCTGGCTCCAGATCGCCACCCAGGCCCGCGCCCACTCCGCGGACGCGCTCACCGGTATCACCAAGGCCGCGCTCACCGGCTCCGTCCAGCACGTCACCACCAGCTTCCGCACCCAGCGCTACCAGCAGGTCGTCGTCCTCGCCCTGCTCGGCTGCCGCGACGCCGGGCAGCCGCCGCCCGCCGGCCTGCTCGGCGAGCTCGCCGAGCACGCAGCACCCGGACTGGCGCCCCGCCCGCCATACGTGCTGGCCGCCCTCACCACCGAACTCAGGCAGCGATCCGTCCCGGATCCCGAACACACAGCCCGGCGCCTGCTGCCGGACGTCGATCCGCCTTAACGCACAGATGGGCACCAGGCCCGACTCGGTGCAGACCGGTGTCGCGGCAGCGCTGGTCGCCATAGTGTCGGCCCCTGGACAAAACTCACGGAGCCGCCAGCCAAGCTCGACGGCGTGGCCTCGACTACCAGGTACCACCGCATGTGGAGATGCACTCGAAGCCGATGTGTACGGAACTCACGTGCCGCCAGCCGGATGTACCTGGCGTGTACCTCCGGTGGACCTCTCGTGTACCTGGGGGCGTGGGTGCGAGCTCTCTAGCTGCGCCATCCGGTAGATATCACGCTGTGTAATGCCATCGGCAGGGGTCGTTCCAGAGTGAAAGCCGCAGCCGGGACGGCAAACGAGGCGGGCGGAACGGGCGGGCGCAGGGGCCGATTAGGGCGGCCCGTGGACTAGGTCCGGACTGACGAGCAAACGTGGAGCAAACATGGCCCCGAAACGGCCTCCACGAGGCCGACCGAAACGGGTATAAGCCCAGGTCAGGACGGGTGCGCCGCCAGGGACTCGAACCCCGAACCCGCGGATTAAGAGTCCGCTGCTCTGCCAATTGAGCTAGCGGCGCAGAACCTGAGCGATGGTACCAGGAACGAAGCTGGCGGCGCGAACCAGTCGGAGCGGCCCGGGCGACGGGTGGCGCGGGCGCCGGCCGGGCGCCGGCCGGGCGGCGGGCCGCGGTCAGGAGCCGGTGAAGCGGCCGAATGCGGCGGCGGTGCGGGACGGGCGGCCGGTCCTGTCCTCCGCGCGATCTGCCCAGGTCATCATGCGGAGCCCGGCGTTCACGCCGAGCCAGCGCAGCGGCTCAGGCTCCCATCGGCGGGAACGGTGGCCCACCCAAGGCAGCCTGGTGAGCTCGCTGTCGGCACCGGTGATCAGGTCAGCCAGCGTGCGGCCCGCAAGGTTCGTGGTGGACAGCCCGTCACCGACGTAGCCGCCTGCCCAGCCGACCCCGGTCGACTGATCCACGCCGACCGACGCGCACCAGTCCCTGGCGATGCCGAGCGGCCCGCCCCAGGCATGCGTGATCGCCACATCGGCCAGCGAAGGGAACAGCTCGACGAGCGTCCTGCGCAGCGCCGCGAAGACGGCGGGCACCCGGTCGAACGAGGACCGCACCGCCGAGCCGAAGTGGTACGGGGCGCCCCGGCCGCCGAACACCAGCCGCCCGTCTGCGGTGCGCTGGCCGTAGATGATCAGGTGCCGTAGGTCGTTGAAGGTCGGCCTGGTCTCCAGGCCGACCTGGGCCCACACCGATTCCGGCAGCGGCTCGGTCGCGATCACCAGCGAGTAGACGGGCACGATCGCGCGCTCGAACCCAGGCAGCGCTGGGGTGTAACCCTCGGTGGCCCTGATCACGTGCCTCGCCCGGACGGTCCCGGTCGTGGTGACCAGCCGCCCTGGCTCGATCCGCTGCACCGCGGTCTGCTCGTAGATGCGCACCCCGCGCTCGCGCAGCAGCCCGGCGAGGCCGCGCGCCAGGCGCGCCGGGTGGATGGCCGCGCAATGCGGGGTGAAGACGCCGCCGAGCAGGTCGCTGGCGGCGCCGAGTTCGCGCGCCTGCTCGGCCGACAGAAGCCGCAGGTCCGCCTCGCCGAAGCCGTAGAGCCTGGCCTGCTCGACCTCAGCCCTGGCCCGCTGCAACTGAGTCGGCGACCGGGCGAACTGCACGGTCCCGCCCTTAGCCCAGTGGCAGTCGATGCCCTCGGCGGCGGTGACCTTGCCGACCTCGTCCACGGTCTGGGTCATGGCACGGTACATCGCGATGGCCTGTTCCCGGCCGGCCATCCGCTCCAGCTTGGCCAGCGACGCGGGGAACAGCGCCGAGCACCAGCCGCCGTTCCTGCCCGAGGCGCCGAATCCGGCGATCTCGCGTTCGCACAGCACAACCCGCAGGCCGGGATCGGCCCGGTTCAGGTAGTACGCGGTCCACATCCCGGTCAGGCCCGCCCCGGCGATCGCGACATCGGCGTCGGTGTCGCCGTCCAGGCTGGCGGCCGGTTCGAGCGAGCCTGGAACGGTGTCGAGCCAGAAGGACCGCGTGCGGTACTCATCGGTGCGGGTCATGTGATTACCGTCCCACCTGCCGGAGCGGCCAGGCCGGCCAGGCATCCTTGTCTCATGCCAGCAGATCACCTCGCCATCCCGCCGCCGGCTCCGCAGAGGCCGTCGGGAAACTACCGGATATGTATGGTATGCCTCGGCAACATCTGCCGGTCCCCCATGGCCGAGGTCCTGGTCAGAGCGGAGCTGGCACGCGCCGGGCTGGCGGGCCTGGTGAGCGTGGAAAGCGCGGGCACAGGTGACTGGCATGTGGGCGGCCCGATGGACCGGCTGGCCAGGGCCGAGCTCACCGGCCGGGGCTTGGACGGCGGCACGCACCGGGCTAGGCAGATCACCCCGGCCTGGCTGGACCAGTTCGACCTGCTGGTCGCCATGGACGCCAGCAACCTGCGCAGCCTGCGGCGGATGGCCGCGCGCCGGGACGGGGCGGCGGAGCGGATCAGGCTGTTCCTGTCGTTCGACCCGCAGGCGCCAGCAGGTGCCCAGGTGCCCGACCCGTACGGCGGGCCGCAAGGGCAGTTCGCCGCGGTCTTCGAGATGATGCGATCGGCGGCCCGCGGCCTGGTCAGCGCGCTGGCCGAGGTGCTGGCCGAGCATGCGGGCGGCTGAGCCGCCGGGTGCAGGCGAGCCGCTGGCCGCACGGCTGGAACGGCTGTCGGGAACGGCGGTCGCCGAGCTGCGCCCGGCGGGCGGCGACCACGGCGTCTGGCACTACCTGGCGCGGCTCGCCGACGGCAGGAACTTGTTCGTCAAGGCGCTGACCGGATCCGGCCAGCCGGCGCCGGCCAGCCAGGATCTGGGCGGTGTCGAGCAGGCCGGCCAGCCGCCGCAAGCCAGCCTTGCCCTGGCGGCCGAGGCGACCGGGCTGCGCTGGCTCAGCGAAGCGGGCGGGGTGCCCATTCCCGACGTGCTTTTCAGCGATTACGGGTTGCTCGCCCTCACCTGGCTCCCGCAGGCCGGTGCCGACCGGGCCGCGGCGGAGCGCTTCGGCCGTGATCTGGCCCGCCTGCACGCCGCCGGGGCCGCCGGATTCGGCGCGCCGTGGCGCGGGTTCATCGCCAGCCTGCCGCTGCCGAACGAGCCGTGCGGTGCAGGGGCAGGCTCGTGGCCGGTGTTCTACGCGCAGCGCCGGCTGCTGCCCTACGCCAGGATGGCACGCGATCGCGGCACGCTGGATGCCGCGGACGTGGCGCTGATCGAGCAGGTCGCCGGGCGGATCGGCGAGCGCGCCGGGCCGGCCGAGCCGCCGAGCCGGATCGACGGGGACTGCTGGTCGGGCAACGTGCTCTGGTCAGGCGGGCGCGGCTGGCTGATCGACCCGGCCGCGCACGGCGGGCACCGGGAGACCGACCTGGCCATGCTCGCGCTGTTCGGGGCGCCATACCTGGATGTGATCCTGGCCGGGTACGCCGCGGCTGCCCCGCTGGCCGGCGGCTGGCGGCAGCGGGTGCCGCTGCACCAGCTGCACCCGCTGCTCGTGCACGTCTGCCTGTTCGGCGCCGGCTACCGCGACGCCGCGCTGTCGGCCGCCCGCGCGGCGCTGCGGTCCTGATCGCAGCGCGGCGCCGCGATCCTGATCGCCAGCGCACGCCGGCCAGCCGGGCGGCGAACGGCTGGTCAGGTGCTCGGCGGCGAGATCTGGTAGTAGCGCGCGTACGCGTCGAGGCAGCGCTGGGCCAGGTCGCCAGGATCGCCGTCCCGGCCGAATCTGCGCACGTCGAACGGTGTCAGGTCATAACCAGGGTCGCCGTCGATGATCCAGTTCGCCATGGCGTGACCGGCCCCGCCAGCGGCCGCGATCCCGGCCGAGAAACCGCAGCAGTGAAAGACGTTGTCCAGCTCGCCGGTCTTGCCGAGCAGCGGCTCGGCGTCCGGCGAGAACGGGATCGGCCCGTTGACCCAGGCCCGGATCCCCGCCTCCGCGGTCACCGGGATCCGGTGCGCGCACGCGCGCGCGAGCGGCGCGAAGCGCTCGTGATCGGGCGGGAACAGCTCAGCCCCCAGATCAAGCGGGACGGTCAGCCATGGCACCCGGCTGCCGTCCTCCCAGCCGCCGATCACCAGGCCGCCGGTCTCCGGCTTGACGTAGAACCTGCCGTCCGGGTCGCGGAACGTCGGCAGCCCGGCCGGCAACCCGCCGATCCGCTCGGTCACCACGTACTGATGCTCCACCGCCGCGACCGCCACGTCGGATCCGGCAAGCCTGGCGGTCTGCCTGCCCCACATGCCGGTCGCGTTCACGACCACCTCGCACTCGATCCGCCCGCCAGGGGTGCCGACGGCGACCACTCGCCTGCGGCGGCGCTCCAGGCTCGTCACGGCGGCGGACTCGATGATGCGGACGCCGAGCGCTCGCGCCCCGGCGGCGAAGGAGTGGGTGAGCTGGTGAGGATCGGCGTAGCCGTCCGATGGCACCCAGATCGCGCCGCGCAGGCCAGCCAGGCTCAGCGGCGGGAACAGCTCGGCTGCCTGCCCAGGCGAGATCAGGTACGCCTCGAAGCCGACGCTCTGCGCCACGGTGATCAGGCGCTTCAGTTCCCGCAGCCGGGAGTCGCTCGACGCGGCCCTGATGCTGCCAGCCTGGTGCCAGCCGGTGGGGTAGCCGGTGCGCCCGGCGAGCTCGGTGTAGGTGGCGACGCTTGACCGCATCAGCCCGGTCAGGCTGCCTGAGCTGCGCAGCTGGCCGACCAGGCCGGCGGCGTGCCAGGTGCTGCCCTCGGTCAGCCGCCTGCGCTCGAGCATGGTCACGTCGGTCCGGCCGCGGGCGGCGAGCTGATAGGCGATGCTGCAGCCGATCACGCCGCCGCCGATGATCACGATCTCGCTGCGTTCGGGTAGCACCATGCCCGTATCCTGCCCTGCCCGCCAGCGACCGCCTAGGTCGCCGTGAGCCTGGCCTCTGGCGCGAGCGGGAGCGCGAAGCCGAACGTGGCACCGCGGCCCGGATGCGAGTCGACCCAGACCCGGCCGTGATGCGCGGCGACCAGCGCGGCGACGATCGCGAGCCCGAGCCCGGTGCCGCCTGAGCTCCGTGCCCTGGCCCGGTCGGCGCGGTAGAACCGCTCGAAGACGTGCTCTGCCTGGTCCTGCGTCAGGCCAGCGCCCTGATCGGCGACCTCAAGGATCACGGCGGGCTCTGCCGTTTCGCCGTCGGCCTGCTCGCCGGCCGGGCTCTCCCCGTAGCCCAGCGTGCCTGACCTGATGGTGATCTCGATCGGCGTCCCGTCCGCCGTGTGCGTCATCGCGTTGCCCATCAGATTCCCGACCACCTGGCGCAGCCGAACTTCGTCGCCGAGCACCAGGGGAGCGGCGGGAGTGCCGACCGTCAGGTTGATCGCGCGCTTCGGCGCGATCAGGCGGGCGTCGTGCAGCGCGTCGGCGGCGATCGCCAGCAGATCGACCGTGCGGAACTCCAGTGGCCGCTGCTGGTCCAGCCTGGCGAGCAGCAGCATGTCGTCGACCAGCACGCCCATCCTCGCCGCCTCTTGCTCGACCCGCCTGATGATCCGGTCCAGGTCGGCGTGCGTCAGCGGCCCGTCAGCGTTCGCCTGGCCGCCCGCCGCCCGCCCGGCCGCCGCGCCGCCGGCCGCCGCCTGGTCGGCCGCCGCGCCGCCGGCCGCCCCCTGGTCGGCGTCGCCGGCCATGACGCCGGATGTCGCCGCGGTGCCGTTGCCGGATCCGGTGGGCTGGCCGGCAGGCGCGCCGTCCACGCCGCCCCGCTGGCGGTAGTACTCGGCGAAGCCGCGGATGGCGGTCAGCGGCGTCCGCAGCTCGTGGCTAGCGTCCGCCACGAACTGCCGCATCCGCCGTTCCGACCGGCGGGCATCGGCGGCCGACTGGCGCGCGTCCTGTGCTGACCGCCGTGCCGCCTCCTCTGACCTGCGGGCTGCCTCCTCCGAGGCCGTCCTGGCCCGGAACGCCGACTCGATCTGCGCCAGCATCGCGTTCAGCGCCCGCCCGAGCCTGCCCACCTCGGTACGCGGATCCTGATCGGGCACCCGGCGGGTCAGATCGCCCGCGGCGATGCCCTCGGCGGTCTCCTCGATCTGGGTGAGCGGCCGCAGGCTGGCCCTGACCACGGCGATGCCGACCACGGCCACGATCAGCAGGATGATCGTGCTGGTGATCAGGTCGATGCCGTTGAGCTGCCGGATCGTCCGGTAGACGTCACTGACGTCGATGCCGACGATCAGCGTGCCTGTGACCTGTTTGCCAGTCCGCTCATTGGTGAAAATCTGATGCGGATAGGCCGCAACGCGCCACCGGGCGTTGCCTGACTGGGCCCGGACGGTGACGAACTGGCCAGCCTGGGATGTCAGCCACGGCGCGCCCGGGGTAATGCTCGGCCCCGGGTGGCCGGTCGGCAGGTAGGTGCCCCGCACGAATCCCAGGTCGTTCTTGCCGGTCAGTGCTTCGAGCACCCAGAACTCCGGCGCGGTCCCGCTCCCGCTCCCGGCCCCGCTGGTGCCGTGCCCGTAGCCGAAGTCGGGCGGCTGGAGCGAGTTCTGCGACGACAGGGTCCGCAGCCGCTGGTCGGCCTGTCCGAGCAGGTAGCTCTTCAGCACCGAGGTCCCCGCCACGCCGCTGATCGCCAGCGCCACGCCCGCCAGGACCAGGACAACGGTGATCAGCTTGACGCGCAGCGACATGCGGGCCAGCGGTTCCCTGATCGACCGCCAGAGCCGTGCCGTGTCACCCGGATGCGCCATAAGGCGGGCGATAGCTAAGAAGCCGGGAGCCGCAGCACGTAGCCGACCCCACGCAGGGTATGCAGCAGATGCGGCTCGCTAGTGTCGATCTTGCGGCGCAGCACGGAGACATAGGACTCCACGATGCCGGTGTCGCCGCGGAAGTCGTAGTCCCAGACATGGTCGAGTATCTGCATCTTGGACAGCACCCGGCCGGAATTGCACATGAAGTACCGCAGCAGCTTGAACTCGGTGGGGGACAGCTGCACCAGGACGCCGTTCCGCCAGACCTCGTGGCTGTCCTCGTCAAGCTCAAGGTCGGCGAACGTGAGCCTGGGCGACGGTTCAGACTCGCCGCCCCTGGTCCGCCTGAGCACGGCGTGGATCCTGGCGATCACCTCCTCCAGGCTGAACGGCTTGGTGACGTAGTCATCCCCGCCCAGGGTCAGGCCCCTGATCTTGTCCTCGGTGGAATCCCGCGCGGTCAGGAACACCACGGGCGTGCGGGTTCCGCCGCCGCGCAGCCGGTGCAGAACCTCAAATCCGTCCATATCAGGCAGCATGACATCGAGCACGATGAGATCGGGCCGGTGCCGCTGCGCGGCCTGCACCGCCTCGGTACCGGCGGCCGCGGTCACGACGTCGAAGCCGGCATAGCGCAGGCTGGCCGCGAGCAGCTCTAGGATGTTCGGCTCGTCCTCGACGACGAGCAGCCTGGCTGAGGGCTGCGGGCGGGCGCCCGTCGTTGTGCTCATCGGACGATTGTCCGGCAGGAACCTGAACGTTTCCTGAAACCAGGCTGAGACTCGGCTCCGCCCATGCCCATCCTCATCCGCCCTGCGCTGACCCGGTGAGCAGGCCTTTGGGCACCGGCTTGCCGTCATTCAGCGCGGTGAACAACGCCCTGGCCCGTGCGGTGTCCCACAGCACGGCATCGCCGGCGTTCGAGGTCGGGAAGTTGAAGTTGCCGATCGGGACCGTGGTAGTCAGCGGGTTGCGCAGCGCGAAAGCGACCTGGATCAGCTGGTACAGGCTGGTCCCGCTGTCGACGGTGATCGAGCCCGCCACCCCGGTGACTGCCGGGATCGACCTGAACGGGTTGAGCAGCACGCCGGCGCTGGTCAGCTTGCGGAGCAGAGCTCGCAGGAAGATCCGCTGGTTCTGGATGCGCTGCAGGTCCTGGGACGCGTACAGATGCCTGGACCGCACGTAGCCGAGGGCCTTGGCGCCGTTGAGCGTCTGGCAGCCGGCCTTCAGGTGCAAGCCCGCCGCCGGATCGGTGAGCGGCCGCTTCAGGCACACCCGGACGCCGCCGATCGCGTTCACCACCCGGACGAACCCGCCGAACCCGATTCCCATGTAGTGCTCGATCCGCAGGCCGGTCGCGTTCTGGATGGTCCGCGCGAGCAGCCTTGGGCCACCGAGGGCGAATGCGGCGTTGATCTTGTTACTGCCGAAACCAGGAATCGGGAGATAGGAGTCACGCGGGATGCTGATCAGCACCGGCCGCCCGCCGCCCGCCGGCAGGTGCAGCACCATGATCGTGTCTGAACGCTGGCCGCCGACGCCGAAGCCGGTGTGCAGCCGCCTGATCTGCGCGTCGGTCAGGCCCTGCCGGCTGTCCGATCCGGTGATCAGCCAGTTCTGCCCGGCGCCCGCCGCCGGCCGGTCGGCGTAGTCGACCAGGAAGTTCTTCTTGGTCAGCTGGGAGTCGAGGTAGAAGTACGTCGCGACGCTGCCGATCAGCGCGAGGGAGAGCAGGACGGCGATCACCGCGATCACCCGCCGCGGCGTGAGCCGGCGCCGCCAGCGGCCTGGCCCGCCGCCGCCCGGTCCAGCGCCCGGGTACGACGGCGGCCGCGGCGGCCCTGCCCGGCGCTGGGCGGGCTGCGCCGGCCAGCCGCCCTGGCTGGCACCGGGCAACGGTGCCTCCGGGCCTGGGCCGGCCGGGCGCCCCGGCAGATTGACAGTCGGCTCGCCGGCCGGACCGCCCGCGCCCGCTGGCGCCGCCCCAGGAGAAACTGGCTGGTCAGCGCGTGCTTTCTGGTCATCGCGGTACCAGGAGTCCCACTCGGTCATCAAACTCTGCCTCACTGTCGCCGCGGGTCGGTCCACATCGTCTCTACATCCCAGACGTGCCAGTGGCCAAATCGGCTGCCGCCCCGGGCGTTTCTCCTGTTCAGCCGCTGGCGGTGCCAGGCCACCAGATGGTCGTCACATCCCGCCCCGATGAGCCAAGGTCCTGCGGGTGCTGCGGGTCCACGCCAAGCTGCCGCAGCGCCACGGCGACCTCGCCGGCTCGTTCTGGCGGCAGGCACAGTCTTCTGCGGGTCACCTCCGTGAGCTCATCGAAGCTGGCGTAGTCGTGCCCGGCCGGGCGCTGCCAGGACTGATGGCAGGCCGGCCGGCCCATCGCCGCCAGGATCGCGAGCACGTCATCAGCGGTCGGCCGATCTGGCCTGGCCAGGCCGTGGAAGGTAAGCCAGAGCGGGTTGAGCGAGGACAGCGGGTGGCTGGCGGTCAGCTCGACCACCACAAGCCGCCGAGCGTGCCCGGTCAGCGCGTCGATGAACGGCGCCAGGCCGGGGACGTTGTAGAGCACGTGGTGGCAGGTGACCACGTCGGCGGCTGGCAGCTTCGGCGCGACATCGGGCCAGCGGCCCGGCAGGCAGCCGGCCTGGACGCCGCGGGCCGACGCCCGCTCGGAGAGCATGGCGAGCATCGCGGCGTCGCTGTCGACCGCGGTCAGCCCGGTGGCGCGGGGGAGCAGCGGCAGGCAGGCGGTGCCAGGACCCGAGCCGACGTCGAGCACGCTGCCCGGCGGATCGAGCGCCGCCCAGGCGCGCTCAAAGGACGGGCCGGACGGCTCGGTGGCCAGCCGGTCGGCCCGGCGGGCGAACACCTGCCTTGGCAGCACCCATGGCGACTGGCCAACGGCCGAGATGATGTGCTCGGGTATCGCCCAGGCCGCCAGGTCCGCGCGCCATCGGCCAAGCAGTTCGTCCAGCGACGGCGGACTAGGGCTAGGTATGCCCGGCATCACCCTCCAAGGCTAGCTGGCCTTCATACTCACGGCCGAGAGTCTCGGCGCCGCCGGAGGACGGGACCATCTTGCTTCGGTCATAGCTGCCGATCTCGGCTGGTACATTCATGCGCTTGCCGGAAATCCTGTCCCACAGTTCCAGGCGTGCGGACATGGGCTCGGCGATCTTGTCGAGGTAATACCTTGGGATCTCGTAAATGAGGTAACCGCCGAGCGCACTTCCCGGTGTCAGGGCGATCGGCATGCTGATCGGGTTCAGGCTGAGTGATGGCGGCAGCGCCCAGTCGGGCGGCGGGCAGACGAATTCTCCTGCCCTTCCCCATGAGCCAGGGATCAGCTTGACATAGAGCAGCACGGTAAGGCTCACGCCGCGTTCGGTCTCCCGGTTAGTGAACCGGGCATTGAATGACCGGAGCCTGGTCGGAGCCGCCAGTCCCGAGCCCGCTTCCCGCTCGGTGTCGATGAAACCGGTGCCGTAGATCTCGACCTCGACATCAGGGAATCTGGCGCCCGCCCACGGCGGGAACGACCAGCCCTTGATCGCGACGAGGAAGCACGCAAATGATCCGGCGAAAAGAAGCCACGCCGCGATCATCCAGAAGTTTCCGAAGAGCGAATAGCGTGCTTCTTTCAAGAAATATGTAATGGCGATGGCCGCGAGAAACAGGCTGAGCCCAAGCAGCAGCCCGCCCAGCCAGAGCCACAGGTCGCGGTAAGATCGCACGGCCGGGAGTATACGCTGACGAACGCGGAGCTATACCGGCGACCGTGCCGAAAGGCGCAGCCGGATGCGGCGCCGCTGCTCCTGCCGCCCCGCTGGCCCGGCCGCCCCGGTCTGGCTGCCTCGATCCGGCCGCCCCGGTCTGGCTGCTCGGTGCGGCTGCCTCGATCCGGCTGCTCGGTGCGGCTGCCTCGACCTGGCTGCCCCGGTTCGGCTGCCGAGCGGCGTCCGCTGCTAGGCTCGGCCAATGACGCCTGCGGCATGACCGGCACACGGAAATCAGGCCGGCACCCGCTTAGAGCGCTGCGCCGTGGACAGTACAGCCAGGGGTCACGTGCACTGGCTGCCAGATCGGCGCTGCCAGGTGCGGCGGTGCGCCTGGCTCGTCCGCTGACATCGATGATGGTGCCTGATGGGACATGAGATGGCTGGCGGGACCGCCAACGGCCAGATGGACGTCGGAGCCGCCGAAGTCGGACTGACCGCGCTGCTTGAAGCCTATGAGCGAGCGGTCGAGGAGATCGGCCCGGCGGTCCCGGCCGCACAGCTGCGGGCGCTGCTGATCGTCGAGCGGGCGGGCAGTCTGAACCTGAACCAGCTGGCGAGGGCACTCGGTTCGTCCGCGTCGGCGACGAGCAGGCTGATCGACCGGATGGAAGCGGCAGGTTTGCTGAACCGCGACCGCGCCGCGGCCAGCCGCAGGGAGATCATCCTGCTGCCCACCGAATCCGGGCGCCGGCTGGCCGAGTGGATCACGAGGCGGCGGCGCGACGCTCTCAGCCAGGTGCTGGACACGATGACCCAGGCTGGCCGCGAGGCCCTGGCCCGTGGCCTCGGCGAACTCGCTGGCAGCGGCTCCGATCAGGCCTGAGCCGATCAGCACGGGCCCGATCCGGCGCCGACCGGGCCGGCCCGATTACCGGCCGAGGGTTGCCAGCGGATCGCTCGCGTGCCACTCTTTCCTTATGGAAACACTTGTCATGAGGAAAGGTTCAGCCGAGCGGCCGCCGGCGGCCCAGTCCGAGGCGGCAGGCTGGGACCCGCGACAGCTGGCCGAGCTTGATGACCGCGAGCTGCTCGGCATCGTCCGGGCACTGCCGCCTGGCAGCAGCCAGCGGGTTGCCGCATGCGAGCTTCTGGTCAGCAGGCACCGGAACCTGGTCTGGTCCTGTGTGCAGCGTTACCGGCGCAGCCCCGAGCCGGTCGAGGACCTCATGCAAGTGGGATACGTCGGCTTGATCAAGGCAATCAACAACTTTGACTCGGCGCTGGGCGGCAGCCTGGCCGCCTACGCGCAGCCCTGCATCTCAGGAGAGATCAAACGGCATTTCCGCGACAAGCGCTGGCAGGTGCATGTCGAGCGGCCGGTCCAGGAACTGGTGCTGAAGGTCAGGGAGGCATCGGGCCAGCTGGCACAGCAGCTTGGCGGGATCCCCGGCGAAGGTCAGCTCGCCACCCACCTCGGGGTCAGCGCCGACGAGCTTGCGGCCGCGCGGCGGGCAGAGCTGATCTTGCAGCCGCGCTCACTTGACGCGCCGCTCACCGACCGCCCGGACGCGGCTGGCCTGGCCGATGTGCTCGGCGAGGAAGATCCGCAGCTCGAGCAGACCCTCGATCTTGAGGCGGTCGCGACCCACTGGGACGAGCTGCCAAGACGGGAACAGCGGATCCTGCTGCTGCGCTTCTACGGCGACATGACCCAGGCCGAGATCGGCGTCCAGCTCGGCATCTCCCAGATGCAGGTCTCCAGGCTGCTCGCGCACGCCCTCAGCCATCTGCGCAGCCGCCTGCTCGGGCTGTCGCGGGCGGCCGCCGAGCTACGGCAGGCCCACTGACGGGTGAAGCGAGGAAGCACGGTCGCGCGTGCCATCTTGTCCGCCATGTGCAGCGGGCTCCAGGTCATGGCGAATCCGGGCTGAGGTGGCTGGCGCTGGGGTGGCTGGCGCTGAGGTGGCTGGCGCTGAGGTGGCTGGCGCTGAGGTGGCTGGGTCGATCTGGTCACTACGTTCGCTCATCGCTGCCCCCTCGGCGCTGCATGAATCTGGCACTACGCTCGCACCGCTGCCCTCCTCGGCGCTGCGCAACTGGCGGGTGCGTCCTCGGCGCTGCGCAACTGACGGGCCAGGTATGTGGAGATCATCCTCCGGATCAGCCTAGCGCTAACTGGAGGGATGCCTCCGCACAGGTAGGATGAGCTGGTGATGGCGGGGCGGGGGGAAAGCGCGGAGACCGGGTGCAGGCGGCCGCTGCGCGCGGACGCCGAGCGCAACCGGGCGGCGATTCTGGCCGCCGCCAGGCAGGTGTTCGCCGAGCACGGGCTCGAGGCGCCGCTGGAGGAGATCGCCGTGCGCGCCCGGGTCGGCATCGCCACGCTGTACCGCAGGTTCCCCGACCGCGAGCAGCTCGTGGCGGCAGCGCTGGTAGACAAGATCACCCAGTACGCGGACATCACGGAGCAGGCCCTGGCCGTAGCGGACCCGTGGGCTGGCTTCGCTGGTTTCGTCGAGCGGATCTGCGAGCTGCAGGCAGCCGACCGCGGCCTGGCCGACCTGCTGTGCATGGCGCTGCCGGCCAGCGAGGAAGTGGAGCGGCTGCGCAACGTGGCCAATGAGCGGCTGATCTGCCTGATCGACCGGGCCAAGGCTGCGGGGCAGCTGCGCGCCGACTTCGTTGGCGAGGATGTGCTGCTGCTGCTGATCGCCAGCGCGGCCGTCGTGGACATCACGCGGCTGGACGCTCCCGACGCCTGGCGGCGGTTTGTGGCGCTGACGCTGGACGCGTTCCGGCGCGAAACCGGTTCGCCGCTGCCGCCACCGCCGTCGACGGGCCAGATGACCAGCGCCATGCGGCGGCTGGCGCTGCAGCGTGGCTGCGGCGCGCGGATGGCAGGCAACGCGGGGGACAGCGGGCCGGCCGGGGACGGCGGGCCGGCCGGGGACAGCGGGCCGGCCGGGGACAGCGGGCCGGCCGGGGACAGCGGGCCGGCGGCGGCCAGCCACCGGCAGCGACCAGGAAAGGACGATCGCGGATGAGTCAGGACCCCCCATCGGCCGATGGCGCCCTGCCTGGCCTGTCGCGCACCAGGATCCTGCTGATCATCGGTGCGCTGATGCTGGGGATGCTGCTCGCGGCGCTGGATCAGACGATCGTCTCGACCGCGTTGCCGACCATCGTCGGTGACCTGCGTGGCGGATCGCATATCGCGTGGGTCATCACCGCGTACCTGCTGGCCACGACCGTGTCGACTCCGCTGTGGGGCAAGCTCGGCGACCAGTACGGCCGCAAGATATTCTTCCAGGCGGCCATCGTGATCTTCCTGATCGGCTCGGTGCTGTCCGGGATCAGCCAGTCCATGATCGAGCTGATCGCGTTCCGCGCGGTGCAGGGACTGGGCAGCGGCGGCCTGATGGTCGGTGCCCAGGCGATCGTGGGTGACATCGTATCGCCGCGCGAGCGCGGCCGGTATGTCGGGCTGTTCGGCGCGGTCTTCGGCCTGGCGAGCATCGTGGGCCCGCTGCTCGGCGGTGTCTTCGTCGATAACCTGTCCTGGCGCTGGATCTTCTACATCAACGTGCCGGTCGGCGCGGCCGCGCTCGCCGTCGTGGCCAGCCAGGTTCCCGGCAGGCTCGGCCGGGTGCATCACGTGATCGACTACCTGGGCACCGCGATGCTCTCGCTGGCGGCCGCCGCCTTCATCCTGCTGACCAGCCTCGGCGGTACCACCTATCCGTGGGGATCGACGCCGATCTACATCCTGGGCGCGTGCGGCCTTGCCTTCGTCGGCCTGTTCGTCCTGGTGGAACGCCGGGCGGCGGAGCCGGTGCTGCCGCTGCATCTGTTCGCCGACCGGGCCTTCGCGGTGACCAGCGTGGTGGGCTTCGTCGTCGGCCTCGCGATGTTCGGCGCGATCACCTACCTGCCGGCCTTCTTCCAGATCGTCAGGGGAGTGTCGCCCACCCTGTCCGGGGTCAGGCTGCTGCCGCTGATGGCCGGCCTGCTGACCGTCTCGATCGGCTCAGGGCAGCTCATCTCACGAACCGGCAGGTACCGTTACTTCCCGATCGCCGGGACGGCGGTCATGACGCTCGGCCTGTACCTGCTGTCGCTGATGGGCGTGGGCAGCTCATCGGTGCTCGACGCGGCATACATGATCGTGCTCGGCATGGGCATCGGCGGCGTCATGCAGGTCCTGGTCATCATCGTGCAGAACGCGGTACCGCACAGCGAGCTTGGCGTGGCCACCTCGGGTGCCACGTTCTTCCGGTCGATCGGCGGGTCCTTCGGCACGGCGATCTTCGGCGCCATCTTCTCCAACGTGCTCGTCGGCAACCTGGCGAAGCATCTGCACGGCGCGGTGATCCCGCGCGGATTCTCCAGCGCGGGCGTGACGCCGGCGGTGCTCGACAAGCTGCCTGCAGCGGTGCACCAGGGCATCGTTGCCGGCTACGCGGAGTCCATCCAGACCGTGTTCATCATCGCCGTGCCGATCGCCGCGCTGGCCTTCATCGCGTCCTGGTTCATCCCTGCGGTGGAGCTCAGGCGCTGGCCAACCGCCGCTGCCGAGATCCCGCAGGTGCACGTCGCACCGGACACGCTGGAAGAGCGCGTCTGAGGCAGGTCTGGGTGGCCGGCTCGGCCAGCAAGCCCCGGCGCCCGGCTCGGCCTGCTGCCCGGCTCAGCCTGCCGCCTCGCGGACCACGTTGGCCAGCGGGTGGCCGGCCAGATGGCGGGCCGCCTGCTCGGCGACGAACGCGGGCGCGCGCCTGGCGAAGTCGTAGGTGTCGCCGCCGATATGCGGTGTGATGAGCACGTTCGGCATGGCCCATTCTGGCCGGTCGGCGGCCAGCGGTTCGGTGTCGAAGACGTCTAGCGCCGCCCTGAGCCTGCCGTTGCGCAGCTGCGCGGCAAGCGCCGCCGGATCCACCACAGGACCGCGTGCCACATTGACAAGCAGCGCCCCGTCGGGCAGCGCGGCCAGGACATCGCCGCCGACCAGGCCGGCGGTTGCCTGGGTCAGCGCGATGCAGATCACCGCGATATCGGCGTCGGCCGCCAGCGCGGGCAACTGGGCCAGCCCCGCTACGCCAGCCCTGGCGGTTCGTGACACTTTGCGGATCCGCGGGCCGAACGGTGCCAGCCGCCGCTCGATCGCTGCTCCGATCGCGCCGTACCCGATCAGCAGCACCCGCTTGCCGCCGAGCGTCTCGGTGCGCACGTGCGACCACGCTCGCCGTGCCTGCTGGCCAGCGAACCACGGCAGCTGCCGCAAGCTGGCCAGGATCAAGGTGACTGCGAGCTCTGCGGTTCCCTCCTCGTGGCCAAGACCGCGCCCGTTGCACAGCGTGACGTGCGGCGGCATCGCGCCGAGCACGTCGTCCACGCCGCTGCTCAGGCTCTGCACAACGGCCAGCGCGGGCAGTTCGCCGATCAGCGCGATGCTCGCCCCGTCGCCCATGTAAGGCAGGCAGTAGAAGGTGACCTCGTCCAGCCGGTGCTGGTCGGCCTGCTCGTAGCGCAGCACGGCCGCCTGCGGCAGTTGCCGCTGCACGGTGTCGGCGACCCCGTCGGCCCCCGGCAGCAGCAACGTCATGGATTCTCCGCATCCAGGTGCGCCGTGTCGTTGAATCCGCGCACGGCCCACCGGCCTTCGGTGATCACGAGCCGGGTGATCGATGCGTTATCCGCGCCGATGAATGCGAATGGACTGGACCCGCTGGCCAGGGCGACGGCCTGGCCGATGACCCCGCCGTGGGTGAACACCGCGACCCGCTGGCCGGGGTGAGCGGCCGCCAGCCGGTCAAGCGCCGTCCGTACCCGGTCGGCGAACGCCGCCGAGCCCTCGGCGCACGGGATCACCTCCCAGCGCTCTTCGGCGAACACCCGCCGCGCCAGCGGGTGGCCGTCCGCGACGTGCTTTCTGTACAGGCCGCCCTCCCACTCGCCCAGGTAGATCTCGCGCAGTTCTGGCTCTACCAGCGGCTCGACGCCGAGCCGCCTGGCCAGCGGTTCGGCCGTCTGCGCCGTGCGGCACAAGGTCGTGACGTAGATCGCGCCGATGTCAGCGCCGGCCAGCCGGGCGCAGACCCGCTCGGCCTGCGCCCGCCCTTCAGCCGCAAGCGGCGGGTCGCCGTGCCCTCCCACCAGCGGAAAGTCGGTGCCTTCCCGGTACGCCTCCGATTCGCCGTGCCGGACGAGCAGCAGCTCAGCGGCGTCCGGCAGCAGCCGGAACTGGCCCTGCCGGTAGGTTCCCGGCACCGGCGGCCGGTCCTGCGTTCGGCTCACAATTCTCGTAGCGTACTGGCCGCCGGTTCGGCCGTCGCCAGCCGATCCAGCGTCCCGGCCGTCCACCGCCGCCGCCCGAGCCTGCGGCGGTCACGGAGCGCCGGGGTCGCGCGGCGCCAGGCAGTACCCTCGTGTGCTCGATGCTGACGGCCCGCAGGTCACGGGCCGGCAGGCCGAGCAGGGCAAGGATCGTCGGAGCGATCTGCGTGGTCCGCACCACGGCGGCGATCACCCTGCCGTGCCGCAGGCCGCCTGGAACCTGTAGCTCAGCTCACAGCAACATCCGTCGTCGTCAACGGCGGACGCGACCAGCGCGGCCGCCTTGTGGTGCGCAGCGGTCCAGGCCGCGTTGATTCCGTCGATGATCGGATCGTCATCGACCCTGGCCAGGTCGTTCGGGTCGGTCGGTGACTGACCGTGCTCGGCGGAGATGATGATCGCGGGTCGAGCTGGCCAGGCCGTCAGCGCGGATCTCGGCGACCATCGCGCCGATCTTGGCGTTCACGTAACTCAGCGCGCGGACCAGCAGCGGTCCCTGGGTGGTGCCGCCAGGCAGGCCCCGGGCAGCCGCGCCGACTTAGCACGGCTTCCAGTCATTTCGTGCCACACTTTGCGGCTTTTGTCCGCACCCAATCCGTGGTATGTCCGCGACGCTCGATCTCTTGGGACTGGTGGGGTTATTGGGGCGGTGAAATGGGGCCGTTGGTGGCGCCAGGGTGGTGCTTGACAAACTCAAATGACCGTGCCTATGGTTGAGGTACTCAAGCTTCTGCGGGCGAGCTGCGGACGGAGGGAGGCGGTCATGAACTGGTGTCCGGGCGGCGACAAGCTCGATCAGGACATCTTCGATGCCATGACAGCCTTCTTCGGCCAGATGCTACGGCGCGGAGAGCAGCTTGCCGATCAGTTCGAGGTACCCGTGTTCTGCGTCAAGGCCATGCACCGCATCGGCACCTCGGTGCCGATGAAGGAGCTCGGCAGGCGGATGGCGTGCGACCCGTCCTTCGTCACGATGATCGCTGACACCTTGGAGAAGCGCGGGCTGGCGAGACGCGAGCCCGACCCGGTCGACCGGCGGATCAAGAACCTGGTGCTGACCGACCGGGGCATCGAGGTCAAAGGTGCGCTTGAAGCGGCGCTGCTCAGCCAGATGCCGTGGTCGACCGCGCTTGACGTCAGCGAAAGGCAATGCCTGCTCGGGCTGCTCCAGAAGATGATCGGCGCGGCGCATGAGCCTGGCTCGCCGTCCGAGCATGACAAGGAGGTGAGCGGCACCACCCCCACGGCTACGCCAGCCGCTTCCTGAGGTGCGCTACCTGGTCGGTGCCTGCATGGGCTGACCCGGTGATGCGCGGCTGACCGGTACCCGGCTAGCCGGCGAAGTCACGACAGCGCCGCACGTACGCCCATCGCGGATGGCCCAATCGCCTCCGCTCAATCCCTGCCTGCCTATACCGCAACGCTGGGTCCTTGCTGGCCGCAGCGCGGGACCCGCACGCCAGAAAACGAATGGTGAGGAGACCTGAGTGTCCACGACCCAATCGGCAACCAGTCGAACAACAACATCCGGGGCGGTGACAGCCGGCGGCCACCGCCACCTCGGCCTGTCCCTCGTGGTCATCGCCACCGCCCAGCTCATGGTGGTGCTTGACGCCGCCATCGTAAACGTCGCCTTGCCGCACATTCAGCGTGCGCTCGGTTTCTCGGGCAACGGCCTGGAGTGGGTCGTCACCGCCTACGCGGTGACGTTCGGCGGCCTGCTCCTGCTCGGCGGGCGCTCGGGCGACCTCCTTGGTCGGCGGAGGATCTTCATCGCCGGGCTGCTGCTGTTCTCTGCCGCCTCGCTGTTCGGCGGGTTCGCCAGCTCGGCAGCGTGGCTGCTCGCCGCCAGGGCCGCGCAGGGCGTTGGCGGCGCGATGATCGCGCCTACCGCGCTCGCCCTGATCACCACCACATTCCCCGAGGGGGCACAGCGGAACCGGGCAATGGGCGTCTACGCCGCGATGAGCGGTGGCGGTGCGGCACTCGGGCTGATCGCCGGAGGATTGCTGACCAGCTACCTCTCCTGGCGCTGGGTGCTCTTCGTGAACGTGCCGATCGGAATCGCCACGGCCGTGCTGGCCAGGTACGTGCTCGCCGAGTCGCAGCGACGGCGCGGGCGCTTCGACCTGCCCGGCGCCATCACGAGCACGGCCGGCGTGGCGCTGCTCGTGTACGGCTTGTCCAATGCCAGCACCGACCAATCAGGCGTCTCGCACTGGGCCGACACCAAGGTTGTGCTGTCCCTGGCCATGGCAGCGGTGCTGCTGGTGAGCTTCGCCGTGATCGAATGGCGCAGCAGCCACGCCCTGATGCCGCTGCGCATCCTGGGCGACCGCAGCCGCACCGGCGCCTACCTGGTGATGCTGTGCCTGGCGACCGCCATGTTCGGCGTGTTCTTCTTCCTCACGATCTTCGTGCAGGAGGTGCTCGGCTACAGCGCCCTGCGATCTGGCCTGGCGTTCCTGCCCTTCGCCACGATGATCGTGGTGATGTCGGGGATCGTCTCACAGCTGATCAGCCGCATCGGCGCCAGGCCGCTCATGGTGGCAGGAGCCGCGGTCACGGCGACCGGCATGTTCCTGTTCTCGCATATCAGCGTCCAGAGCACCTACCTGTCCGGCCTGTTCGGCCCGATGCTGGTGACCTCGGCGGGCCTCGGGATGCTCTTCGTGCCGCTGTCGCTGGTGGCGCTGAGCCGCGTCAGGGCCGAGGATTCAGGAGTTGCCTCCAGCCTGCTCAACACCGGCCAGCAGGTCGGCGGCGCGATTGGCCTGGCCGCGCTCGGCACTGTCACCTGGTCAGCCGTCTCCGGCAACATCAAGCAGCAGCTCGCCGGTGCCGCGGCAGTCGCCGGGCGGGCTGGCCTGCAAGTGCCGGCCAGCGGCACCCGCGGTGTTGTGCCGGCCGCGATCGTCCATCACGCCCTGGCGACGGGGATCTCGCGCGGCTTCGGCGTAGCCGCCGGTATCGCGCTGCTCGCACTCGCGATCGTGCTCGCTTCGATCAGGATCCGGCGCGAGGACCTGGCTGGCGCGCCAGGGGCGGCACCGAGCCAGATTCCTGATCACGATCCACAGATCCGGCAGGAGGAACTCGTCGAAGTACGCGTCCTGAGCTGACAGCGATGCCGCCGCCGTTTCCGTCCCGGCCGACCTGACTCTCTGGTCGGCCGGGGCGGGCCGATGTCGCCGATCCGCTCCCGCTGACTCGCGTCCATCCCCTGGTCCGCGACACGAGCTGCCTGACCGCCCGCGAGATAGAAGCACTACAGCACACAACGGCGGACCGGCCGTCAGCAGCACCTGCCCCTGGATAGGCCCGCTGGCAGCCAGCCAACCGCCGGCGCAAGCCCAGACGCCGGGCGATCAGAGACTGAAACCGCCTGCCGTGTTCTCATCGTCCGCCCGCAGTCTGACCGGCGCGAACTTGTCGGTGTTCACCATCCGCAGAGCGCGGGATCAGACTCACTCGCCGGCGGGATCGCGGGCCCCGCGCACCGTCATGACCGTCATCCCGAGGGTGAAGACCAGCGCGGCGCAGATCGCGGCGCCGAGGTCGTGCGGTGGCCGGGCTGGCCAGATCCAGGGTGTGGTCAGTGCTGGACCGTGCCACTGGGTGTACAGCCCGTAGGCGCCGACCACCAGGTAGCCCGCTGGACCGGCCCAGGCCAGGCCGCCGCCGAGAGCGGCGGCGCACAGCAGGCCGATGCCGGTCATCCCGGCCAGGTTGCGCAGCACGTCCAGGGTGCCGCCCGCCAGGTGCGCCCCGGCCCCGGCGGCGGCTAGCGCGCCTGCTGCGGCTGCGGTCAGCGCCAGCGCGGTGGCCAGCCGCAGGAACGGCAGCCACCGGCCGGTGACGCGTTCGGGCTCGCCGATCGGGCTTGCGGTGGTGATGGTGATGGCGGCTGCGGACCCGGCCTCGAACACCAGCGGCAGCTGCAGCGCGCCATAGCTGTCCCAGTGCCCGATGAGCGTGATCCTCAGCCCGATGGCGCAGGCCGCTATCGCCGCTATGGCCGCCGGAACCCGTCGGCTGGCGGCGTGCAGCCGCAGCAGGCGCGTTCCCGACCGCGGCGGCCAGGCTAGCGGCGCCTGGCGGTCCGGTGCTACTGCTGTCGGCACCTTGCGTGCCGTGCCGGCGGTCATGGCAGTTGCGCCAGGGTGATCCGCCCGGCCCGCAATGCGGCCAGGTGCTGCACCAGCCAGGCGTGCCTGGCCGCCGGCGGCAGCTCGGCGAACCGCCGGGCCGCGGACTGTACGGGTACCGGCAGCGGCACTGTCACGTTCGGCCGTTGCATGCCGGGAGCAGGTGGGGGGGCCTGGGGCAGGCCGGCTGACATCCTCAGCGCTGCCGCGACCGCTCGCTGCGCCCGGGTGGCGCTGGGGCCGTCGCCGATGACGCTGGCCACGAGGGCGGGCCCGGTGCTTGATCGCACCGCGGCGGCCAGTTCACTGGTGGTCATGGCGGGTGCTGGTAGCTGGTCGGGAAGAAGCAGGCGGAACACCGGCGGTGTGCCGCTGATGGGTCGGCCAGCCAGGCTGACACTGACGAAGTTGCCTTTGCCCTGCTGGTAGGTCGCTGCGGCCTGGCTGATACGGGCCGGGGCGCCAGGCAGGCCAGCTATCTCGTTGAGTACCGGTGTGAGGGCGCTCGCTGCGGCAGGCAGGTAACTGGTGTCGGCGGGGTTCAGGCATACCGGGATCGCGGTGTGGCTGCAGGTCGGCGTGTAGCGGATCGGCCGGTCGTTAGCCGTATCATGCAGGGCCGGGATGGCGATCATGCCATGGTCGTCCAGCCTGCCGGTACCGGCCAGCGCGACGGCCGTGCCGGCCGCCAGCAGCCCGGCCGTGGTGATGACCGCGGCGGGCCTGCGCAGCCATCCCCCGCCCGGGCCTTGAGGTAGCGCCACGGCTCCCAGCACCGCCACGGTGAGCCCGGTAAGGAACATCACCTGAGCGATGGGCAGGTCGGGAAGGTAGGGGTAGAAGGTCCCCGCGCCCGCGTCGGGCCCGATGTCCCAGGGGCCAGTGACCAGCGGCGAGATCTGCCAGTACGACTGGCTGCCGTGGATCAGCTGGGTGCTGAGCGCGAGCGCGAAGAACACGGCGACCGCGGCCACCGGTGGGGTCAACCGGCTGGGGACCAGCGTCCCGGCGGCGAACCCGAGCGCGGACAGGGCCGGCAGGCTCGCGGCGGCGACCGCGGCCGGCCACCACAGCGGCCCGCCCCAAGCAGCCTGCTGTGCGGTTGCCCCATACAGAGCGGCCACACAGCCCAGGTAGCCCACCATGGCCCAGCAGGTGGTGGCGGCCCAGGTGGAGAGCTGGCGGCCGCACCGCGGCCGGGCGGTGATCGCCACCAGGTCAGTGGTGTGACGACGAGCTTCCCGTGACCCCATCCACGCTGCAGCGCCGGCCACCGGGCATGCGAAGGCCACCAGGGCACCGCTTTGCATGCTGGTGGCGCGCAGGTTCCACAGCGGCGGCATGGCCATGGCCTTGCGGTAGGTGGTGAACCAGAACAGCGCGGCGGCCGCCGGCAGCATCCACAGCATCGCGTTGCGGCGCAGTTCCAGGCGCAGCAGCCGCGCCGCCGCCGGCAGGTGCCCGGCTATGGCTTGCGCTGGCCGGGAGGCGGCCAGAGCACGCACGGCGGTCATGACCGCGCCCCCGCGAGGACTGCGCTGTACCCGCACTCCAGCGGCGCATCGCCGACGGAGTATCCCTCGCCCCGTGCGGTCAGGTCCGCTGGCGTGCCGTGAAAGACGATCATCCCCCGGTCCATCAGGGCGACCTGCGTGCAGGCGGCGCCGACGTCCTCGACCAGGTGTGTGCTGACCACAATGGTGGCGCGCTGGCCAAGGTCGCGGAGCAGGACCCGGAACGCCATCCGCTGCTCGGGGTCCAGCCCGGCCGTTGGCTCATCCAGCAGCAGCAACTCGGGCTCGTTGACGATCGCCTGCGCGACCCCCACCCGGCGCAGCATCCCGCCGGACAAGGCCCGCAGCTTCGTCTTCGCCTTGCCGCCCAGCTCCACCCGCTCGATCGCCACCGCGACCGCTGCCGGTATCCGCGCCGCCGGAACCTCCTTCAGCAGCGCGAAGTACTCCACGAACTCCGCGACCGTGAAGCCTGGGTAGTAGCCGAGGTTCTGCGGCAGGTAGCCGAGCCGGCGCCGGATCTCCCGCCGCGGGCCGTAGGAGCCGGGATCGCGGCCGAGCAGCCGCAGCGTGCCCGAGGTCGGCCGGATTGCCGTGGCCATCACCCGCAGCAGCGAGGTCTTGCCCGCACCGTTGGGGCCCAGCAGCCCGAGCACCCCCGGGCCGGCTTGCAGGTCCACCCCAGCCACCGCCATGGTCCGGCCAAACCGCCGGGTCAAACCGGTGATCTCGACGTTCATGATCGCCTCCTGGAAAGGGGTTGGATACAGCGCGCCACGCGATCAGCAAGCAGCACGGCTTAAGGCTGCCCCGGCGGGCGCGGTGGGTCGTCACGCCACGGAGCCGAATCTGCGGTCATACCACGCAGGTAGGCCAGCCTGTCCCGGGGCCGACCTGATACCTGGGTATGACAACGCTGGCGTGATGAGCGGGGCGGCCCTGGCGGCCTACCCTTGGATCGTGAAACGGATGCCCGGCATCCCCCTGGCAGCCAGCAGCGCCCGAGCGGCGGCACACGTCGTGGCCAGGCGGGCGTGGCACGTGCTGGTCCAGGTGCTGATCGGCCCCGACCCGCCCTCAGCGTGGCGATGGCGTTCACCGCAGCAGCGGCGGGCTGGATACGCCGCGCTCGCGGTGGTCACGCTCGCGCTCTGCGCCGCTAACCTGGCCGGGATCGCGACGCCGGGGCAGTTGCTACTGGCCGTGCCGGTGGTGGCGCCGCTGCCGCTGGCAGCCCGGTATCCGATGCTGGCCTGGCGGATCGGGTGGCTGGCACTGCTCCTGGCCCCGCTGGTACCTGCCGCCTGGCGGGGAGGCTGGCCGTGGGGGCCGGGGCAGATACTCGCCCTGCTGGGGGCGTTCTGCCTCGCCGGGATCCGCCGGCAGCGGCCGGAACTGTGCTGGATGTGGGCGCTGACCCTCATCCCGTGGTGGCTGTGGCTGGCCGCCGGCGTGCCGGACCTGAACGGCCCGGCCAGCGCCACCGTCGTCTTCACCGCCGCGGCGATCGCGGTGGACAGCGCCGGTTCCCGGCTGCGCGCCCACCGCGCCCTGGCCGCCCAGACCGAACGCGCCGAGGATGAGCGGGCCCGGGGGGCCGTGCTGGAGGAACGCACCCGCATCGCGCGGGAACTGCATGACGTGGTCGCCCATCACCTGTCGCTGCTCGCGGTCCGGGCCGAGAGCGCGCCGTACCGCCTCCGCGACCTGGACGAGCCAGCCCGAGCAGAGTTCGGCTCGCTGAGCGAGGTGGCGCGCGAGGCGCTGACCGATATGCGGCGGCTGCTCGGCGTGCTGCGCCACGACCAGCCCGCCGATCTTGCGCCACAGCCCGAGCTGGCGGACCTGCCCTCGCTCGTCGATACCGCCCGGCAAGCCGGACTAGCGGTCGAGCTTTCCGTACCCCCCGCACTGGACCGGGTGCCATCCAGCGTTGGCGTGTGCGCGTACCGGATCGTGCAGGAATCGCTATCCAACGCCAGCCAGCACGCCCCCGGAGCCGCGGTCACCGTGTCCGTCGACCGCGATTCCGGCGCGGTCTTGTTGCGGGTGGCCAACGGACCTGGCGGATCGGCCGGCCCGTCCGAGAACAACCACGGGCCCGGTCACGGGCTGACCGGCATGCGCGAGCGGGTGGCGCTGCTCGGCGGCTCGCTGTCGGCCGGATCATCGCCGGACGGCGGCTTCGTGGTCTTTGCAGTGCTCCCCCTCGGCCAGACGCCATGACCGCCGGCGCGTCGGGGGGCTGCGGTGTGACCATCCGGTGCCTGATCGCCGACGACCAGGCGGTGGTTCGGGAGGGCTTCGCCGCGATACTCGGCTCCCAGCCGGGCCTGCTCGTGGTCGGCCAAGCCGCCGACGGCGCCGACGCGGTCCG
>WNFX01001285.1_pt1 | contig 26446 bp, 16 predicted proteins | sample 5400111 | NCBI WGS metagenome assembly WNFX01 (sample SAMN13153363, study PRJNA577476) | soil metagenome | isolation source: 40 cm soil or saprolite under grassland replicate 1 | place: USA:California | collected 2016-06-15
GAGGGCGTTTCATAACTGGGAATCCTCCCAAAGATGAGCTAAAACTCGTTTGGGAGAACGGATGAGATCAGGACGGTGAGCCTGCCAGGCAGCTAAACCGACGATGATGGAGGCGGTATAGGTTAAAGCCACTTGCCGCACGATGGTCGACCAGCCCGAGTAAGGAGGTCGTTGCAGACGGAAGAAGAGGAAAACCCGTCCAAAGAAGCGTTCAATGGAACTGCGTTTGCCCAATTCCTCTTTGGTCCAGGTGGGTGGCAAACACGAACGGTTCTTTTGCCGCTTGGGATTCCAGGGAACGACAGCAATGGCTCCCAGCGTGCTGTGAATCCAGTGGATGAGTTGCAGGCCCCAATAGGCGGCATCCAGGCGAATGATGTGCGGACGAATGCCATAGAGACGAACGGCCAATTCTAAGAGCGGGCGAGCAAAGAGGGCATCATGTCTGTTGGCAGGAAAGAGTAGGAAATGCACGGGCAAGCCGGAGCCGCGGCAGAGCAAGGTATGGACGCGATAGCCACACAGCAGAGGGCGAGGATGGTGTGCGGGAGCATGACCAGTGGCCGCGTCGGGATCGGTTCTGCGCCAAGCTAGAATGGGAGCACTATCGATAATCAGATCGTGAGCGCCGATCAGATGGCCACGCACGGCACGCCAGACGGTGAGCACGAAGAGCGTCTCAAAAGGAGGGGCTCCTGCCGCGGGGCAAGCCACAGGCCAGGGCCAGAGCAGGCCAACTCTCGAGCCATTCATGCACATCCTGATAGGAAAGTCGCCAAAGCGTTTTGAGCAAGGCGATCAGCAGGAGCGACTCTTCGCGGTAGGTCCGTGGCCGACCGCCTGCACCTTTAGGTAACGGCGGCGAACAGTGCCGATGGGCCACTTGAACAGCCAGGCGGCATAAGGCCAGCAGATGCAAGGTCTCGATTAAGGCGAGAGCATTGATGTGCAAAGCACGAGCATGCTGGGCTTGAGCTTGGACTTCTCGACGGTGATATGATGGGGGCGGGACTGGTGCCTGTTGATTGCAAGTTGAAGGCATCATCGACTGACTCCTTTGACGAGGGAACTAGCCTTGTCTGGAGTCAGTTTACCCGACTTTTAACAGTTAGGAAATGCCCTCGAAGTGATTCTGTTAAACAACAGGTGTATCATGGGAAAATGGAAAAAAGATGCAAGTTCGTCCCCACATGTGCACATGGAACCTTCAAGAGAGAACGGTGCCGTTTCTCTTTTGAAGTGTGTGACCTCATACTACTCTGTGAAAGATTGAAATCGTTCGTGTTGCTACTCTGATCTATCTCCAGGCGAGCTATGGGTGCAGGGCATCTCTTGGAAAAAGAGAAGGAGAGATAGGTATTGAGGGCGAAATAAGAAAAAGCAGCACAGGAGTTGAAAGAGGACAACCAATGCGCGTCTGGATGGTGCCGCGAAGAGTTCCTCTTCTGACGAAACTATCCAGATGCGGCTGCCTCGGGGGACGTGAACAGATCAGGCGTCACGCTGCACCTGCATCGCCGAGACCTGTTCGCGTTCAAGAGCACCGGATGAATCCAGCGAGGCGAAGTAATCCATGAGCAGGCGGTGCGCAAACATGTAGCCCCCTCCCACCCGACGCAGCAGGATGCGCTCCGTCGCATAGTCCAGGAAGGCGATATAGTCGTTAGGAATCCTTTCTAGATGATGCAGGATCCGCAAAAGAATTTGCTGTTGGATATAGGTAGCTCCTCCAAAGCGCAGCCCGACGAGCAGCCCGACGAGCAGCCCGACGAGCAGCCCGAAGACCAGTCCGCCGAGCAGCCCGACGAGCAGCCCGACGAGCAGCCCGACGAGCAGCGCGCCGAGCAGCCCGACGAGCAGCGCTACACGGATGGCATTGTGTACAGAGCGTTTCATACCATCATTTGGCCTGAGGAGCAAGTGTGGATCGATCAGATCACCTGAGAGCCCGCTGAGCAGCGCGCCAAGCAGCGCGCCGAGCAGCGCGCCGAGCAGCCCGAAGACCAGCGTGCCGAGCAGCCCGACGAGCAGCGCGCCCTCCAGTCCGACGACTAGCCCGCTGAACAGCCCGACGACTATCCCGCCCTCCAGCCCGACGAGCAGCCCAACGACCAGCGTTTGGAGAACGCCTTTTCTCATCTTATTCCATGACCAGTGTACTGTTTCAGCGGGAGAAACACCGAACAGCCCGACGAGCAGCGCGCCGAGCAGCGCACCGAGCAGCCCGAAGACCAACCCGGAGGGCAGCCCGACGACTAGCCCGCTGAACAGCCCACCGACCAGCGCGCTGAGCAGCCCGACGAGCAGCGCGCTGAGCAGCCCGACGAGCAGCCCGAAGATGATGCTGGTGATCCGCTTCCATCGTTTTGTTGGGAGCCAATTCTCGTGTAGACGTTCTATATAGAATGTGGTGAGGTTGTGTTCCCTCATTTGAGTGGCCAGCCACGTTAACCACTGGGTCGTCTGGTCATGGGGATACCGATGTGTTGTTCCCCGACGGGCCAGCATACGCTCCACATACTGCTTGAAGATGTGTTGTTGCAGAGTCTCGATCGACCCTTTGCCGGTCAGATCTTTTGCTGGTATCCCTTGATAGGTCAATGTCAAGATACCCAGTATCAACGGTGTTGTCACGAACTCCTGCAGGCCCTTATTAATCGCAATGGCATGTCGAAGTGAGGCAACGGCTTCACCGAGGTGCTCGAAATAAGTATCCACTTGCGCTATGGTCAACGGCTGAATCATCACGGCTCGTTGTATGATGAGCGGCTCAGCCAGGGCATCGTATTCGCTTCGGCGACTACAGACAACGAGGGGAGAGAGAGGATGTTCCCGGCGGTAGGCATTGATCGCATGAAGACACCTCTGGCGATGCTCTCCCACAACCTCGTCAAGCCCATCAAGCAGCGGAATGATCCGACTATGGGCCACCCATTGTTCGGCGAGCGGGCGGGGAACAGAATATTTCGTGTGGAGCTCCTCAATTAGCCAGGTGGTCACCGTCTCCCGCTTCGTGGCCCAGGACGAGAGCTGAAACACCACGGGGAGACGCTCGTGCTCATCCTCCTGCGCTCGCGTCAGCAAATCCCGCGCGAGTTCAAGCAACAGCGTCGTCTTGCCTGCACCAGGCTCCCCTAAAATAAGCAGTTCCCCATCGGAGGCATCATAGACAGAGGTCACGCGGGTTCCTGCAGGAAGCGGACGCGCCGGAAAATTCGTTTCCTGCACCTCCAGCTTCCAGGGGTTGGCGACAGCACGCGGTTCCTCATGGAGTCCCAATTCGATAAACATGGCCTGCTGTAAGGAATGGTCCAGAACCCCCTCTATCCAGATGGCACGGACGCGCTTGAGCATGCGTTCGCGGTTTTGACGATCATGCATGGACAGCGAAGGGGCAACAACATGCTCCCGCTGCTCAAGCGCATGACAGATCCCTTCGGTAATCTGGCGGAATGCGGCATCATGAGTGGGCTGCTCGGTGACCGGAATGCCATCACGCGGCAAGCACTGCAGGTGTGCAAACGGCGCGCCCGACCAGTACACCGGGCGCAGGATGATCGGAAGGACCCGGGCCGTTCCCTGCTTGTGGTGCTCCAGCGCACGCTGCATTTCGACCTGGTAGCAATAGTCGGAAGCCAGAAAATCCGGGCTGATCAGCAGGAGAATAAGCGAGGCCTCCTCCAGATGCTGGTCGATCGTTCCTTTCCACTCCTGTCCGGCGAGAATCTTCCGATCATGCCAGCTCGCAACGAGGCCCTGGCGCTGCAGGAGCGTCAGGTGTTTTTCCAGCTCATCTCGCAGTGCTTCATCCTCATGCGCGTAGGAATAGAAAACTGTAACTGGTCCTGCTGTCCGTGGCATGCGACAATATATCCTCCGACTCCCAACGTTCCTGTGTGAATGAAGAGATCTTTGCTGATTATAGCATACATGGGAATATAATAATCTAGGAAGAATACAGGCACAGAAGAATGCTCAACAAACAAGTGAACACTGTTGAGAGTGGAGGCGAGAGGCAAGGTTATAAGATGACGAGATCGTTTTTTAATTACCCTATTTCCCCCCTCTATTCTATCAGAAGTTCTGCTCGCTGTCACCTCTTTTGATCCCGATTGCCAACCAGCTTTTTGATCAGCGTTTTTCAAACGATTCGGCAAAAAAATTTGAAATGGCACATGATTCGGTGGACAAAAAGATGCTACATATTATTAAATGATAATCTGAGCAAGGCGTTTTCAAGGCAAACGTTGCAAGATAGATATATACCCGCAAATTTGTGGGTATATCAGGTTACATAGAATCTTTTGAGACTTTTTTTACTCTTCAGAAGAGTCATCCAAAAAGTCGTCTGAGGAATGATCAAGTTGATCTTGATTCAACTCATCATCGCCTGAAGTTTGAGAATTTTCCAGATTTTCTCTCTTCTCCCCAGGAGCATTGGAAGGAGGTAAAAACGGCTGTATCTGCCGCAAAAATTGCTGCGCCTGCTGTATCTTTCGGTTAAATTCGTCAGTACCACCTAACAAATTGACCATTTGTTGCACTGCTTTACGATGTCTCTCTATTGCCTGTATCGTTGCAAGAGTTGGGTACAAGTTAGAGCTGGGGAATAAGTCAGGACTGGGGTACAGATCAGGGCTCGGGTACACGTGTTGCTTTACTTCCTGTATCCTGTTCTCTCGCACCTCTTCAATAGTCTTTTCCTGTACTTGTAATTGTAAGAATTCTTGTGCTTTCTGAATAAAATTATCAGAAGTATACATGTAGAAAAGAACATTTGCTTTCTTTCGCATCTCTTGCCGCAATTCAACTCTTGGACCTACTGTTTTCCCGTGTATTCGTTGCCACCAATCTTCCTTAACATCATCTACAACTAAAATAATTGGGCATTTTTTCTGTTTCGCATACTCGATAATCTGGAACCAGATAATCACATCTCCAAATTTGTTTGCTGGATTGTCCGGATCGTCATTTTGATCGATTGGGTTCTTGTTTGCATCCTTATAGCCTGGCGGCATTTTCTGTGTATACCGCTTCTCAAATTCAGGCGCCAACTGAGCCATAGCTTCATCTGAATATGGGTCGCCAATTTTTCCCGTAAAGAGTTTATCAAGCCGCTCAAGTAATAGGTCCTGACCCATAGGATCGGGATGCTGAGCACGAGCCTTCTGTAACGCATCCTCTAAAGCTTGTTTCGCTTGTTGAAAGATAGCTTGAAGCTTCTCCAGGTCTGCAAAAAAATGACCGCGTTTCCCACATTTCTGCACTATCTCCTTTGTGAATTTCTCTTTAACAAAATCGTCAAACTTACTAACTAAGCCAAATATCCCGTTCTGATCATCAATCACAGAAATACGGGTTTTTGAGAATTCCAGGCCGACCTGGTAGGGAAGCCAGATGCGCTGCTGTAGCCTCTCAATGATGTAAAGCAAGTCATCACGTGTGCTAGCAGTATAACGATAAAGATTGAGCAAGACGTTGGTATCGAAAACAAATGTGGCTTCTTGCCATAAACGTGAAAATTCATCGTTAGAGGGTCTATAGTATTCTCCAAATAGCTCACGCATGCGCTTCTTTTTTCCTTGAAGGGTGATTGTAGTATTGCTCCTTCACTATACTTCATATAATAGAAGTAAGCCAAGAATCTAGTACTTTTATGATTTCCTACCTGGAGTAGCAGTGTTGGGAACGTGAGAAAACATCGTGTTATCACCGAAATGCTTGCTCTTTTGCACTCAAGTAGGGCCAGAGGGCCAGGATACATGCAAAAACCTATCATAGCGCCATCGTTCGTGATATCCTCATAAGTATGAAGAGACAAAACCTTCAGATAGCTGGAAAACAAGATGCCTTACGCCAGTTTAAGCTGCAACGGGATAGCTTTAACGAGCGACTCATGCACCTCTTACGCAAGAATTTAGCCGAAGCGAAGGCAGATGAAGACGCCGAGCGAGACGACCCAGAAGCGCAGCGTTACCACGCCGCACGCGCCTTTACCCTGCAAAAGCAGATCGATGCGCTTACCGTACAAACTCTTTCTCCTCTCAGGTAATCGTCTCTGATTGTCAATGCTGATCCACCGCGTAAGAGGCATAAGAGGTAGAAGTGGTCCGTTTTTAGGACATTCATGTGCTGTGATAGGTTTTTGCATGTATCCTGGCCCTGGCTCAAGGTCTTTCTCTACCTTTCAGGCGTTTCACTCCATACTCAGGAGAATCAGCGTAGGTGAGCAGGAGCGCGATCAGCTGGTCCACGCTCATGCATTGGACTTCGCCGAGCAGCCCTAAACAATGTTTGCGCCGCTGCCAGTAGATGCAGGCTACGTAGACCGGATTATCCGGGTGCAGTCGCCGCAAGCTCAATTTCCAGCCATATAAGCCAACGATTAGGCGCATATCATCTTCGAGCAGCATAGGAGGTCCTTTCTTGAGACAAATGTGTGACGATGGAGGGCACAATGAATGCCTCCATCGTACAAAGGGAAAAAGAAACTGTTACGATCGTCAACAACTCAAGAACTTGCATACGTATACTCTCTTTCATGGTCGCCGCACGCCCTTTCCACACAAGAGCTGGTATCTGTACCAGTCAGAGCGGCATTCCAACAAGACGGTCACCTGGGGTGAGCACACGCGCAAGTACAGAGACACACGTTCTTCCATACAGGCAGGAATGCCGTTTGATCAGGGTGATTGCACGAAGCAAAAGGTGAAAGAAACGCAAAGGGACCACTCACCAGGGCGATGAATGGTCTCTTTAGAAGGGAAACGGTAAAAAAGGCAAGAGCGGGCGAAATGGCCCTACAGAGCACGAATCCTTGCCACGCTAGTCATATGCCCATGGGTATACGTGGCGTTCGTCCGTATCAGAAGAAAGTGTCCATTCGAGCGCATGCAGGCCGCCGATGAGCCGTTCTTTTTCCTCCTTGAGGAAGAGCAGTTCCTCAAATTCTTCGCCGGCGGTTGCCTTCTCTATCTGACTATTGGTCTGCTGCAGTGCCTGCTGATAACTCTCTAATTGTCGTGTAACTTCCTGTTGTGTTCGCATACTTCTCTCTTTTAGCGAAAATCGACGCTGCGTGATTTGGATCGGCGTGAGCGACCTGGTGTGCCGACGGCGAGCGAGATCGAGAGCGCCGTTGCTTGCTTGAGGGCCTCGGCGTGCTGCGCACATCCATAAAAGGAACGCTCCTGCACACTTTGATCGTCAACCTGGAGCCGCAACGTGCGCACCACTGCCGTCCCATTCACGTTTCGGCTGCAGCCGGGCCAGTCGCAGGGATAGTCTTGCGCCAGCTCCTCTAACGAGGGTTGCTCCTCTGTATAGTCCTGGAAGGCGCGCTCAATCACGCCCATCATCGCGGCCTCCGTCCTGATTGTCTCGATACGCTCCAGTCGGCCAGCAGGTCCGCGCTTATAATATTCTCCCTGCCCAATGATCTGCTTTTTATAGAGGGCGACCACCAGCACGGGCGACTCATCAAGCAAGTACTTAATGGTCTGAAACGCACGTTGGAGGGTTGTGGCCTCGCTCATGTGCCACCAGCCTCCCCGATCTTTCCGGTAGAGATCCAGGGAAAAGTGTTTGTCTGAGGTCCAGACGGTTGGGAGTTGTTCTGGTGACTTCTCCATTCTTGCGCCTTCTTTCCGCTTTAGGGAGAAAACAGTGGTGTTCTATTCCTTTTTACCACCTGGGTCTGTCGAATAGAGCCCCAAGAACCAACAATGCAAGAAATGCCAGTGAGCCGAAAATGTAGATCGTGGCCACGATAAGCCCGCCTGAATGTGTGAAGCTGTACCAGGCCATGAGTCCGAAGAATACCGCGATAGGTGAGCATATCCACAAGCGCAGGTTATTGCGTCTGCGGTAGTTCTTCATGTAGACCTTGACGTTATGCTCTAGGATCTTCTCGCCCTCCTCGAGGACTTCTTCGCAAAAGCGCCGCGTGCGCTGCGTTGGCTCTTCTGGGAGGGAATAGGCATCGACCTCGCACGCACCCCCGAACCGTTGAGTGCCGGGATGCTCTCCCGGTTGCAGACGCTATGGGAGTGGTGCCTGGCCGAGCTGAGTCGACAGCAGGGGACAGTTGATGCGGGAGAACTGGCCCCGTTCCGGTGGTGGTTCAAGTCGGGCAAATTCCCTGTCGAATGGTCGTTGCGGCAGTTGGAGGCAACGCTTCAGCTGCATGGGACGGTCGATGCCCCCGCCACAATGGCGGAACGCCTGGCCGAACTCAGCGAAGCCGCGCCGTGCCGCGCCGTCCGGTGCCTTTCCCTCCTGCCCCCTGCAACCCGTGACGCACGGAAACCGAGCGACTGGCCGCAGCAGGTACGCGTGATCCTGAGCCGCGCATTGTCCAGCGATAACGGCGAGGCTCGACAACTTGCCATTGAGGTGGTCCATCGCCTGGGCGCACAGGGAGAAGACTACCGGGACGTGCTAGAGCAAGCCTTACCTACTCCGACTGCCGAAAGTTTGTAGTTTTGCAGTACATAGCTATGAAATAAGAATCGTGCTTGAAGAAGGCCGTTCTCTCCGGCCATGGAGGGAACTGCAAGTCCTACGATTCTTGACATTCCGTTCTAACGTGAGATACTGTCGAGAACGAAACCAGTAGCTAAAGGAAACAATGCCGCATGGGAAAAACAGTAACCGCCTCCAAGTTCTCGGAGTGGAAAGGCCTCGACAGAATCGGCCCGATGGTGCATAGCATGCCGAGTATCTTTCGGGAGATCAGCAAAGATGATTTCGGCATCGATGGCGAAATCGAGATCGTGGCACCGAAGGCCAGTGGAGAGGGGTTTGAAACGACTGGCGGCATCATTAAAGTGCAGTCGAAGTCAGGGGCGAGCTACATCAAGCAGAACAGCGAGCAGTCCTTTTCCACTCCAGTTGAGCGCAACGATCTGGAAGCCTGGGTCGGCGCGAACGTACCCGTGATCTTCATCGTCTACCATCCCGAGGATGATGTGCTGTACTGGAAAGATATCAAGCTCTACGTGAAAACCACGTCCCTCGTGTTCCAGCCACCCCTGCGCATTGTCTTCGATAAGTCGAAGGACCTCTTTGACGAGACGTGCTACCCTGTGTTGTGCGCTCTAGCTGCGATTAGCCCACCGCCTATCTCCACCCTTGAGAAAGAGCGCCTCTACTCGAATCTGCTGCTCGTGAAAAGTTCCCCACGACTTCTGACGCAGGCGAGTACAGCCTACGGCCATATGCGGGAGGTTCGCGAGCAACTGAAAGGGTTTGTTCCGCCGTTCTGTATCACTGGAGGGCAGCTCTACACCCTCTCCGATTTGCGCAACCCGCAATGCCCGTTGCGGCTTTTCTGTGATACCACTACCATCCGGGATTTGCCCACCGCGCGCTGGATCGAAGAGGCACAGGGGGCGAACGATTACATCTTCTTGCTCAATCAGCTGCTCAGTGCCCATCTTCGTCGCAACGGCCTCTACTTTCAGCATGACCTGCACCGGCACTACTTCCCTCGCCGGGACGAGACAAGCGAGGAGTTCAAGCACGGGTGGCTAAGTGTCCGCACTGGCCATACCGCGTATCGCGCGGTCGCCAAGCACTATCGGTATGGAAAAGAAAGTTACTGGCGTCACCTCGCCGCGAAGTTCGCGTTTAAGCGCTTCGGCAGCTTATTGTGCTTGCAGATTCTCCCCAAATACTTTTACACCTCCGATGGGCAGACGCCCTATGACACGACAAAGGTTGGAGCAGCCACCACCAGAATCAAGGCAGTAGAGCACAACATCAATGTGCTCAACCAGGTCTTGTTCTGGGCGGATTTCCTCTCTGAACGCAGCCCAACTATTGAACTGCGGCTTGACGGCAGAACTCTGATGGTCATCGAGAAGGAACCGTTATCTGGGATAGCCCCGTTCGCTATCGTGAGCGACCCAGCCGTCTACGACGAAACAGAGCTAGACAATCAACCAACGCTCTTTGATCTTTGGGAAGGAACGAACGAGGAAGACGATGACTTTTACGCTTGAGCATCTGGAGGAACCTTATCTGCAATTCGGTGCCTATTTTGAGCATCAGGATTGTAAAACGGGGCTGGCAGAATACGGCCCGTTCGGGCAGAATATCGCGGGGCTGCATCCCTCCGAGATAAAGCTGGGGTTCATCGGCACGCGTGAATCTGTGGCAGGGGCAAAGGAGTGGGTCAGGGAATGCGGCTCTCCCATTGAGAGCAGCAACATCAAGGCCATTGGCGCTTCCTCCAGATATGCGGGCGCAACGCTCTTCGAGCTGCCGGAGCAGCGCACACGCGTCAACAAGATTCTCAATCGCGATTTCATCGGGTTCAACCGGGAGTCCTCATTCAACTGTTGCTTCCAGATCAACGACCGTTGGGATCGCTTCGTCACGACCAGAGACCTGGAAGTCCTACTGCGGATAGAAGACAAACAAAGGCGCATCTGGGAACTGGTGGAGCTTTTTGACAGCCAGATCGAAAGCCTGGCCACCACTTCTCCCGCCCCGACGATTATCATCCTTGCCCTCACACCGGAGATCGTTGAATATGCCGACTCTGTCCAGATTTCGGGAAACTATTACCTGAACTTCCGGCGCGCCATCAAAGCGAAAGCCATGCGTTGGGGCATTCCTCTGCAACTTTTACAGCGCAGAACAGTCCTGGGAACCGACCGGACGCTGCAGGAGAAGACGCTGCGTGCCTGGAATTTCTGTACGGCGCAGTACTACAAAGCTGATGGCATTCCCTGGCGCACCATCAGCCTGCCGCGCGATACCTGTTTTATCGGGATCAGCTTTTACGTGGCACAAGACCTCGATGAAAAGATGACCATGCGTTCCAGCGTCGCACAAGCTTTTGATTACCTCGGTCAAGGGCTTGTGCTTCGTGGAAACCCTTTCCCCTGGAACACGCACACCGATGGACCGAGCCCCCATCTGACGAGAGAAGCTGCCTCTACTCTCATTCGAGACACGTTGAAAGCCTATGTGCAGGCCAATAGAGTACCACCGCGCCGCGTCGTCATCCATAAAACCTCGGAGTTCTGGGGAGCGGAGCATGGACAGTACAATGAACTCGATGGTTTCTACGAGGGCATTGATGCCGTGTACGCTCATCGAGAGATCGATCTCGTCTCGCTGAGGCAAACAGGCCTGTATCTCTTCCGCGAAGGCAAATACCCGCCGCTACGGGGAACCTATTGCGCACTGGAAGGGCAGCATTTCCTGCACACTATGGGCTTCATTCCCTACTTGAATACGTATCCGGGTGCCTATATTCCTGAACCCTGGCAAATTACCGATCACCATGGGGAAAGCGCTCCCAAAGAGCTGCTGCGCGAGGTCCTCGCCTTGACGAAGATGAACGTGAACAATTGCACGTTTGCCGACGGCGTTCCCATTACCTTATCCTTTTCGCAGAAGATCGGCGATATTATGAAGCATATTCCAGAGGATGGAAAAGTGCAGCCCACCTATAAATTCTATATGTGAGTTTCCGTGAGGGTGTGTGTTAGTGTTTATCGTCTCTATTGCAACCGAGATGGTGACACTTTTTTCCGGCGTAAACAACGGCATAGTGAATGCAGCTACAAGTTCACGTCCAGCGTGAAAAAGGTCTCCATTGCTCATTTCCTTTCGCACCGATGCTCCTACACCTTCATCCCTATTTGCGGAGGGTGGGCCAATGAAGGATCAGCCGGTGGCGGCTGTAGCATCGTCTGATATGGCGCACCAGTGTCAATTGCTTGTTTCAGTTTATCATAGATCTCCAAAATCACCCGTTTTATTCGGTACTCTCCATACTGTTTTTCATCTCTTTGCTTAATAGTTTGAAAGGTTTCCATTATATAATCCACATCGTCTCGCCTGATTTCATATAGATGAAAGTAAGCAGCATCGAGTTCGCACCGCAACAGGAAGCGCCGTTCCTCTTTCCAAGGGAATGGAGGGCCGTTATAACCGCAGTCATTAGCAAAGGGTTCCAGATCCCAGGCAGTATATGTAAGCTCAAGTGCACGTAAGCTAATCCAGTCAACAAGATTGTAGTTTATTGACCAAGGGCAAGGATTAGAGTAGGCAGTTGGGGGCAAGAAGGGTATTTGTTTGAGAATAAAGTAACTAAGATTAGGTCCCCCGACATTTTGTCTCAATATGTAGTCCGCGATGAAAGAACATAGATTCGATAGAAGGCAAAGGTATTCTCTTGCTCTAGCGTGAGAAGAAAATATAAGAGATAATGAGTCACTAGCCGCTATACCCGGTATAATTGCACCCACGAAAGTCCGATTTACATTTGCGCTCGCGATTCTTCGACAACTGAGAAACCAACGTGGAACATAAGAAAAGGCTCTCTCCACTTCGGTTGATAATACCCAGTTATTAGGTAAAGGATAAAGATCCGGGTTAGCAAGTTGTTCTGTAGAAAGTTCAGGTAATTTGTTGTGCGTAGGTTCTTTTGTAGATGCCCACTCATGGGTACCAAAACGATGATTGTATTGCCAGATCATTTTAGACTCATATAAAGGTAAATATCTTTTCTCATCCTTGTAAAAAATATTACCCTTGAGAGTCCAGCCATCAGATATTAATTGTTCACGAAGACGGAACAAATTTGAGTCATTCCCCATGTGAAACATCATAGAGAATTTGATTCCCCAAAGGTTCTCATCTGGAGTTCCTTCCTTGATAAGCACTGGTATGCGTGTATAGATGGACTTCATCAAATCAACATCACGCTTGTATCGGAAAACAGGACTTGTATGGGTATTAGGATTGAACAAAGCAATATCTTCAGCGGAGAGAGAAAAAAGCCTCTCTTTCGAGTTTAGATCTTCTGTATATCGAAGACCAAAAGCGAATTTTGCGTTGCTTATAAATGCCGAGCGTCCTGCAACTGTAAGCAATGCGAATTTCATACTGTGGAGAACACCCGGAAATAACATGGCTTCATTTTCGAATGCAAAGAGGCTAACAAGTGAACGGGACTCAACAAGATCTCTGAAAAAAAACTTGGTAGTATCGTCCGTGGCTATACCAGAAGGAACAATACAGCCGATTCGTCCGTCAGGCCCGAGAATAAGGCGCATTGTTTCAGCAAAGATTGCATAAGTGTTTATATCGCCCCTACCGCACAAAGAGTACCGTTCACTATGTCGTATGAGATGACTTTCTCCTTCAGCTTTGCGAAGGTCATCAAGAAATGTCAAGTATAAACTCGGGTCTTCGTGCATCAGGGCAGATATCATGCGCCGACGTTGAGCAGCATTGACAGCATTAGCGATGTCAGGACGGCGAGATATAAACCATTCTTTTTCTTGGATTTTGATACGCTCCCAGGGTGGATTCCCTACTACAAGATCAAAGCCACCTGACCAACTGGCTTGCTCATTTTCTGGCTGCTCATCTTTCATGGGCACCCTAAAAACATCAGGGAAGGCTAAATGCCAGTGGAAGAACTTGTATTGGTTGGCGAGGCGATCGATCTCGTCTTCCATCCACGCTGCCGTATTATACGGATTCTGCTCGATGTTGCGGAAAACCTCTTCGGTGATAGAGTAAGGAAATTCACGTGTTTTCTTCCAGACGAAGGTGGCACACCAGGCATTAGCCCATAATTTCCCAAACTTGTAAGTCCCAGATTCGACGAGCTTACCATAATACTCCTGCTTAAGACGTATCTCCTCCGCTGTATCATCGCTCATCTCTTCAAGTTGCATCATGCTCCTTGTCAGGTCTCCAAGGCGATCCCAAAGCTTCCCTTCGGGGTCGAAAAGGGATCGGTTCCCTTCACGCTGCTGCCTATTCCTCTTCCTGTACTCACTGCACAATTTTTTGTCGTCGCCCTCGATTGGCTCAAAAGCACTATCTGGGATACCATTAGCTAGTAGTGCGGGTGTAGCCCCCAAGAGGCTGTCGCCACACTGAATATGCTGTTCGAGGAATGAGAGTGGTTTTCCTGGCTCAATCGCTTCCATCCACAAATTGACCTTGCAGAGCTCAACAGACATGGGGTTGATGTCTACACCGTAGATACAGCGGCCAATAACATCGCGTAATGCTCTGCGTCGGGCATTCGGTGTTGGCTCCTCTTCGCCTGTGCGTACAGCAGCTAATCGTCTGGCGATGCGATGGGCGGCAGCAATGAGGAAGTGCCCACTGCCACAGGCGGGATCGCAGATTTTGAGATTGAGGATGGCTTTTTCCGGATCGGATTTAACGCAGGCTTCATCGAGGACAGGGTCGAGGGCGGAGTCGAGCAAGCAGATGATCAGGCTGGTGGGCGTGTAGTAGCTGCCGGTCGTCTTGCGCTCGTGGCCGCTGGCCGTGTCGAGTTTGAAGGTCGCCGTATCGATATGCAAGATGGGGTGAAGTTCGAGCAGCGATTCGTAGACACTGCCCAGCTCCTCTGGACCGAGATTGCGATAGTCCACGACGCGGCGCGTATGTCCATCGCTGGTGAAGGCGAGCGCGCGGATGGCATCGAGCAGGTCGCGATTGGCGATCTCGCCGTCTGCGAGGTCTGGAATGGCCTCGTGCGAGAAGAGAAGGCTATTCAAGGCGGGCAGACCAAGCTCAGGATAGCCACCGTCGCCTCCGAGTTTCTCCATCACGAGCCGAAGCCCGGAGAAGAGGTCGGAGTGGCGCGTGCCAAGGCGCTGCTCGGCCAGCCGCCGTAGCCGGGACATCGAGTAGTACAGCGTATAGCGAGTACGGGCGATCTCGGAAGCCTGGGGATGGAAGAGCATGTCGCGATCCTCGGCAACGAAGAGCACGATCAGCCGGTAGACGATACGCAAGACCTGGCGATAGTAGTCCTGTGTGCTGAGTTGCCCTCCTCGGAGCCGGTCACGGAGTTCGGCGTTGGCGGGTTGGGCGAGGAAGCCGCTGCCGAGAGCGGCAATGGCCTGCTCGACGCCGTCGCGCAAATGGTCGAGCACACGTGTGCCCTCCTTCTGAGCTGTGCGTGACCACCGTTCTAACCAGCACTCAAGAGCAGGTTCGGCCTCCACCCGCGATTCGTGGCAGAGCAGCCAGAGCAGCACAAAGTCGGCATAGACTTCGCCATCCATCATCTCTTCCAGGTCAAACTCGACGTAGGCCTGGCGCGTGATGCTCACGTTGTCGCGCAAGAGACGCAGGCCCAGGCCGTTGGAGACGAAGCCCCACAGGTAGTTGTCAGAGCGGTTCAACAGTTCCTGTACCAGGCTGTGCGGGCTGCTGCGGGCTGCCCCGGCAACCCCGCGCGTCATGTGATCGAGATCGACGCCGCAGCCGACGAGATGGATCGGCGTCTGCTGCCAGAGATGGGAGATCGGGTAGCTCTTGTCGCCAACTTCGACGTTTTTGGCAATGGGCAGGCGACCATACCCCAGTTCAGAGAATAGCGGCAGCAGCCAGCGCTCTCGCGTCAACGACGTTCCCGTCTCTCTTTCCGGAAGCCTCTCCATCGCGGCTTTGAAAATGGCCCACGCTCCCAGCAAGCGGTTCCAGGAGTGGTTAATGGCTTCGTTGAGGCGCTCCGTTTTGAGAAGGTGATAGGATTCGGGAGTCAGTCCCTCAAGAGCGGGATCCAGCAACGCAACACGCTGGAGCAGGTCCATCGGCAAAATCGCGCCTGAGCTTTGCACCGTGCTGAAGATGGTGTGCTGGCGTCTCTGCATCGCTTCCGTCCTCTCTATGCCATCGGTAAATAAATATAGATGCCCAGCACGTCGAGCGGCAACTGGGGTTCAACACGGTAGCGCACGCCGCGCTGCTGAGCGGCATTACGCACGCGGCGATGGGCGGCGAGCAGTTGCTCACCGCGCTCCCTGGCCATCTGGTCAAGATGCGGTTGCAGCACCTCGAACTGGTCGATCACCTGGTGTAGAAAATGGCTTGTTCGATCAGCGTCGACATTGGCGTCGGGTGCGGCCTCGAGAACCTCCTCAATCGCCTGGCCGTCACTCACCCATTCCGCATGCTGTGGAGCGCCCTCAAAGGCCAGCACCTGGCAGTCTTCAGCCAGCAATTGCCGCTCTTCTGTCCCGAGCGCGGTGATGATGTGGAAGCGCAGGCGCACCAGCAGCAGGGTGGTGCGGCGCGAGACGGCGTGCGTGCGGACGACGCCACAGCGACGCGCGACGGCTGTGCGCTCCTGTTCTGCCTGCAAGTCGAGGGCCGTGTCCATGACGTAGCTTGCCAGGCTCTCGACGATGGGGTGCGTGCGGCTCAAGTAGCGTTCTCCATCTCGCACCGGCAGTTCAAAACGCGCCTGGAAGTGGTCCTCGTGGCCGATGATATCACGCAGCCCGCGCGGCACTTCAGCCAGCTCAAAGCGGACGGCTCCGCTAGGTGTCTCGGAGATCACGGCTCGGCTGGCTTTGAATGCCTCGGTGGTGAATCGCCTGACATCCACGCCTGAGCCGATAACCGCCTGCATGGCCGCCAGTTCGGCGGCCACCTCATCCGCTTTGATACTTTCCTGGACAAACATCGTGCGCGAGCGCTTTTCTCGTTCAGATGAGGCATCCCACTGCTTAAACAGGTCTTCCCGAAGGCGCTCACCCTTCCAGATATCCTCTAATCCTGGCAGGAGCATCTGGGCGCTCTGCCCATGTCCGGTATTTTCACGTAAGAGCAGACCCTCAAAGATCGCTTCGATAACCTGGTCAGCATCAATTGGCACGGGTACCGAGATGCCCAGTGAACTGCGGATCGTGCGATGTTTGCGGATCAGCACATCCAGCACGATCCCGTCGATGGGATTGTCGCTGCCGTAGTAGGTGAGGGCGCGCACCTGCTTTTCGGGCTGACCGTAGCGGTCAACCCGCCCCTCGCGCTGTTCGTGGCGTGTGGGATTCCAGGAGAGATCGTAATGCACGACGGCGCTGAAGTGCTCCTGCAGGTTGATGCCTTCGCTCAGGCAGTCTGTGCAGACCAGCACACGCTGGGAGGACTGCGCCAGCTGCGCGATGCGGTTTTCGCGTTCGACGGGCGGCAGCAGCCCGGTTACCGCATCGACCTGCACGCTCTTAGGGAGGCGCTCGCGCAGGGCCGCGGCAACGTATTCAGCGGTCGGGATGAAGCGACAGAAGAGGATGGGGTGGAAGCCGTCTTTGAGCAGGGCCTCGACCAGCTTGATCGCCCGCTGCAGCTTCTCGTCCTTCGCTCCTTTGAGCGCTTCGGCCGCGCGCGCCATCTCCCGCAGACGCCGCCGCGTGTTCTGCTCGCCCGTGTCTTCATCGATATCGCTGCCCGGCACCATATCCATGCCCTCCGCGGTGTCGTTGTCCGCCAGGTCAAGCACGGTGTGACGGCCAATTTCATCGGCCTCTTCCACCGTTTCGGTGTCAGCCGTCGCGGCCCGGCTGAGCAGGGTGGCCACGGCGGCTGCCGGGCTCGACGAGATCGAACGCAAGAGGGCCAGGGCCGACCACCAGCGCACCAGCTGGCGGTGCTGGTTGCCGGTATTTGGGTCTGCGACCACCTCGCGCGCATAGCGCAGCACTTTCTCGATCAGCCGCTTGTGGTCAGCAGAGAGCTTATACGTTTGCTCGCTGTCCTGCCGATCTGGGAACGGCGTGTCGGCGTTGAGGTACAGGCGAATATCGCCGCGTCGGCGCTGCACAAAGTGCGCTGCCAAGCGACGACGATCCTGCTCGCGTTCTCTGCCCGCCAGCTCCTCCGGCAGGTGGGCAAAGTCCCTGTCCAGGAAGGTGAGCAGCGAACGAAAGGCATCCTCTTTTCCGCTATGAGGCGTGGCGGTGACGAGGATGAGGTGCTGACCGGCTTTTCGCGCGATGCTGGAGATCAGTTGATGGCGCTGTTGCCGTCCACCACGGCCCCCGCCTGCATCAGCGCAAGTATGCGCCTCGTCCACGATCACCAGTTCGGGGCAAGTGCGCAGGAACTCGCCGCGGTGTCGATCCGCCTTGATGAAGTCCGTCGAGATGACCACGTACGGGTAGCGCTCGAAAATGGACTCTCCCAGGCTGCAACTACGCTCCAGCTTGGCAGCGGTGCCTGGCAGCACCTGTTCGGCGTCGAGGTGGAATTTGTCCTGGAGTTCGGCCTGCCACTGTTCCGCGAGCTGTGGTGGGCAGAGCACCGCCATGCGCGAGACCTCGCCTCGATCGATGAGTTCGCGGGCGATTAGGCCAGCTTCGATGGTTTTGCCGATGCCCACGTCATCAGCGATCAGCAAGCGCACCGGATCGAGCTTGAGCGCCATGAGCAGTGGCACCAGCTGGTAGGGGCGCGGCTCAACGGCAATATGGGCAAACGAACGAAACGGGCCGGCGCTCGAGCGGAAGCCAAGGCGCACGGCATCCCGGAGCGAGCGACAGGAGCGGTAGTCGCCGGGAGAGTCGGGGTTGGGGAGAGCAAAGGTGGCCGGTACCACCCTTTCCAGGGGCAGAAAGATGCCGGTCATCTCGTCTTCGGTGCCACCCAACGGACGCACCATTAGCACTTGCTCGTCCGATTCTGGCAGGACGACCCATTCTCGCCCGCGCACTTTGACCAGTGATCCGACAGCGAACCCCATAGCTATGCCTGCTTTCCAAAGATGTTCGGATACCGGGCCAGCTTCGCCGCCCAGTCATCCTCGTGCCCAAAACGAATGACGATGGAGCCGAGGTCTTCCAGGCACTCGGTCGCGGCCACATCGCGCAGCTGCCGCTCGGGATAGTCGTGATAGTGCCCATCGATGTAGATCGCCACCTGCTGCTCCTCATAGTAGAAATCTGGACGCGTGCCACACGTCGCGATCAGGTGCTGCGCGTGCGACGGCAGGCGGTGCCCGTGCTCCTCCAGGGTGCGCAGCCAGCGGCGCTCGAGTTCAGAATCGGCCTGCCTCAGCAGCTGCTGGAGGTGCTCCGAACGCGACTGTTCTGCCGGTCCGGCGACCACGTGCGACTGCGCCAGCGCGAGTAGCACCTCGCGTATGGCCTGACGGTCGAGCAGCCGGTGGTCCTGCTGGTTATAGTAGGTGAGTAGGCAATCGTAGCAGGCCGACTCACAGACCTCCTGCGCGCGCGGCCCGTGCTGCAAATCATGGCCGGTCTCCGGGTCAAAGTGACAGAGCCGCAGTGCCTCCTTTGCCACGTCACGCATGGCTCCCGGATCGACAAGCAGCCGCCGCAGCACGCCTGCCCCGCCCTCAGCCGACTCGTAAAACAGGATAAGGCGTCGCTCCCCCATATTGGGCAGCGGTTCAGCCGCCAGTTCGTTATCTTCCAGTTGATACTTCACCTGGATGGCACTCTTGAGGATGGCCTGCAGGGAGGCCATCACCGCCGCGTTTTGCGGCTCGCCCGGCTCAAAGAGCAGGCAGTTGCGTCGGTCTTCGACGTAGGGGATCACGCGGTCGGTGCGCGGCGACAGGGGGTCGTCCGGGTCATCGGCGGATTGCTCGCTTTTCGCCCAGTAGCCGCGCTCGGTATCGAGGACGAACCCGTAGAGGTCTTTGTTCTTGCGCCGCATCCAGCCGAGGTTGATGCGCCAGAGCGTCGCAGCATGACCGTAGGTAAGCCGGGCCAGTGTTGCCGGTTCCCCGCCATCGCGCTCGACCGTGCCCAGGTGAAACGCCGGTCGCCCGTTCTGCTCGGCGAAGCGCACCGCCGTGCGAATCTCGTAGCCCAGGCGCATGCGCTCCTCTTCGTCCGAATTGATCTTGTCGCGTCGGCGGGTCGCTACGTTCTGCAAACGGAAGAGATGATGCAGCGGCGGGTCCAGCGGCGCACCACAGTGTTCGCACAGATCGAGGCCCTCACCGTCGCTCGTCGGGTGTAGGTAGCCGCAGCGGCCGCACTGCTTGGCCTGGCGCGTGGGGACGCGGTCATCCTCCCCCACAGGCAGGATCACGCGGTTGATCAGGTAGCGCGAGCCCTCATGATAGACGATGGCGCGCGGGCCGAACTCGGAGATCGCCAGGAAACGGGGCCGCGAGAGGTACTCATCGCGCTGCTTGGTGCGCCGTCCCGGAATATAGGCCGAGAGCGGCAGGCGCGGAAAGTTGTAGCCGGGCAGAAAGCCCTCGCTGGCGAAGTAGCGGTAGCTGTAGAAATCCGACTGCTCGAGACTTTTGATCTCGGTTAAGAGGGCCAGCTGCGACTCAGCTTCCGCGCGCAGGCGATCCGCCTGCTTTTTATCCTCCGCGCTGCGCGAGGCGTCGAGCATGATCAGGCCTTGCGCCCTGGCCTGGGCCTGGGCCGCGCGGTAGAGGCCGCGCCAGCGCTCGCAGGTGCGGTCGAAGTTGCTGGCCACCTGAGCGAGGGCCTTGTCGAGCCAGTCCTCGGTGTACCAATCCGAGGCGCTCAGTTCATCGCGCAGGGTCGAGAGGACGTGCTCCGCGCGCACACGCGCTCGCCTTCTTGCGCCCGGGTCCCCAATGCTCTCACGGACGCTGCCCAAGAGCGCCAGCGTCGGGTCATCGCCAGTGATCTCCAGGATATCCTTGAGCGATTCCCCCAGGCTCAGCCCCGTCTCTGCCAGCCAGACCGCGTAGACGTGGGCACGCACCAGGTCCTCATTGGCTAGGTCGAGCCGCGGGGGGGTCACTGCCCCGGCCACCATCTGCTCGGGCCGCCTGAAGAAATACTGGTCGTGAGAGCTGCCCGTGGAGCAGTAGGAGAAGACGAGCGCGGGCTGTCCGCTGCGGCCTGCGCGACCGCTGCGCTGGGCGTAGTTGGCCGGCGTCGGCGGCACATTGCGCATGTTGACGACATTGAGTTCGGCGATATCGATGCCCAGCTCCATCGTGGGCGAGCAGTAGAGGATGGGGAGATTCCCATGCCGGAAAGCGTCTTCGCGCTCCATGCGCAAGTCACTGGGCACCTGTGCGGTATGTTCGCGCGCCTCCAGACCTTGCAGACGGGCGGCGGTGGTCCGGTAGAATTCAACGAAGAAGGCGTTGGTGCGGTGTCCTTCGCTCGACTCCTGCGGGACGCGGATGGGGTCGTGGAAAGCCTGGGTGCCATCGCCGGCCACCCAGATCATAGCCGAGGCGGGCAACTGGTAGCCTGGCTTGTCCTCATCTTTGCGCGGCTCGACTACGCGCTCGACCAACCCGGCGTGTTTCAAGCCTTCCAGGAGCTGCTCGATGATCGTGTTGGTATCGTCCAGGCGCAGCTTTTTGCCAAAAGTGGTTCCGCGCCTGAGATACTGGCCGAAGCCCCCGCGCGCAGAGAGGTAGACATTGCTGCGATTGTCGTCGCTGCCGCGCCCCCTGGGAAAGAGGATGGTGGCATACTCTTTGGGCTCGTTTTCGTCGAGCGCCCAGGGGGCGACCAGGCGTTGATTGCTCTGCTGCTGGATGCTTTCCTGGTAGAGCTGATCGAGGTAGTCCACCTTGATGGCGAGTTCCCGGCGCATGTGGTCGAGCAGCACGCGGCTCACCCTCATTCTGGTCTCAGAGGAAGCGGCGCAGAGCGCGGCATGGCACTCGCGCCAGATCTCCTCGTCCTGGCAGACCTCTTCCAGCGACAGGTACTTGATCGTGAGCAGCCCGCACTGCTCCAGGTTGGGGGAGGTAATGCGCCAGCCGCGCTTGAGATCGCGATAGAGGCGATGGCCAAGTACATTGCGCAGCGCCCGTTGCGTCTCGGCCAGCGCCTGGTACTTCACACCCGGGTCGCTGGCATAGGCACCAGGCGAGAGGTTCAGCGCATTGAAGACTTGCTGCGTCAGCTCCTCGTGGCGAAGCCCTTCCGCACCTGCCCACTGGGCCGCGCGATAGAGCGCAGCGCGCAGGACGCCCACCTCAATGAAGTCGTTGAAGTGGCCGGCCTGCAGCGAGGCATCCTGCCGGTTATCGGTGAAGCTCAACATTTTCGGCGGGAGCGGGTTTTGGGGGGCATCCCGCAGGCGGCGGATCGCCGAGAGACTCAAGATGGTGGTCGCAGTGCTACGCCCCTCGGAGCTGAGCGAGGCTAGTTTGGCGAAGTCCTCTCGTTGGCGGAAGCCGTAGGACACTCCGCACTGCAGGCAGAAGCGGAACGGAGCGGGGACAAAATGGCAGCCGAGTGCCGTGCCGTCGATGGTGCCCTCACTCTGCAGCGTGCCGTCGGCGCACACCTGCACCGCCATAGGCAAATTGCCTCTGCGATTACGGCGCACACGAGAGCCGCTTTGGTGTTCCTCCAACCATTCATCGGAGAGCCGTTCGCGCACAGCATCGTCATCGAGAGGCCAGGGGTTCTCCGCGCTCACGTAGAGAAACCCCGCTGCTCCCTCGTCATCATCCTGGTCATTGAGTCGGCGTGGAATGAACTGCCCATCCACACGGCGCACGCAGTAGTACTCCTGGCCGCACTCACGGCAGAAGACGAGCGGCAAGAGCACGCGCTCGCGGTGACCTCCCGGGACGTACTGCTGGCGTTGCAGTGTCAGGTAACGTTCCTCTTCGAGCGAAGCATAGATGGTATCGCCCTTGCTGATGAATTGGTGCAGGCGGAAGGCAAAGGGGGGCGTGCCTGTTTCCGGGTGCGGCTCGCACTCGTATCCCGCCAACAATCCCTGCTGGATGGCCTCGACGCAGTATTCGGCGGGTTCCCCGGTGAGTTCACTCAAGGCAGTGGCAGCGCCTAGTTCCCCGGTGATGCTCTTCGGTGTAGTGCGCACGAGACGGCCCTCGCGCTCCGTGACGCCAAAGGTGCTTTCGATCCACACGGCCAGGGAGTCTCGAACGAAGCTCTGGTAATCATGCGGAAGGGTACGTCCGCCCGCCCTGACGCGATTTGCCAGTTGCTCTCGAAAGGACTTGTCCTGTTCTGCCTGGCCCGTGGTACGCACCAGCGTCTCGCCAATGACGTGCTCTGGTCTGACCGGCATCCCAAATATCTGGGAAGCCATACTTGCGACGGCAGCCCGCCGTTCGTCATACGTACCAACGCCTGCCAGGGTCGCCGAGGTCCCCACGCATTGCAGTGGGCTTGCGACCATCCGATCTTTCACTCGTCGCACCAGCAGCGCAACGTCGGCTCCCTGGCGACCGCGGTAGGTGTGCAGTTCATCTAGGACCAGGAACTGCAGCGTTTGAGCGGCGGCCAGCCGCCGCTCGATTGAGCGCGTCAGGATCAGTTCCAGCATCACGTAGTTCGTCAGCAGAATGTCAGGCGGATTGGCACGAATGCGCTCGCGCTCCTCCTCCGACTCCTGGCCGGTATAGCGTGCAAAGGTCACTGGTCCTCGCTTGTTGGGATAGCCGAGCAGGAGAAACTTTTCCAGTTCCTTCATCTGGCTGTTCGCGAGCGCGTTCATGGGGTAGACGACGATGGCGCGGATCCCACGCCCCGGACCGTGGCGCAGCACGTAGTCGACAATCGGGACGATATAGGCCAGGCTCTTCCCAGAACCCGTGCCCGTGGTGAGGACATAGCTATGCCCACTCCTGGCGACCCGGATGGCCTCTTCTTGATGCTTGTGCAGCCGCAGCGCGCGGCCAGCGGGATCATCCTGTGATTTCTTCCTGAAAATGCGCGCGCATTCCTGGTGCAGGACACCTTGCGCTACTAGCTCGTCAATTGAGTCGCCTTGTGCAAATAAGGGGTTGAGTTGGAGCAGCGGGTCGGGCCAGAGCACCCCCTGGTCGAGTTGCTGTTGGACGTAGGAGCGGATGGCGGGGTCGCGTATCTGGATAAAGCTCTCGACATAGGAAGCATAATCATCGGTGAGCCGATCGCGATAGTCAAAAATATTCAAATCCCACCACCTTGATAAAATAGATCGGATATCAATCAAATAGAGGGCCGACAGATACAACATGCCAGATGTGCATCACTTCATTCAGAACGTTGTCACTCCCCATTCAGGCGAGAAGGCAGCCATTTCCTCTCACCTCAAGTCACCAGATCGAAAAGATGCACATTATCAGTGCGATGATGCATGGGGGGGGGTTCTTTGCGCATTCTATATGGTAGGTAGTGCCGCTGTCAATAGAGGAATGGTGACTAATGGGCTAGCCTCTTCAGTGAAAAGGGGTCTTGATGATATCTAACATATATTTCGTACGGTTCGTTGAGCCACACAGGTGCTTTGAGGACCAGGTAGTCCAGTACAATCCTCCGGAGCGCCTGTGCAATGACCTGTGTGGCCGCGTTCCTTATATAGCAAGCGCCGTTCTTTTGAATGCGTGGATCGAGCCATACCCTCGCCAGGTTGACTACCTGCCAGTAGGAGAGGTAGCAGCGATAATCCCTCAAATCTTCCAGCGTGCCGTACCAGCCGAGCACCCTGGTCGCCTGTGGACGCCCGAAAATTAGGCAGCCCACCGGGTCCCGTTCCAGCAGCACCAGATAGGCGACCGGACTGCAACGTGCATTGACGGGCCGATGGAGATAATGGTGCGCCGTGACCTGGGCCTGCGCCCATTTGAGGTCGGTTTCATCTGCTAAGACCAATGAAAGCATTGTCGTTGCGTTCCCTTCTTTATATAGAGTGGGTGTTTGGGACTCCCATCCTGGTTCAGGCTCAGGCAGAACAAACGCGATGCGTACGCGATGAGAAGCTCCATCACCTCGCGATCTCGCTCACTATACCGACCGAAACGCCCCCAGGCAGCGATAAGACACGCTGATTGTGCCGCTGCAGCTGAGAGATAGGCATCATTCTCTGGCCCGACGGGATCGGCAACACGGGTCAAGTTCTGTGGCGATGGGGAGCGCCATGCGTACAGGTTGACTACGGACAAGCAGCCAAAGCCCCACTCCCGTGCAAAATCGATGCACCGGCGGATCGTCGGATCATTGTGCGATGCATCCGCTGTGGACGGATTAAGCAGCACAAATGTCACCCGAGGGCGCTGGGCATCCCACTGCCGCCAGAGGTGATAGCGATACTGGCCCTTGATCACCGCTCCGCTCAGCGCCTGGAGTCCCTCCTCCTCATTCATGTTCGTTCCCACAGAGCACCCCTTTTCTTCCTCTCTCCCACAACGCATGTTAGTGAGGCATCGCGAGATAGGTACCAACGATCGCAATCACGATGGCCAGCGCCCAGGCCCAGCCCGACGGCTGGTTATCAACCATTTCGTGCTGAGGTGGATTCGCCTGAGCTGCACGACGCTCTTTGAATTTCTTCTCATTGCTTTTCGCAGAGAGTTGAAGCACTACGAGGCCGACGACGATTGTGATGCCAATGATGATGAAATTGGGCATGAGTTGTCCTTCTTCTTTCCTTTTTATGCCTGCGCGCTATGAGCCTGCAGGCGATTCTTCTTCTCGTATAAGCTCCCATAGCGAGGGAGCAACCGCCGGCGCACAGTAGTTGCAAAGCAACATCTCCGTCGCCATATCTAACTCCTGGGCACGGACATTCGCGCCGATATTGCTCGGTTTGTGCTGCTGCCAAGTAATCCGTCGCCAGTGCTCGGGTGGATAGAGCTGGTCAAGATCGGGATGGGGATAGTAGCTGAGCGCGACCGGACTGTGCACCGTGTGTAACACGCGGGCCAGCCCCGCGTGATCAAAGCCGGTGCGGCTGGCCGGGTAGTAGTGCTCGACGCCATGGTAGGGCGGATCGAGATATAAAAAGACACGACCCGGTAACTTCTCGTAGCGTTTGATGGTGTCCACCACGTCCCGATTGTCAATCGCCAGATACTTGATGCGCTCCTGCACTAGCGCAAACTGCGTCGCAACAGTCTTCACGGTTTCCGCATTCATGTGATTCCATCCCGTCGGCAAGGACCGCAGATAGCCGGTCATGTTGGAGCGCAACACATAAAACCAGCTGATCGCTTGCTCGGTCGAAGACAGGGTGCTCTCCGGCGACGGATAGAGACTATGGTAATAGTCGTAGTACAGCTTGCGGGTATAGGGTCGTGTCACGAGCTCATCGCTCATCACCCTCGCATTCGTCTGCAGCTCCTGCCAGAAATTGACTCCCTTACTCAGCTCGGTCCAGCGCCCATCGGCGAGAGGATCGATCGCAGTTGCAGCTCGGAAGCGCTGCTGATCCAGTTTGCCAAAGCGGATGGCGTACCCTTGCGGCGTTTTCCAGAACGCAGCGTAGGTTCTGGCTGCCCCCTCAGCATGCTCCCTGGAAAAGGTGTCAACCGAGACACCGTTGCGCAGAACATGCCAGACGCCATTGCGCTCTACCACCTCAATCGAGGTCGCCTGCAACTCCTCTAGAAGCATGGCATGCTGTGCCTTTGCCAGCATCTCTATCGGAGCCTGCTCACGAAAGGTGTGCCAGTGCTCAGCTCCCTGCGGAATGGCGTAGCTGCGATAATCGTTGGCATAGCCACTGCCAACGAGAAAGTCGAAGGCCGCAAAGCTACGCGCAGCACCCCAGCTCGCGATCCAGTTTCGCAGGGAGTCCGCCAGTGGTGGATGAGACCTCCGCATAACATAATGGGCAAAGATGGGTAGTGAATATTGGCTAACCTGGCCCTGAATCCTTGCAAACTTTCGGGCTATTGGGTACGCTTGGAGTGAGCATCGTTGTATCGGAAGGCTGGGGGAGATGCCTG